>Ga0082335_1000818_pt1 | contig 73304 bp, 71 predicted proteins | sample Subgrocontami58m_FD_72375 | JGI IMG/M metagenome (GOLD analysis project Ga0082335, IMG submission 72375) | Subsurface groundwater microbial communities from S. Glens Falls, New York, USA - GMW37 contaminated, 5.8 m (SPADES assembly) (version 2) ... | reverse complement strand
CCCTGGAGGGGATGGGCCTGACCGCCATCTGCAGGAGCGGAAGCGGCGCGTCCCAGGATCGCCGAACTGCCCTATTCCCTTTTGCACCGATTGAGAAGGACCATCCGTGTTCATCTGCGTGCATCTGCGGTTGCTTCCGCATCAGAGCCAGTCAACCGTGACACGGTATTCGCCCACGCCGATTCTTGACACCCTCAGCCATTCCCAGTAGGGTAGCTTTATATCGTCAGCAGACTCGGAGAGATTCCATCCAGCCTCTGTCCAATGCAGTCCCCACCCGAGATCTGCTCGTTTTCGCGGGAAGCCGCACGGTGGACGGCGTGGCGGGCGATCACATCCTCCTGGCCCCGCCCTTCATCATCACGGAGAGCCAGGTGGACGACCTGCTGGCCATCCTGGGCGAGGCCATCACCGCCGTGGAGAAGGCGCTGCCCGCGGAACTGCGAGGATAGGAAGCACACAGGCGTTCGGCTGTTCGGTGGTTCGGTCGTTCCGGGAGGTTCCCGTCCAACCGAACAACCGAACCGTCGAACGCTCGAACGCTTTTAGGAGGTTCATCTCTCATGAGCGCCCAGGTCTTCCGCGATTTCCAGCGCATCTACCCGGTGATCACGCGTGGGAAGGGTGTCTTCCTTTACGACCAGGCGGGGCGGGAGTACCTCGACGCAGTCGGGGGGATCGCCGTGGTCAACGTGGGGCACGGCGTCCCCGAGATCATCGCGGCGATGACCGAGCAGGCCCAGCGGGTGGCCTTCGTGCACGGCGGCGCCTTCGCGAACGAACCGGCCATGGCGCTGGCCGAGGAACTGGCCACCTGGACCCCCCGGGGGTTGCGGCACGTCCTGTTGCTGGCGGGCGGGTCGGAGGCGACCGAGACGGCCATGAAGCTGGCCCGCCAGTACCACGTGGAGCGGGGGCGAACCAGCAAGTACCGCATCATCTCCCGCTGGACCAGCTACCACGGCAACACCCTCGGCGCACTGTCCATGTCGGGCCGGACCGCCTGGCGTGGGGAGTTCGTGCCTTACCTACAGAACTTCCCCAAGATCCACCCGCCGTACTGCTACCGCTGCCCCTACGGCAAGACCTACCCGAGCTGCCAGATCGCGTGCGCCGAGGACCTGGAGCGGGTGATCACGCTGGAGGGGCCGGATAGCATCGCCGCCTTCATCGCCGAGCCGGTGATCGGCACCTCGGCCGCGGGCGTCACGCCGCCCCCCGAGTACTACCCGCGGATCCGCGCGATCTGCGACAAATACGACGTCCTGTTCATCGCGGACGAGGTGATCACGGGCGTCGGGCGCACCGGGAAGAATTTCGGGATCGAGCACTGGGGCGTCATCCCCGACATGATCACGACGGCCAAAGCCCTGAGCAGCGGGTATGCCCCCCTGGCGGCCGTGATCCTGCACGAGAAGGTGTACGACGCCATCGCCCGGGGTTCCGCTCGGACCACCCAGGGCTTCACCTACTCGGGCCATCCCTTGAGCGCGGCCGTGGGCCTGGCGGTCCTTCGCTACCTGAAGGCCCACGACCTGGTGGCCAATGCGGCGCGAATCGGGCGCCGGCTGCTGGAGCGCCTGACGAGCCTGCAGCGGTTCCCCATCGTGGGGGACGTGCGCGGCACCGGCCTGATCCTGGGCGTGGAGTTCGTCGCCGACCAGGCCACCAAGCGGCCGTTCCCTCCAGACGCCGAGGTCACGCGTCGGATCGTAGAGGCCACACTGGAGGAAGGGGTCGTGGTGGTGCCCGGCATGAGCGGCATGATCGACGGTGTCTGCGGAGACCACATCCAGATCAGCCCGCCCTACATCTTCAGCGAGGCCAACGTGGAACAGCTTGTGGCGGCCCTGGAGGTCGCCATCCAGAAGGTCATGCGGGAGTTGGAGTCCTCTCGGGCCTAGGACCGATCCGGCTCACAGAACCGCCAGATCGAGCGAAAGCCGCGACGTGATGGAAAGGAGAAGGGAAGCATGACACCCGAGAGTGACGCCCGGTTTGCCACCGAGGAATACCTGCGCCACATCATGCTGGACTATCGCCAGATGACGGAGTTCGTGAAAGAACCCTTCCTGGTGGCGCGGGCCGACGGGATCCGCTTCTGGGACGTCCACGGGAAGGAGTATCTGGACGGCTTGGCGGGAATCTTCGTGGTGAACGTCGGTTACAACAACCCGCGGGTGCTGGACGCGGTGCGCCGGCAACTGGAGACCCTGCCCTTCAATCCGCCCATGCACGGGACGAATCCCCGCGCGGTGGAGCTGGCCAGCCTCCTGGCCGAGGTCGCCCCGGGGGACCTGAACACGGCGCGCCTGGTCAGCAGCGGGTCGGAGGCAACCGAGGCCGCCTTCAAGATGGCCCGGCAGTACCACCGGCAGACGGGGAACCCGGGGAAGTTCAAGATCCTCTCCCGGTACCTGAGCTATCACGGGGCCACGGGCAGCGCCATGAGCGCGGGCGGCGTGGGCTACCGCAAGACGCTCTACGAGCCGGCCGCCATCGGCTTCCTGCACACATACCCCCCGTACTGCTACCGGTGCCCCTACGAGAAGACCTACCCGAGCTGCGAGGTGTTCTGCGCGCGGACGATCCGGACCATGATCGAATGGGAGGATCCGCGGTCCATCGCCGCGATCATCGTGGAGCCGATCAGCAATACGGGGGGGATCATCACGCCCCCCATGGAGTACCTGGGAATCCTCCGGCAGCTCTGCGACGAGTACGACATCCTGCTCATCTTCGACGAGATCATCACGGGCTTCGGCCGGACTGGGAGCCTGTTCGCGGCCAACACCTTCGACGTGGTCCCCGATATCCTGTGCTGCGGCAAGGGCATGAGCAGCGGGTACGCCCCGCTGGCAGCGGCCCTGGTGCGGGACAAGGTGGCCGCCACCTTCTGGGGAGCCCCCGGGACGGAGTTCGCCCACGGCCATACCTATGCGGGGAACCCGGTTTCCTGCGCGGCCGGACTGGCCAGCATCCGGGAGATCCTGGAGCGGGGGCTCGCCGAGAATGCCCGGCGGGTGGGAGCGCATCTGGTCACGCGCCTGGAGGGCCTGCGCCCCCTGGGCATCATCGGCGACATCCGGGGCAAGGGCCTCATGATCGGGGTGGAGTTCGTGAAGGACCCCGCCACCAAGCAACAGTTCGCCCCGGGGATCAACCTCGGTCTCCGCATCGGGAAGCGGGCCATGCACAACGGTCTGCTGCTCCGGTTCGATCCGCACTGGATCGCCTTCGGTCCTCCGCTGATCGTGACCGAGCAGGAGATCGACACCATGGTGGACATCCTGGAGCGAAGCATCCGGGAGGTTCTGCGAGAGCTGTGACGCCGAGAGCCTAGAGCCGAGAGCCGAGACGAGAGAGCCGAGGGCCGAGCAACGAGAGCCGGGCGCCGAGCGCCCAGAGAAAAGACAGGGTCTTCCAGATACTTCCCCCAGAGGGTGATTTCCACAAGCGAGGGCGAAGGCCATGAACAGCCACGGGATGCACGAGACGGGGGGCGAGCCGTACTTTTACAGCAACTACACCTGGAAGGAGTTGCGGGAGATCCCGGCGCAGCGGCGCGTGGTCCTGCTCCCCGTGGGGAGCACGGAGGACCACGGCCACCACCTGCCCCTGGACACGGACAACTTCATGGCCTGGACGGTGTGCGTGGAGACGGCCAAGCGGCTGCCGGACGAGGTCCTGGTGATGCCGCTGATCCCCTATGGCTACAATCTCCACCACGTGGATTTCCCCGGGACCATCTGCGTCGGGGCGGAGCATTTCATCAACTACGTCGCCGATGTCTGCAAGAGCATCGCCTACCACGGCTTCAAGCGCATCCTGATCGTGGACGGCCACGGCAGCAACGTTCCGCTGCTGGATATCGCGGCCCGGCGCGTGATCCTGGAGACGGACGCCCTCTGCGCCTCCTTCATCTACACGAATCTGATCCGGGATGTCTGCCGGCGCATCCGGGAATCGGTGCATCCGGGCGGCATGGCCCACGCGTGCGAGCTGGAGACCTCGCTCTACCTGTACCTGGACGAACGGCGGGTCCGGAAGTCGGAGATCCAGAAAGAGGTGAACCTGCCGCCCAGCAAGTACATCTGGCTGGACCTGGTTGACGGGGCGCCGCTGCAGATGATGGACTGGTGGAGCAGTTTCTCGAAGACCGGGGTGGTCGGCGACCCGACCCTCGCCACCCGGGACAAGGGAAAGCAGATGTTCGACGCCGTGATGGCCCGGATGGTGGAGCTGGTCCGGGAGTTCCGCGACCGGCCGCGCGCCGCGCGCCAGGACATGCACGCGGAGAAGGTCCAGGGGGAATTCGGCCTCAAGCCCTGACAGGCTACTAAAGTTATTGAAGGAGCCCGGCTCTCTTTTCCAAGTCTTCAGTACTGCGGATTGGGCGGATGCGGTGAGGGGTGGATCCGGCAGCGTGGAGGGGGCGGCAGGCGAGCGTGGGAGGAGGAACCTACTTGATCGCGTGCCTTCGCCAACCCTCCGGGTTGCAGACGCTGTGGGCCAGCGTTGTCTTGCCGGACCGCCGCACGCCGGCGAGCCAGGCGATGGGCGCTTCCTGCCAGGCGTGCTCGATGCGCTGCACCCAAAAGGGACGTGGGATCATGTCGGCATGATTAGCATATTCTCGGAGTAGATGTCAACCATGAGTTGTGGCAAGACGGGCCAAGGAAAACGTGCGTCCGTCCCCGATTGCCAGCGAATCCTTGACAAGGGGGAGGGTGCATTCATATGATCCAGCATCGAATGACCAATGACCGATAAAATGACCAATGACCAATGAACCAATGACCAATGCGAGAGACGGCCGGGTTTATCCCGGGGGAACACCAATGACCAATGGGCGGAGAGTATTCGCGCGAGGTGACGAATGAAAGCGCTGGACAAGGCACTCCTGCTTGAGATCTACCGCAAGATGGTGGCCGTCCGGGTGTTCGAGGAGACGGCCGCGGACCTGTTCCTCAAGGGGCAGCTCCCGGGGTTCCTGCACTCCTACATCGGCGAGGAGGCGGTGGCCGCGGGGGTGTGCGCCCACCTGACGCCGCAGGACATGATCACCAGCACCCACCGGGGGCATGGCCACGCCGTGGCCAAGGGGGCGCGTCTGGACATGATGATGGCGGAGCTGTTCGCCAAGAAGACCGGCTATTGCCACGGCAAGGGCGGCTCCATGCACATCGCCGACTTGGAGCTAGGGATCCTGGGGGCCAACGGTATCGTGGGCGCCGGCGTCCCCATCGCCACGGGCGCGGGCCTGGCGCAGAAGATGCGGGGCAGCGATCGGGTGACGGTGGCATTCTTCGGGGACGGCGGCAGCAACACCGGGGCCTTCCACGAGGGCGTGAACATGGCGGCCGTGTGGAACCTGCCCGTGGTGTTCGTCTGCGAGAACAACCAGTACGCCGAGTCCACTCCGCGGGGCGTCCACCAGAAGGTGAAGGATATCGCCCAGCGCGCCATGGCCTACGACATCCCCGGGGTGGTAGCGGATGGTATGGACGTCTTCGATGTGTACCAGAAGGCGGGCGAGGCCATTGACCGGGCCCGGACGGGCGGCGGCCCGACCCTGGTGGAGGCCAAGACGTACCGCTTCCTGGGGCACTACGTGGGAGATCCGCAGACCTACCGAAGCAAAGACGAAGTCGAGCAATGGAAGCAACGGGACCCGATCGTCCTGTTCCGGAGGCGGGCGCTGGAGGAGGGAAAAGTGACGGCGCCCGAACTGGACGCCATTGACGTCGCCATCGCCAAGGAGATGGAGGCGGCGGTGCAATTCGCCCGCGAGAGCCCAGAGCCGGAAGAAGAAGCTGCGCTCCAAGACATTTTTACTGAATAATTGATGGCCAGACCGATTCCCACGGGTCACCGGCCGTTGGAGGCGTGAATGCGTAAGATCACGTATCGCGAGGGTGTCTTGGAAGCGTTGCGGGAGGAGATGCGGCGGGACGAGCGGGTGTTTCTCCTGGGCGAGGACATCGCGGAGTTCGGCGGGAGCTACAAGACCACCCAGGGCCTGCTGCAGGAATTCGGGAAGGAGCGGGTGCGCAATACGCCCATCTCGGAGGCAGGGATCGTCGGCGCGGCGCTGGGGGCCGCCCTGATGGGCATGCGCCCGGTCGCCGAGATCATGTACATCGACTTCGCCGGCATCGCCATGGATCAGATCGTGAACCAGGTGGCCAAGGTGAAGTACATGTTCGGCGGCAAGGCCAAAGTCCCGCTGGTCATCCGGACGCAGGGCGGCACGGGCCGCTCCTCGGCGGCCCAGCACGCCCAGAGCCTGGAGGCGTGGTGGGTCCACGTCCCCGGCCTGAAGGTGGTCCAGCCCTCCACGGCCTACGACGTGAAGGGCCTGCTCAAAGCGGCCATCCGGGACGACAACCCCGTCTTCTTCATCGAGCACAAGCTGTTGTACACCACCACCAGCGAGATTCCGGAGGAAGATTACACCATCCCCCTGGGCAAGGCGGACGTGAAGCGCCAGGGGTCGGATGTCACGATCGTCGCAACCTCCCGCATGGTGCACCTCTCGCTGGCGGCCGCTGACCGGCTGGCGGCCGAGGGGATCGAGTGCGAGGTGGTGGACCCCCGGACGCTCTCCCCGCTGGATGAGGAGACGATCCTGGCCTCGGTGGCCAAGACCAACAAGCTGGTCGTCGTGTGCGAGGCGGCGCCTCGCTGCAGCTTCGCGTCGGAGGTGGCGGCGGTGGTGGCCGAGAAGGGCTTCGACCTCCTGGACGCGCCGATCCAGCGCGTGACGTCCCTCCACACCCCCATCCCGTTCGCGCCCAAGCTGGAGAAATTCGTGACTCCGAGCGAGGACAAGGTCATCGCCGCGGTCAAGAAGATCACGGGATAAGGGTCCAGCCCCGGGGTGAGGACTGGACTCTTAATGGGAAGCGAGCTGACCCATGGGTACATTCCAGGTTGAAGTCGAGGTGGCCAACCCCGCGGCTCCCACTGCAGTTCGAAGCGCCAGGCTCTTGGTTGATACTGGATCTGCATACACGTGGATTTCGGCGAGTGTCCTGCAGATCCTGGAGGTCAATCCGAATATGAAGCGGAGGGTGATGACGATCCAGGGACAGGTTGTGGAGCGTCTGGCCGCTGAAGTGCTCATGACCATTGATGGGCAGACGTTGCACACCCTCTGCCTCTTCGGTGAGCCAGGGGAGCTGGAGGTTCTGGGCGCTGTCACCCTGGAGCAATTCGGGTTCGCCGTGGATCCCGTCCAACGCCGGTTGGTCTCAGCCATCCCGTATGGTGCTTGACGGCAGGAAACAGCCTGAGTAGGCGACCGGATACGGCTGCAGCGTGTTGCACGTTGGGGGCCGGTGCTGCATGGTGCCGGCCCTCGCTTTTTGCGGCAAGGAACCCTCCTTCAGCCCGTCTCGCGATGCCCTGGCCCCCCTTGTCTCCCGCTCTCCGTCTCCCCGGTGCTCCGTTTCCGTCTCCCCCTCGCCTTGTCTCCCCATCTCCATTTCCCCGCCTCTCCCTTGCCCCGATGCACGACCGCGCCTCGGCTCGCGGCTCTAGGATCTCCGCTCCCCGATCCCCCTTGCATCCCAGGCTTCGATTTGATAGAAGGTGATCACTCGTTTATCCCCCACCATGCCAAGAAGACCCGGGGCAGCTCCCACCTGGCTGTGCCCATTTGGGCTAGATGCTGAACGATGCCGGAGGCAGGAATGCGGCATCGTTTCCTCTAGAGACTTGGTTTCACGGCCCCAGCCCCCCATCCTGTTCCGAGGGCCGGAATTCCGGGGACGCCATACGGAACTCGGGGGGCGAGAAGCTTCTGCCCGGCCCTTCACCACGAGCCCGTTTCGCGGCGAGAAAGTTGCGACCAGCTTCGACCCTCGGCTGTGGCCTATGGCCTTGATTACATCTTAAGCGACTGGGCGTACCGGTAGGAGATTAGCTGGCCGTTTTGGGTCTCGCGGTAGGCTTGCTCCTTGTGGGAGAGATCGCTGAGGGCCCTGGCGGTCATTCGTCCGAAGTGATCGCGTACTTCCATTAGGATCTGAAGCTCGCGACTGGAGAACAGCCCGTCCTGGGGCTGCGCTACGGAGCGAATCTCCTCTCCGGTGCAATTGTTTGCGATTGGGACTTCGGATACGTCAATATCCTTTCGTTCGGCAAGCCAGGCAAAGAGCGACTCGAACTTGTCCGGGCAGGGGCCGAATGGGGCGTGGGCGTATCGGGCGCCGGTAATCGAATGCTGGTGGTCCCGGAAACACCGAAAGTCGGCGTAGAAGAGAAGCTTGTTGATTGTTGTTTTCCACCGGGAGGTCTGGCAGAAGAACAGCACGGCATTCCGGAACTTCTCAAGATGGAAGCGGCGGCGACCACTAAGGTGGCTGGGACCATAGTCCAGGGCTGCTTGAAGCGCGGGGTCGAGCGGCGCCCGGTCGCGCATCTCTTCCTTCACCTTCTCGCGAACGCGGGCCAGCGTCGCCGCTGGCACGTCTCCCGCGTCGCCTGCCTGCTTGAGCAGTGACCAGAACGCCCTCGGGTCCCGGAGCAGTTGCAGGATTCGGTCCTGGGCAGCGGTTTGCAGCATGCCGGTCTCGTACCGGCTGAGGGTAACGGCCCCGAACCCCAGGATCTTGGCCAGTTCGCCCTGGGTCAGGCCGTACTCCTCTCGGAGCCGCTTGATCTCCTTGGGCTGCATCAGCCCCTTCTTGGTACGATACAGGGTATAGGCCTGGGCGACCTCATCCTGGCCGTCTGGCCCTTCAAACTCCTCACCGCAGGCACGGCAGCGCCAGTAGGCGGCTTGCACCTGGATCTTCTCCCCCCGCACGCTTACCGTCTCGCGCCTCCGTACGCGCTCCAGTTCTTGCTCGGACTCGCAATTCGGGCAGTAGCCCCTCTTGGCTGACACTCTTGTCATCTCCGGCCCTCCTTCTTCCTGAGAGGATAGCGGAGCGCGTGTTCCGCAGGATGGAACGAGAGACACTTGGGTGCCTCGGTCTGCGTCAGTTTGAGCTTGATGTAGACCTCGGTGCCCTCGACGTGTTTACCGAACACCCACACATCGCCTGGCCGCGTTTGGTCCGGGAGGGGGCCTTCGCAGTAGTCTTCGGGGGAGAGGGACCGAATTACCTCGTTCCGTTGTTCCTTGGTGATGCCGATGGCAATGAGGCCATCCCGATTCCTCTCTCGATTCAGGACCCAAAGCCATCCCACCTCTGCCATGGATCGCTTGAAGGCTTCGAGGAAGCGGGCCACTTGCCGTTGGGTCGCCATAAGCCCGTCACACCAAATGACTTTATCAATTGATAAGTCTCTTTGCAACCGAAAAATTCGGGGGGAGCCTATGCCTCATCGGACATCCCGGGGAACGTGAATACAGGGTGACGGGAAGCCGTCGGCGAGTGGCCGTCCAGCCTGAGCACGCCTGGATCCCACCTCGCGAAGATGTGGGGCCATGCATCAGACCCACATGGCCGTGGGATGGCCAGTCCAGACAATTCCCGTCTCGACATTTCGGTTGACAGGGGCCTAGGGGTTGAGGAGAATATGTTCTCTGAATGTACATATGTACATCCGGCCGGGTGGAGCGGTTCAACCATGGAAACACTGCGGCGACGACTGGAGGAGCGGGAGCGGCGGGGGGAGCCGGTCCGGGTCGGGCTGGTCGGGGCGGGGCAAATGGGCCTCGGTCTGGCCGCCGTCCTGGGACGCATGCCCGGGATGCGCCTGGTGACCGTGGCTGACCTGGTATTGGACCGGGCCCTGGAGGCGTTCCGGCACGCCGGCGTCCGCCGGGATGAGATCGAGGAGGCCGGGACGGCCGCGGGCGCCCATGCCGCGATGGCGCGGGGGAAGCGGATCATCACGACCGTCGGGGAACTGGTCCCGGAACTTCCCGTGGACGTCGTGGTGGATGCGACGGGCATCCCGCTGCCGGCGGCGCTCACGGCCGCCCGGGCGATCGAGGCCAGAAAGCACGTGGTCCTCCTGACCGTGGAGGCGGACGTGACGGTGGGCCACCTGCTCCACCGGCGAGCGGCTGAGGCCGGGGTCGTGTACAGCGGCGCCGCCGGGGATGAGCCGGCGGCCACCAAGGAGTTGGTGGACTTCGCCAGGTTTCTGGGGTTCGAGGTCGTGTGTGCCGGGAAGGGGAAGAACAATCCGCTCGATCGCCGGGCCACGGCCCAGTCGCTGGAGGCCGAGGCGCGCGCGCGCGGGATCAATCCGCGCATGCTGGCCGAATTCGTGGACGGGACGAAGAGCATGGTGGAGATGGCCTGCCTGGCCAACGCGACGGGGCTGGTGCCGGACGTGCGGGGGATGCACGCGGCCCGGGCCACCCCCGCGGAGTTGGCCAAGGTCCTCATTCCCATCGAGGACGGCGGGATCCTCAAGCGACGAGGCGTGGTGGATTTCGCCATCGGCGTGGCGCCGGGCGTCTTCGTGGTGATCCATACCGACCATCCGGTGATCCAGGAGGAGCTCCGGTACCTCAAGATCGGCGAGGGTCCCTATTTCGCCCTGTACCGGCCGTATCATCTGACCAGCGTCGAGACCCCGATCTCCATCGCCAAGGCGGCCCTGGACCACGAGGCGACGATCGTCCCCCTGCCGGAACCCATGGCGGAGGTGATCGCCGTCGCCAAGCGGGCCCTGCGCCCAGGGGAACGGCTGGGCCTCCCGGGGGAAGACACGGTCTACGGCCTGATCGAGGAGGCGGGGGTCGCTCGCCATGAGAACTTGCTCCCCATGGGCCTGACCCGCAACGCCGAGGTCCTGGTGGAACTCGCGCCGGACCAGCCGATCCGGTGGGACGATGTGGCGGTCGAAGAGACGCCCCTCCTGGCGATGCGGAGGGAACAGGATCGGATGTGGAACCGCCAATGAACGCAAATGAACGCCACACTCCTTCGGCAAGAGGGACGCGAAACCTGAAGGAGGCCCCTGGATTGATCTGGGTGTTCGCCATGTGCGGACCCCTTCTTCTACTTGAGGGACGCTGATGAGCCTGGATGCGACGGATCTGCTCACGATCTACCGGACGATGCTGCGGATCCGCCTCTTCGAGGAGCGCGTGGACGAATTGGTCCTCAAGGGGCAGATCCACGGGACCACGCATCTGTACATCGGGATGGAGGCGGTGGCGGTCGGCGTCTGCTCCGCGCTCCTGCCGCAGGACTACATCACCAGTACCCACCGGGGCCATGGCCACTGCATCGCCAAGGGCGCCGACCTGGGCCGGATGATGGCCGAGCTGCTCGGCCGGGAGACCGGCTACTGCAAGGGCAAGGGGGGCTCCATGCACATCGCCGACCTGGAGCAGGGGAACCTGGGGGCCACGGGGATCGTGGGTTCGGGGATCCCCGTGGCCACCGGAGCGGCCCTGGCGGTTCAGATGCGGAAGGAGTCCCGGGTCGTCGCGTGCTTCTTCGGTGACGGGGCCGCCAATTCGGGGGCCTTCCACGAGAGCCTGAACCTGGCTGCCATCTGGAGGCTGCCCGTCGTCTTCATCTGCGAGAACAACCAGTACGCCATGTCCGGCTCGGCCAGGGAGATGTTTCCGATCCCGAAGATCGCCGAGCGGGCCGCCGCCTATGGGATCCCGGGGGTCACGGTGGACGGCAACGAGGTCCTGGCCGTGCATGCCGCCGTGGTGGATGCGGTGACGCGGGCCCGACGGGGAGATGGGCCCACCTTTCTCATCTGCGAGACCTACCGCTGGAAGGGACACTCGCGCAGCGATGCCAACCGCTACCGGACGAAGGAGGAGATCGCGGCGTGGCAAGCGCGCTGCCCGATCGCCCGGCTGCGGGCGCACCTGGAGGGGAAGGGGATTCTGGACGCCCAGACGGCCGCCGTCATCGAGCGGGATGTGGAGGAGGAGCTGGCCAAGGCGATCCAGTTTGCGCAGGACAGCCCGATTCCGACACTCGAAGGAGTGGAGGCCGACCTGTATGCGTAATGCAATGACCAAAGACCAAATCCCAATGACCAATGGGAGAGACCGCCGGGTTTATCCCGGCGGAGGATCAACCAGCGTCGCCCGAACCCCCGGGTTCAGCCTGGGGGGACAATGAACCAATGACCAACGACGAGAGAGGCAATGACCGATGAGCCAATGACCAATGGCGGAACTCCGGCGTGGCCGGGAACCTCATTGGGATTTGGTCATTGGTAATTGGTCATTTGAAGGCTACCGATGCGGGAGATAACATACAAACAAGCAATCCAAGAGGCGTTGCGGGAGGAGATGCGCCGGGACGAGCGGGTCTTCCTGATGGGGGAAGACATCGGCGTGTATGGCGGCGCCTTCGGTGTAACGCTGGGCTTGCTGGAGGAGTTCGGCAAGGACCGGGTCCGGGACACACCGATCTCGGAGCTGGGGATCGTGGGGGCCGCGGCCGGGGCCGCCCTGGTGGGGATGCGGCCGGTCGTGGAGATCATGTTCATGGATTTCACGACGCTGGCCCTCGACCAACTGGCCAACCAGGCCGCCAAGATGCGCTTCATGTTCGGGGGCAAGGCCCGCGTTCCCATGGTCCTGCGGGCGCCCCAGGGGGCCGGCACCGGCGCTGCGGCCCAGCACTCGCAGTCGCTGGAGGCGCTGTTCGTCCACTTCCCGGGACTGAAGGTGGCCATGCCGTCCACGCCCGCAGACGCCAAGGGCCTGTTGAAAGCGGCCATCCGGGACGACAACCCGGTCGTGTTCATCGAGCACAAGCTGCTCTACAACCGGAAGGGGCCGGTGCCGGAGGGGGAGCACGTGGTGCCCCTGGGCTGCGCTGACATCAAGCGAGCGGGGCGGGACCTGACCATCATCGCCGTGTCCGCCATGGTTCCCAAGGCGCTGGCGGCCGCGGAGACCCTGGCGGGCGAGGGGATCGAGGCCGAGGTCGTGGATCCGCGGAGCCTGGTGCCTCTGGACGAGGGCACGATCCTGGACTCCGTCCGGCGGACGGGGCGGGCCCTGATCATCCACGAGGCCTGCCGCACGGGCGGGGTCGGGGCGGAGATCCTCGCGCGGATCGTGGAAGAGGCGTTCGATTACCTGGATGCGCCGGTCCGCCGCCTGGCCGGGAGGGACCTGCCCATCCCCTACAGCAAGGACTTGGAGCGGCAGGTCATCCCCCAGGAAGAGGACATCGTCCGGGAGGCCCGCCGCCTGGTCCGCGGCCGGGCGGACGGCGCCTGAGTCTTGTAGTCCGCTGAAGATTGCGGTAGCCTCCGGGACCCGGGTAGAACTCGCCGGCACTCTTCCTGACGAGGATACCCAGCACAGGCGGCAGTCAGCCCCCGTGGCGCGCCCTGACTCCGCGCGCCATCCGGGGGCATTCTCACAGCGGGCCGGAACGTCCGAGACCGGTTCCATCGCAGACGTAAGGAGGGGGAACATGGCACAGGTGACTCGCAGGCAATTCACGGGGATGATGCTGGCCGGCGCCGCGGCCACGTTGGTTCCGCAGCGGGACGCAGAGGCGGCGGGCAAGATCACGCTGTACTTGGGGCCGCCCGAGAAAACGTCCAGCGCCATCGCGCAGGGGTTTGAGAAAAAGGCGGGGGTGAAGACGACCCACCTCCGCCTGTCGGCGGGGGAGGCGATCAACCGCATCCGGGCGGAGCGGAACAATCCCCAGGCCAGCGTGCTCTACGGCATCGGCCTGCCGTCCATGCTGACCCTCAAGGCCGACGATCTCCTCGTCCCCTACAAGTCACCCGAGGCCGCGGCCATCCCTGCCGGGTACAGGGACCCGGATGGATGGTGGACGGGCACCGACGTGGATTTCATCGGGATCGCCTCCAACAAGAAGTTCCTCCAGGAGAAGGGCCTGAAGGCCCCGCGGACCTGGGAGGACCTGACCAAGCCCGAACTGAAGGGCCAGGTGTGCATCGGAAACCCGGCGACCTCGGGGACAGGCTACACCTTCCTGACCACGATCCTGCAGCTCATGGGCGAGGCGAAGGGATGGGAGTACGTGCACCGGTTCAACGCCAACGTGGCCCAGTACACCCGTTCGGGGATCGGGCCCACCCAACTGGTGGGGCGGGGCGAGGTGGGGGTCGGCATCCTCTTCGCCCACGATATCCTGGGAAGCATCGACCAGGGCTTTCCCATCGAGATGTCGCTGCCCGACGAAGGCACGGGGTATGACCTCTTCTGTGCGGTCATCCTCAAGGGCGCGCCGGAGCCGGAGGAGGCCAAGCGGTTCATCGACTGGTCGCTGACCCCGGAGTCGCAGGAGATCCTGGCGGCCACCGGGTACTTCGATGTGCCCACGAACCCCAAGGCGAAGGTCCACGACCTGGTGAAGCCCTACGTCAACGTCAAGCTGATCACCTACGACTTCGCCTGGGCCGGCAACAGCAAGGTCCGCCAGCAACTGGTGGACAAGTTCCAGAAGGAGATCCTGGCTGGCCGGAAGTAGCAGGCGGACGATGGCACAGGCAACCGGCATCCTCGTCGCACGCCCCCGGCCGGGGCTCCGCCGGGGGCGTGCGCTGTTCTCCCTCTACCCCCTCCTGGTGCTGGGCCTGGCGCTCTTCGTCGTCTATCCCCTGGGCATGCTGCTCGCGCAGGCGGTCCAGGCCGACGGCCGGCTGTCGGCAGGCACCGTCCTCGGGCTGCTGAGGGAGTCCTATTACCGCGCGGTCCTGCTGAACACGCTGCTCCTTGGCGTGAGCGTGGCGGGGCTGGGGACGGTGCTGGCGACCGGGTACGCCTACGCCATGACCCGGGTGGCGATGCCGGGGAAGAAATTCTTTCACTTCGTGGCGCTATTGCCCACGATCTCGCCCCCCATCCTCATGGCCCTGAGCCTGATTCTTCTCTACGGCCGGCGCGGCCTGATCACGAACGGATTGCTGGGCCTGCAGTCCACGCTCCTGTACGGCTTCTGGGGGTTGACGGCGGCGCAGGTGCTGGCCTACTTCCCCTTCGCTTACCTCCTTCTGCTCAACCTGTTCCGCGGATTGGACGCCTCGCTGGAAGAAGCGGCCTGGACGATGGGGGCGCACCCGGGGAAGATCCTGACGACGGTCACCCTGCCGCTCCTGATCCCCGGGCTGGCCAGCGCGGTGCTGCTCCTCTTCAGCTATTCCTTCGCGGACCTCGGCAACCCGCTGCTCCTGGGCGGCGACTACCCCGTCCTGGCGGCGCAGATCTATCTCACCATCATCGGGCTGTACGATATGCCGCGGGGCGCCGCCCTGGCCCTCATCCTGCTCTTTCCCGTCACGCTGGTGTTCTTCGCCCACAAGCGCCTGGCGGAGCGGGCCGCCTTCGCCTCCATCGGCGGGCGGGCCTCCTCCATGCGGCACCCGCAGTTCCGGCATCCCGCGGTCCGGATCGGGGGCCTCCTGTTCTGCGGCGGGGTCTGCCTCTTGATTCTCCTGCAGTACGCCACCGTGCTGGGCGGGGCGGTGACCCGGCTGTTCGGGATCAACCACACGCTGACGCTGAAGCATTTCGCCTCGGCCCTGACGGCGTCGCGGGACGCCCTGGTGGACACCATCGGGCTGGCCGCGGTGGCCTCTGCGGCCTCGGGGGTCGCGGGGCTCCTTATCGCCTATTTCGTGGCGCGCAGCCGGGTTCCGGGCCGCGGCGCCCTGGACTTCGTGGCCAGCCTGCCCCTGGCCATTCCCGGGACGGTGGTGGGCCTGGGATTTGCCATCGCCTTCAACCGCCCTCCCTTGCTACTCACGGGGACCGCCCTGATCATCGTGGCCGCCTTCGTGGTGCGATCCATTCCATACAGCATCCGGTCGGGCGTGGCGGCCCTGCGCCAGGTGGACGTCTCCCTGGACGAGGCCTCGACCAGCATGGGCGCCACGTCCTTCCAGACGCTGTGGCGGGTGATCCTGCCCCTGCTGCGGCCCGCGGTCCTGGCCGGGATGATCTTCACCTTCACGCGCAGCGTGACGACCCTCAGCGCGGTGATCTTCGTCGTCTCGCCCCACTGGTCCCTGGTGACGCCCACCATCCTGTCCCAGATGGACCGCGGGGACGTGGGGGAGGCGGCGGCGCTGAGTGTCGTCCTGATCGTCCTGGTGCTGCTGGTCATCCACGGGGTCCCGCGTCTCCTGGGCCGCGACTGGCGCGAGGGGATGGCGGCGTAAGGAGCGTGCATGAGCACCGGAATTGCCAAGGCGCTGGAACTCCGCGGCCTGCGGAAAGCCTACCGCCTGCCGGGAGGGCGCAGCGTCCCGGCCGTGCGGGATTTCAGCCTGCGGGTGGAGCCGGGGGAGTTCGTCACCCTGCTGGGTCCGTCGGGCAGCGGCAAGACCACGGTCCTCCGGACGCTGGCCGGCCTGGAGGAGCCCGATGCGGGCGAGATCCTGCTGGACGGCGTCCCGCTGACACCGTTACCGCCGCACCAGCGCCACATCGGCCTGGTGTTCCAGAACTACGCGCTCTTCCCCCATCTGACCGTCTTCGAGAACGTGGCCTACTCGCTGCGCATCCGCCGGACGCCCGACGTCCGGATCCGGGACGAGGTGGAGGCGGCCTTGAAGACCCTGGGGCTGGAAGAGCTCGCCTCCCGGCTTCCCGGCCAGCTCTCCGGAGGGCAGCAGCAGCGGGTGGCCCTGGCCCGGGCCCTGGTGATGCACCCGGACCTCCTGCTCTTCGACGAGCCCCTGTCCAACCTGGACGCCAAGCTCCGGTTCCAGGTGCGGAGCGAGCTGCGCCGCCTGCAGAAACGGCTGGGCATCACGGCGCTGTACGTGACCCACGACCAGGCGGAGGCCATGAGCCTCTCGGACCGGATCGCGGTCATGCGCGACGGGCGGGTCGAGCAGGTGGGCACGCCAGAGGACATCTACGCGCGCCCGGCCACCCTGTTCGTGGCGGACTTCATCGGGCGGGTGAACATCCTGCCCGGGCGCGTGGTGGATCGGCTCGACCAGGGCATCACCGTGGAGGTCCTGGAGCGCCGGTGGAACGTCGCGGCCGACCGCTGCCCGGCGGCAGCCGGCGAGGTGCTGGTCCTGCTCCGGCCCGAGGCAGTGGGGTTGGTCGAGGCAGGACAGGGGGACCTGTCGGGGACGGTGGAGGAGCTGGAGTACCGCGGGGACCAGACCGAATACCGGATCCAAATTGGCGGCGTGAACGTGGTGGTCGTCGAGTCGTCTCCCCGGCGGACGCGGCGGATCGTCGAGGGGGACCGGGTGGGGCTTCGGGTGTTCGAGGACACGCTGCACATCCTTCCCGCGCAGCGGGAAGGATCAATGACCAATGAGCTAATGACCAATGAACCAATGACCGATAGCGAATAACGAATGGCGAATGACGAATCACGAATGAAGAATGACGAAGACTTATCACGAATCACGAATCACCAATGACCAATGAGCCAAGAGCCATGAACCATGAGCCATCACCCATGAGCCACGAGCCGCGAGCCGCGAGCCGCGATAGGACAGCAGGGAAAGCGGGCGCGCGGATCCAGCGGGTGATCCTGCTGGTCATTGACAGCTTGGGGCTGGGAGAGATGCCCGACGTCCCCCGGGTCCGTCCGCAGGACCGGGGCGCCGACACCCTGGGGAACGTGGTGCGTGCCGTCGGCTCGCTGTCCCTGCCGAACCTGGAGCGGATGGGCCTGGGCACGGTGGCGCCCGCGTCCGGCATCCGGGTCGAACAGCACCCCGTGGCCGCCCACGGGATCTGCTTCCTGGGCTACGACGGGGCGGACACCTATCTCGGCCACCAGGTGTTGATGGGCTCCCGCGTCCCGGATGTCCCGGAGGAGCTGTTCGAGGTAGTCGGGGCGGAGGTGGCGGCGGCCCTCCGTCGCGCCGGGCATCGCGTCGAGGTGGCCAAGGATGGCCTTGCCGCCCTCTTCGTGGACGGCGCGATCGTGGTCGGGGACAACCTGGAGAGCGATCCGCTCCAGACCTATCACTGCGTGGGCTCGCTGGATGATCTCGCCTATGATGCCATCCTGGACGTGGCGGAGGTGGTCCGCGAAGTCGCCCGGGTCCGCCGCGTCGTGGCCATGGGGGGCCAGGGATTCCGGGCCGCGGAGATTCGCCGCTGCGTGGAACGGCGGCCGACGGGACAGTGCGGCGTCAACAACGTGGCGCTGGGGCTCTATACGAAGCGGTACGTCGTCCGGCACCTGATCCGGGGATCGCGGCCGGAGGTGCAGGTCCCCACCATCTTGCGCCGGGCCGGCTGGCCCGTGGCCCTGATCGGGAAGGTGGCCGATGTCATCGCCTGCGAAGGGGCGGAGATGGAACCCCACGTCCCCACACCGGCCGTCCTGGAGGCGACCCTGGCGGCCCTCCAACGCGTGCCCCGTGGCCTCATCGCCGTGAATATCCAGGAGGCGGACTTGGCGGGACACGACCAGGACCCCCGGCGCTATGCGGAGATCCTACGCCTCTCGGACCAGGGGGTGGGAGAGATCCTGGCGCGCCTCACCCCCGGCGATCTCTTCATCGTCACCGGGGACCACGGCAACGATCCCACCATCGGCCACGACAAGCACACGCGGGAGTTCACCCCACTCCTCGTCCAGGGCGACGGCATCCCGGCGCGCCGTCTGGCTCCCCGCGAGAGCCTGGCGGACATCGCGGCCACCATCGCGGACATCTTCGGCGTGGCCCATCCGGAGATCGGCCAGAGCTTCTGGCGCGAGCTCATGCCGGCCTGAGGCCCAGGGGCTCCTCGATCCTTCACCGGTCATCCAGCGCGACAACTCGGCGGTTTTCATCCTGCACTAGCTGCGGTACAATCCCCTGGGTTTGGGACTCGACGGCGTCCGGTTCCCGCCGGTGAGCCGGGGTGTGACGCCTTCGGCCCGGGCTCGAGCACGCGGCAGGAGGTTCCGGCCCAACCTGACCGGGTACGGGAGCGCTTCACGTCTGCGGGACAACCGCGAGGAGGCAGATGATGGGGAAGAGAGGTCGGCCGGGAGTGATAGTGGTGTTCGGGTTGCTCCTCCTCGGCGCGCTCGTGGCAGTGCCGGTGGAAGAGGCCCGCGCCCAGGCGAAGGGGACCGTCACCCTCTACACGTCGGAATCCCTGGACAAGGTCAACGAGATGAAGCTGGATTTCGAGAAGCGCAACCCGGGGGTGGCGCTCAACATCTACCGGTCGGGGACGCAGGTGGTGATCAGCAAGCTCCAGGCGGAATTCCAGGCGGGCGGGACCCTGGCGGACATGATCTGGATGGCCGACATCGACTACTTCGAGGATCTGGCCAGGAAAGATCTGCTCGCAGCCTACACGCCGCCCGAGGCAGACAAGGCGCCGGCGAAGTTCAAGTATGAGGGCGGCCGCTACCACGAGGTCCGGTTGATCTTCAACACCGTGGCCTACAACACCCTGCGAGTCAAGACCCGGCCCAGCTCGTGGAAGGACCTGACCGACCCGCAGTTCAAGGGGAAGGTCGGGGTGGCCAGCCCGTTCTACTCCGGGGCCGCATTCTCCACCCTGGGGACCCAGGTGAACCTGCCCGGCTTCGGCTGGGAGTTCTACCGGAAGCTGAAGGGGAATGCCGTTGTCGTTGAGCAGTCCAACGGGACCGTGGCCAAAAAGCTGGCCACGGGGGAATTCTCCGTCGTCTCGGTGGTGGACTTCATGGTGCGCGAGGCGAAGGCGGCCGGCTCGCCCGTGGACCACATCTGGCCGAAAGAGGGGGCGATCCTGGTCCCGACGCCGGTCGGCATCCTCAAGGGGGCGAAGAACCCGGAGGGGGCCCGGGCCTTCCTGCGCTACCTCTACTCTCCCGAGGGGCAGCGGCTCTTCGCGCAGCAGGGGTACGTCCCGGTCCTGCCGGGCATCGAGGGGCCCAGGGGCGTGCCGTCGGAGAAGCTCGAGGTGGTGCTGACGGATCAGGCCTACATCGGCAAGCATCGCGAGGAGCTGAAGGCGAAGTACCGCGAGCTGTTCGAGCTGAAGTGAAACCGATGCCCATCCTCCGCTTGCTGCTGGGGCTGCCCCTGGGGCTGGTCCTCGTGGGGGCCGTCGCCTATCCCTCCCTCATCTTGGTCTGGCACGCCTTCACGCGGGACGGGCGACCCACCCTGGCGAATCTGGCGGCCGTCCTGGGCGACGCCGACATCTGGCGCGTGCTGTGGAACAGTGTGCATGTCTCGGTCTGGGCGACGCTCCTCGGGGGGGCCGTCGGCACGGGCCTCGCGTTCCTGGTGGCCCGGACGGATCTGCCGGGCCAACGGATCTTCCGCACCGCGCTCATGGTGCCCTACCTGATCCCGCCCTTCATCGCCGCCCTGGCCTGGCTGGCCCTGGCCGGCCCCGTGGGATTCGTGAACCAGCTCTGGATGGCGGTGACGGGGGCGGAGGAGCCGCTCTTCCGGATCTACGGCGCGCGGGGGATCATCCTGGTCTTGGCGCTCGCGCATTACCCGCTGGCCTACTTCACGGTCCTGGCCTCCCTGGAGCGGATGGACCCGGCCCTGGAGGAGGCGGCCCGAAGTTCGGGCGCCAGCCCGGCCCGGACGGCGCGGGACGTGACGCTCCCCCTGGTGGCCCCCGCCATCGGCGCCGGAGCGATCCTGGTGTTTCTCCGCTGCATGGAAAACTTCGGGATCCCGGCCATCCTCGGGTTCCCCGCCAAGTACTTCGTCCTGACGACGAAGATCTATGCGACGATCCTGGATTTCGACCGCGCCCACAATCTCGGACTGGCGGCGGCCCTGTCGTTTTTGCTGGTGGCGGTGGCGGGCGGTATCATGGCCCTCCAGCGCTGGATCCTGGGGGGTCGTGCCTTCGGCCTCACCCGCGCCGTCGGCCAGCCGCCGATCTTCAGTCTCGGTCAATGGCGCCGGACGGCCGGGTTCGCCGTGACGATGTTTCTCCTGGCCACCTCGATGGCGCCGCTCCTCGCGATCCTGCTGACCGCTCTCACGCGGGCCTACGGGATGCCGTTCGGGTGGAGCAATCTGGGTCTCCAGAACTTCCACACGCTCTTCTTCAAGGTCCCTGCGGTCTGGCGGGCCATGGGCAACAGTCTGGTGCTGGCGGCCTCGGCGGCCACCTTCGCAGTGGTCCTGGCCATCCTGATCGCCTACGTGCAGGTGCGGACGCAGGTCCGGGGGAAGGGCCTCTTGGAGGCGCTGGTGGTCCTGCCGTTCGCCGTCCCTGGCACGGTGGTGGCGTTGGCCATGATCCTGGCCTTCCTCCGGCCGGTGCTGGGGCTCTCGCTGTACAACACGATCTGGATCATCCTGGTGGCCTACGTGGCCCGGTTCCTCACCCTGGCGGTCAAGCCGGTCGCGGCCGCCTTCACCCAGGTTCACGTCTCGCTGGAGGAGGCGGCCCGCTCGTCGGGGGCGTCGCTGAGCCGATCGTTACGGGACATCACGATGCCCCTGATCCGGCCGGCGCTGGTATCGGGCTGGTTCCTGGCGGCCGTCCCGGCCATCACGGAGCTCACCCTATCGGTCCTGCTCTGGTCGGCGGGGAACGAGACCATCGGGGTGATGGTCTTCAACATGCACGAGGAAGGAAAGGTCCTGCTCTCCTCGGCCCTGGCGATCGTGGTCATGGCCGTGGCGTTGGCGAGCAACCTGCTGCTCCGGCGGCTCACTTCCGGCCTCGCGGAGGCATAGCTCGAAGAATACGATGCACCGCCAAGACGCCAAGGACGCCAAAGAGACGACATTTATGTTTCGTGGTCATTTGCCGGGATGGTTTGCTCCGCCCTTGGCGCTCATGGCGCCTTGGCGGTTGATATGCTCGGATCGGGGCTGATCATGCCGGCCGTGGAGCTCCAGAACCTGTGGAAGGATTTCCACTCCATCCCGGCCGTCTGCGGGATTCACCTGTCGGTGCAGGAGGGGGAACTCCTGGCGCTCCTGGGCCCGTCCGGCTGCGGAAAGACGACCACCCTGCGGACGGTCGCCGGCTTCGAAGTCCCCACGGCGGGGGAGATCCGGATCCGGGGGAAGACCGTGTCCGGGCCCGGGCACTTCGTCCCACCCGAGGCACGGAACGTAGGCATGGTGTTTCAGAGCTATGCCGTCTGGCCCCACATGACGGTGGAGGCCAACGTGGCGTACCCGCTGAAGCTCCGCGGCCTGCCAGCGGCGGAGCGCCGCGAGCGGACGCGCCGGGTGTTGGAGCTGGTCCAGCTCCCCGGCCTGGAGTTCCGCTTTCCCCATCAGCTCTCGGGGGGACAACAGCAGCGAGTGGCGCTGGCCCGGGCGCTGAACATGGAGCCGGCGGTCCTGCTCCTGGACGAACCGCTGTCCAACCTGGATGCCCAGCTCCGGAAGGAGATGCGGCTGGAGATCAAGGCGCTCCAGCGCCGTCTGGGTATCACGATCCTGTATGTCACCCACGACCAGGAGGAGGCGTTGACGATGGCGGATCGCGTCGCCGTCATGGGGCGCGGCGTGATCCACCAGGTGGGAACCCCCGAGGAGGTGTTCGAGCAGCCGACCGACCGGTTCGTGGCGGAGTTCATGGGCTGCACGACGTTCCTCCCCTGCGAGGTGGTCGGGATGGACCGGGTTCGGCTCCTCCTGGGGGAAGAGACCCCCTTCGTTTCCTGCCCGCTGCCCTCCGGGGCGGCGGGCCGGGGGGTCGTGGGGCTCCGCGCCCAGGAAGTGCACCTGGCCCGTGACTCTTCCAAGGCTCTGACAGGACATGTAAGCCTCCGGACGTATCTCGGCGGATCCTTTGAGGTCCGGGTGCGCGTCGGGAACCACGTCATCCCTCTGATCACCACCTCGCCGCTCAGGGAGGGGGACACGGTGCAGTTCGTCCTGGGTCCGGTGCGCTTCTTCCCGGACGTTTCCTGCGCGATTCCGGGGGAAGTCCCCCGGGCGACCGTGATGTGATCTGCCGGTATGTGATCTGATCAGGCCGTTGTCAGCGAGGTGATCATGGTTCGGTTGGCCCAGGGTCTGCGGGCGAGGTTTTCCCTCGTGCACCTCACGGACCCTCACATCCCGGGGGAGGACCAAGCCCGGGTGCGGGGAGTTGACACCGCCGCGAGACTGGCGGGGGTGGTGGAATCCATCAACCGTCTCTGGCCAGCGCCGGCTTTCGTGATCATCACCGGGGACTTCTCCGCCGATGGATCACCGGCGGCGCACCGCCGGGCCGCGGCACTGCTGCGTGCCCTCCGGGTCCCGGTGCGTGTGACCTTGGGCAACCACGATGACCCGGAGACGTTCCGCCAGGTGATGGGTGAGCGAGGGGATCTACTGGGAACGGAGACCTGCCAAGCGTTCGACGTCCAGGGGTGGCGTATCCTGTTGCTCAACTCCAAATGCCCGGGTCTGAAAGAGGGTTTCCTCGGACCGGTGCAACGGCAGCAGATGCGAGAGGAGCTGGCCAAAAACCCACGCCCCCCCGCTCTCCTCTTCATGCATCACCACGTGCTGCCCCTGGGGTTGCCTTGGGTTGATCGGGATAACCTCCGGGACTGGTATGAGTTCCTGGAGATCCTCCGCGATGTCGGCAACGTTCGAGGGCTCTTCAGCGGCCATGCGCACCAGGCAAGCCGACATGAGTGGAGCGGCATTCCGTTCTTTGTCACACCATCGGCTGGCTATCAATTTTTCAAGGATCCCACGCAAGCCCGGGTCAGCCCGGAGCCGCCCGCGTACCGCCTCATCGCCATCCAGGGCGGCATGTTCGTCACCGAGGTCCGGCCCGTCGGATCCCCCGAAGAGGAACCAACGACGGATCCGCCCAGTCCGTCGCCGCGGCCAGGAGGCTAGATCGTCCATGCACCAGTCACCGGCGGATTCTCCGGACATCCCAGGTCCCCATACCATCGTCTCCCTCAGCCTGGGGGGCCACGCCATCATCCAACAATTGGATACGACCCTCCACTGCGAGGCGTGCGGCCGAGAGACCCTGGTCCAGATTCTTTACCTCGGCCAGCGGATCGCCGAGGTGCGGTGCGTGGAGTGCGGCCGGTGCATCGGCATGGATCGCGAGGGGGTTGTCCGGGCTTTCATCGGCGAGATCGTGATTCAGATGCTGCGCCTGCCGCAGGAGGTGACCAGGGAGTTCAAGCGGGGGCCGGGCAAGGCGGTTGCCAGGCTTCCCCGGCAGATGGCCAGGCTCCCCGTGGCCCTGGCCCACGACGCGGTGCGTTTGCTTCGGATGGTGTGGACCCTGCGGGAGGACCACGGGGTTCTTGAGGCCATCTTCAATCAGGTGGACACTACGCTGTTCTGCACAGGGTGCGGTCAGGAGACCTCGCACCGCATCCTCTACCTGGGGCGGCGCCTGGCCCAGGCCCGGTGTGAGGCGTGCGGCCGAGGGATCGGCATGACGCGGGAAGAGGTCTTCAGTGACTTCGTGGGTGCGGCGTTGCTTCATCTGCTCAAGCTGCCGCGCCACGTCCGGCAGGAGCTGCGGAGCGATTTCGCCCATGCGGTACAGACCCTGCCCCGGCAGATGGTCCGGATGCCCTTCCATTTCGCGCGGGATTTCATCCGGCTGGTCCGTATCCTGCGGGGGGCGGAGCGGCATGGTGGGGTGCCGAAGGCCTGAGCGAGCACTGCCGATGGAAAACGGACAACCGGCAACTGACAACGGATCATTGACCTACGATAACCTGACCGGTTGTCAGTTGTCGGTTTTCAATTTGAAATTGCGAGGCGTCCCGTCTCCTCGATGCATTGGCGCGACCGGCCAGACACAAAGGACGCGCGGGTTTCCCGAGCGGATTGCCGGCCTTGACATGGGCCCAGGCCCCACACGATAATGGCGAAAACAAAGACGTCGGGTGGCGATCCAGTCGCTGCCTTCCCCGGCCCTGCCCCTGAGATTCCCGTGGACCAACGAGCGGCCCACCTTCTCGTCACGGTCGCCGACCTCTACTATCTCCAGGACAGGACGCAGGCTGAGATCGCCCGGGCACTCAGGATCTCCCGCCCCCACGTTTCCCGTCTCCTGAAGCGGGCGAGAGAGACGGGGATCGTGACCATCTCGGTCCGCCCGCCGTTCGGGCTCTCGACCGAGCTGGCAGAGGAACTCGGCAAGCTCTTCCCCCTCCGCGACGTGCGGGTGATCTCTGCGGGGGGAGCCCCGCTGCCGCGTGTCGCCGAGGCGGCGGCAAGTTATCTGGCCAGCCGGATCCAGCGCGAGTCGGTGGTCGGCGTGTCCTGGGGGCGCACGGTCCGGATGATCGCCGACGTCGTGCCGAGCGATCCGCGCCGGTCCGTGGAGGTCGTGCCGCTGGTGGGCGGCATGGGCCCCGTCGGCGATGAGATCCACGCCAACGAGATCGCCCGCCGGCTGGCCTCGCGCCTGGGGGGAAAGTATTACGTGCTCAACGCGCCGGCGCTGGCCGAGCGTGCCAATGCCCGCGCCATGCTGGTCCGGGACGCCACCGTGCGAGGCATCCTGGAGCGGGGCCGGAAGGCGGACGTCGCCGTCGTGGGGATCGGGGGCATGGTGGCCAGCTCGACGCTGGTGCGAGTGGGCTACCTGAAGCCCGATCACCTGCGACGTCTCCGGGCCTCAGGGGCCGTGGGGGACATCTGCAGCCGGTTCTTCGGGAAAGACGGTGCCCCGTGCCAGTCCCCCCTCACGGACCGCGTGGTGGGAATCGAGCTGAATGATCTGCGGCAGCTTCCCTGGGTGGTCGGCGCGGCGGTGGGGACGGAGAAGGTGCCGGCGATCCTCGGGGCGCTCTGCGGCGGCTACATCAACGTGCTGGTCACGGATGAAACCACGGCGCGCGCCGTCCTGAGACTTGCGCGGGCTCAAGAATGACCAAGGACGGATAAATGACCAATGACCAATGAACCAATGACCAATGAGCCATGGGGGAAACCGCCGGGTTCACCCCCGGGGGAATGACCAATGACCAATCGTTCTGGAAATTAGGCTGAGGAGTGGAGATGGCGACGCGCATTGACATGCCCCAGTTGGGCCTGACCATGGAGAAGGGCACGATCCTGCAGTGGTTGAAGGCAGAGGGGGACAAGGTCGAGAAGGGGCAACCCGTGGTGTTGATCCAGACGGAGAAGGTGGAGTACGAGGTGGAGGCACCCGGGGCGGGGATGCTCCTCAAGGTGGTCGCCACGGAGGGGATGGAACTCCCGGTGGGTTCCCTGATGGGAATCCTGGGACAACCCGGAGAGGACGTGTCGGGGCTCCTCAGCGCGCCAACTGGCGCAGAGCCACGAGCCACGAGCCATGAGCCGCGAGCCGAGAGTGCGGCGGCTTCGGGCGCCACGCCCGCCGCTCCCTCGGCGGGCGCAGCCATTGCTGAGCGCATCAAGATCTCGCCCGTGGCGAAGAAGCTGGCGCAGGAGCACGGCATCGACATCGCCACCCTCACCGCCTCCGGCCCCGACGGGCGCATCGTCCGGGAGGATGTCGAGCGGGAGATCGCGACGAAGAGCCGAGAGCCGAGAGCCGAGAGCCGAGAGGAGCAAAAGCCGACCCCGGAAATTATCCCGCTCACCGGCATCCGCAAGGTGATCTTCGACCGGATGGGGCAGTCGTGGCGCGAGGCTGCGCGAGTCACGCTGTTCGCCGACGCCGACATGACCGAGATCGTCCGGCTCCGCCAGGAGCGGGGCGCCGACTGGGAGCGGCGCTTCGGGATCAAGCCCTCCTACAGCGACCTCGTCCACATGGCGGTGGCGAAGGCCCTCCGGGAAGAGCCACGGATCAACTGCCGGCTGGACGGCCAGGGTGTACGCGTCCGGAAAGAAGTCAACCTCGCCTTCGCCGTTGACCTGGGAGAAGGGTTGCTCGCCCCCGTGATCCGGGACGCCGACAAGAAGTCCCTGGGCGAACTGGCCAAGGCCGCCAGAGACATGGCGGAGCGGGCGCGGGCCGGCCGGTTGGCGCCGGATGACATGGCGGACGGCACCTTCACCGTGACGAACCTCGGCGGGCTCGGGGTGGAATACTTCACGCCCATCATCAACCCGCCCCAGGCCGGGATCCTGGGCGTCGGGAAGATTCTGGAGAAGCCGGTGGTGCTGGGCGGCGGCATCCACGTCCGGTCCATGATGACCCTCTCCCTGGTCTTCGACCACCGGTTGATCGACGGGGCCCCGGCGGCGAAGTTTCTGGCCAGGGTGAAGGATCTGCTCGAGCACCCGACCTGGACGGGCTAACCCGCATTATTCACGAACGGACCCGTGCATCCTCCGGATCAAATGACCAATGACCAATTTCCAATGACCAATGATGGTGGGCGCGCACAGCGCGCCGTCAAGGGGCTTCACGGAACTCCCATCCGCAATTGGTCATTGGCCATTGGGATTTGGTCATTCCCCGCGATAATTCGCGAACATGTTCGCGAATAATCCAGGCTGATATGGTGAGTCTTGCGATGGGATCCGTGACGGTAGAGCCCCGGGCCAGGATGGCCTGGCAGGTCCTGGACCTGGGTTTCCAGCCGTTCGCGGCGGTGTTGCGCCAGCAGGAGGAGCTGGTCGGCCAGCGCCTGCTGGGCACGATCCCGGACACCTTGATCCTGGTGGAGCACCCCCCGGTCGTGACGTTGGGGCGGGCCAAGCAGCGCGCAAACCTGCGCCTCGATCCGGAAGCCTTGCTGGCGCGAGGCATCGAGTATTTCGAGATCACGCGGGGAGGCGACGTTACCTACCACGCGCCGGGCCAGCTCGTGGGTTATCCCATCTTCGACCTGCGCCAGCACGGGCGGGACGTGCTCCGATTCTGCCGGGGGATGGAAGCAGCCCTGATCGCGGCCCTGGGGGATTTCGGCATCGCGGCCGGCGCGGTTCCTGGAAAAGCGGGCGTCTGGGTCGGGGAGAAGAAGATCGCCTCGCTGGGGATCTCGGTGCGCCGCTGGGTCACCTTCCACGGATTTGCCCTGAACGTCAACACGGACCTCACCGGCTTCGAGGTGATCCGGCCGTGCGGAGAGGATCCGGACGTCATGACCTCCATGGCCGCGATCCTGGGGGGCCCGGTTTCCATGGACGACGTTCGGCGCCGCGTCAGGATGTACTTTGCCGAGGCATTCTCCCTCGGTGAGGGGGCTGCCGTTTCACGGTGACAGGAGGCTGTTCATGGTCTTCCCGCGCATGTTCCGCGTCAAACAGCGATTCGAGGGTCCGATGCTCCACGACATCCCGGCGGCGATCCGCGAGACCATGCGGGGCCTGCACCTGCAGGACAAGGTGAAACCGGGGGAGAGCGTGGCCGTCACGGCCGGCAGCCGGGGCATCGCCAACATTGACCGGATCACCCGTGCGGTGGTGGACGAACTCAAGGCCCTGGGCCTCTCCCCCTTCATCGTGCCGACCATGGGGAGTCATGGGGGGGCCACGGCCGAGGGGCAACGCAAGGTTCTGGAGCATTACGGGATCACCGAGGCCACCATGGGCTGCCCGATCCGCGCCAGCATGGAGGTGGAGCAGATCGGCGAGGTGAAGGGCATCCCGGTCTTCTGCGACCGGAATGTCTGGGGGGCCGATCACATCGCGGTGGTGGCGCGGATCAAGGCCCACACCGATTTCCAGGGCGAGATCGAGAGCGGCCTGTTCAAGATGATGGCCATCGGCCTGGGCAAGCAGCGCGGCGCCGAGCAGTATCATCGGGCGGGCCACCACTTCAGCTACGCGGAGATCTTCCCGTTGGTGGGCAGGAAAGTTCTGGATACGGCGCGGATCCTCTTCGGCCTGGGGATCGTGGAAAACGCCTACGAGCAGACCGCCAAGGTGCAGGCGCTGCTCCCCAAGGACTTCGGGGAGGGGGAGAAGGCCCTGCTGCGGGACGCCAAGGCGTGGATGGCGAAGCTGCCCTTCGACGTCCTCGAGCTGCTCATCGTGGACGAGATGGGCAAGAACATCAGCGGGTCCGGGATGGACACCAACGTGATCGGGCGACCCTTCGTCCAGAAGGTGCTGGACCGGCCGAAGGTTCGCCGGCTCTTCGTCCGGGACGTCACGCCGGAGAGCGAGGGGAACGCGGTGGGGATCGGCATGGCCGACATGACGACCCGCCGCCTGGTGGACAAGATCAACTACCAGGCCATGCACATGAATGCTATCACCTCCGGCGTGCCGGAAGGGGCCAGGGTCCCCATGGCCTTCGAGACGGACCGGGAGGCCATTCAGGTGGCCCTGGGGATGATCGGCCTGACGCCCCCGGAAAAGGCGCGGATCGTGCGCATCAAGAACACGCTCCATCTCGCGGAGTTGGATGTCTCGGAGCCCCTGCTTTCCGAGGTGAAGGCGCACGAGCGGCTGAGCCCGGTCACCCAGCCGGCGCCTCTCGTCTTCGACACGCAGGGAAACTTGCCGCCATTCTAACGGCAAATGACCAATGACCAAATCTCAATGAGTTCTGAAAACGCATTGGTCATCCCGCCCATGGCGGGATTGGTCATTGAATCCGGGGGGTGCGATGCCACAATATTTCATTGACCCGAAGACGCTCCCCAGCAAGGAGATTGCGCCGGGGACCCAGATCCGGGTGGCCTACGGCGACAAGATCATGCTCTCCTTCGTGGAGATCAAACCGGGATCCCTGGTCCCCATGCACAGCCACCCGCACGAGCAGGGCGGCGTCTGCCTGGAGGGGTCCTTCGAATTCACCATCGGGGGCGAGACACGGATCGTGCGGAAAGGGGAAGGCTGGATGATCCCCGGCGGCGTGATGCACTCGGCCCGGGGCCTGGACGGGGAAGCCTATGTCCTGGACATCTTCTACCCGCACCGCGAGGAGTACAAGTAACCACAAACGTGCTGCGGTGCTGCGGTGCTGCCGTTCCCGGTTCTGACGGCATCACAGCGGCACAGCAACACTGCAGCACAGCAGTACAGCGCGTGAGAGAGGAGGCGGCGATTCGAAATCCACTGAAGGCGAAGCTGGCGCGGGGTGAGGCGGTCTGGGGCACCTTCGTCTTTGAGTATGGGTCGCCGGCCGTCCCCCGCATCATGAAGGCCGCGGGCTGGGATTACATCCTGATCGACACGGAGCACGCCAGCTTCGGCATGGAGACTGTGGGGAACCTGCTGCACGTCTCCTCCGCCGTCGGCCTGCCGGCCGTGGTCCGGGTCCCCGAGGCGCAGCGGTCGCTCCTGTCCCGGCCGCTGGATGCGGGGGCCCTGGGCGTCATGGTGCCCCGGGTAGAGAGCCGGGCACAGGCGGAGCAGATCGTCAAGTACACCCGCTACTTCCCCCTGGGCGATCGGGGCGTGGCCCTGGGCACCGCGCACACCGCCTACCAGGCGGTGAACGGCAAGCAGTTCATCCGCGAGGCGAACACGGAGATACTGCTCATCATGCAGGTGGAAACCCAGAAAGGGATGGAGCACCTGGACGAGATCCTGTCGGTGCCGGGACTGAGCGTGGCCTATCTCGGTCCCCACGACCTGTCCACCTCCATGGGCTTGCCGGGAGAGGTGGACCACCCACGCGTCGTCCAGGCCATCATCACCTTCCTCCGCGGCTGCAAGCGGCACCGGGTCACCCCGGGGATCTGGGTGGACTCGATCCGGGACGGGCGGAACTGGATGCGGCGGGGCGCGCGCTTCATGACCTACGGCGCCGACTTCAGCATGGTGCAGGAACGGAGCAAGATGGTGCTGGACGCGTTGCGCCCAGAGCGGAGGACCCATGCCCGACGCCCCTAGGAAATTCACAGCGGTCAGCACCGATCATCACCGCTTCCCCATCGGCGTGGAGCGGGACATCCTGGCCCAGGTGGGCTGCACCCTGGTTCCCGCCATCTGCAAGAGCGAGGAGGAAATTATCGCCGCCTGCCGCGACGCCCACGCCATCCTCAACTCCTCTGCCAAGATCTCGCGCCGGGTGATCCAGGAGCTGAAGGAGGCGCTGGTCATCTGTCGGTACGGCATCGGGGTGGACACGGTGGACATCCCCGCGGCCACGGAACAGGGCATCATCGTGGCGAACGTGCCGGACTTCTGCTTCGACCAAGTGGCGGACACGGCCATGAGCCTGATCCTCTCGGTGCCGCGCAAGGTGACCTACCTCAGCACCCTGATTCGCCAGGGGGTGTACAACCGGGAGGTGGCCGAGCCGATCCACAATTTCCGCGGCGCCACGCTGGGCCTCGTGGCCTTCGGGAACATCCCGCGGAACCTGATACGGAAGGCCATCCCCTTCGGATTTCGGGTCCTCGCCTATGACCCCTACCTCACGCCCGAGGCCGTCCGGGAGTATCCGGTCACCCTGGTGGATTTCGACACGCTGCTGCGGGAGTCGGACATCGTGTCGGTCCACACCCCCCTGACCGACGAGACCCGGCACATGTTCGACGAGGCGGCCTTCCGGAAAATGAAGCCCTCCGCCTATTTCATGAACCTCGGCCGCGGCCCGGTGCACGACCAGAAGGCGTTGACCCGGGCGCTCAAGGAGGGGTGGATCGCGGGCGCCGGCTTGGATGTCCTGGAGAAAGAGCCACCCGATCCGGGCGACCCCATCCTGACGCTGGACAACGTGGTCTTCACCCCGCACTATGCCTCGTACACGGAGGAGGCCTATCACGAGCTGCGGGTCAAGACCGCGGAGAACGCCGCCGCCGTCCTGCGCGGGGAGTTTCCGAAGTATCTGTACAATCCGGAGGTCAGGGAGAACGCGCGGATGCTCAACCGTCGTTAACCACCTGGTGCTGCTGTGCTGCAGTTACCGTAAGATGACAGCAGCACGGCAGCACGCCTCACATGAAAGGAGGAACCGATCATGCGCCTGAAGGGAAAGAAAGTGGCGGTGCTGGCCGAGAACATGTACCAGGAGATGGAGCTCTGGGTGCCCTACTACCGGCTGAAGGAAGAGGGGGCCGACGTCAAAGTGGTCGGCCCGGAGAAGAAGACCTACACCAGCAAGATGGGGTACCCGGTGACCGCCGACGTGGCGGCGTCCGAGGTCTCCGCCAAAGATTTCGACGGCGTCGTGATCCCGGGAGGCTTCGCCCCCGACCTGCTGCGCCGGCACAAGGCGATCCTGGACCTGGTGAAGGGGTGCTTTGAGCAGGGCAAGCCGGTGGCGGCCATCTGCCACGCGGGCTGGGTCCCGGTCTCGGCGGGGATCCTCAAGGGGAAGACGGCCACCTGCTTTTTCGCCATCAAGGACGATGTGATCAACGCCGGCGCCACGTACGTGGATGAAGAGGTGGTAGTGGACGGCAACCTGATCACGTCGCGCAAGCCCGACGACCTCCCGGCCTTCTGCCGGGAACTCGTGAAGGCCCTGGAGAAGTAGGCGAAAACGGTGCTGTGGTTCGAGGTGCTGCGGTGCTGCGGTTGAGACCCGAACGGGCACTGCAGCACCGCGGACCGCAGACGTCGAACGTAGAACCGCGAACTTCGAACCTCAGCACTGTGCGGGAGCGCTCATGACCCTCCCCAAAATGTACCGGATCCGGCAGAAGCTGGATCCGTCGACCGTGACCGACGTGGCCGCAGCGGTGCGGGGCGAGATCGCCAAGTTGGACCTGCGGGGGCGCCTGAAGCCCGGCGGGCGCGTCGCCGTCACCGGGGGGAGCCGCGGGGTGGCCAACATCGCCACGATCCTGCGGGCCACCTGCGACAGCCTGAAGGCGCTGGGGGCGGAGCCGTTCATCGTGCCGGCCATGGGCAGCCACGGCGGAGCCACGGCCGAGGGCCAGGTGGCAGTCCTGACCCGCTACGGGGTGACGCCCGAGAGCATGGAGGTCCCCATCCAGTCCTCCATGGAGACCGTGGAGATCGGGCGAATGTCCTGGGGCCTGCCGGTCCTGGTGGACCGCCACGCCTTCGAGGCGGATCACATCGTCCTGGTGAACCGGGTCAAGCCGCACACCAACTTCCGCTGCCACGTGGAGAGCGGCCTGATGAAGATGCTGGTCATCGGGCTCGGCAAACACCAGGGGGCCCTGCTGGCCCACCGGGCCGCGGTGGACATCGGGCTGGACCGGATGATCCCCGAGGCGGGCCGCTACTCCCTGTCGCGGCTGCCCATCCTGTTCGGCCTCGGCGCGGTGGAGAACGCCCGGCACCAGACGGCCCGCGTCCAGGCCATGCTGCCCGAGGTCCTGGAGGAGACCGAGGCCCGCCTGCTGCGGGAGGCGTGGCATCTGCTGGGGCGGATCCCCTTCGACTTCCTGCACCTGCTCATCGTGGATGAAATCGGGAAGGATGTCAGCGGAACCGGCATGGACCCCAACGTCATCGGCCGGATGTACTTCTTCCCCAACGAGGAGCCGAAGAGCCCCCGCTACGTCCGCATCCTGGTGCGCGATCTCACGCCCACGACGGCGGGGAACGCCGTGGGCATGGGCCTGGCGGATTTCGGCACGCGCCGGCTGGCCAACAAGGTCAATTTCCACTACACCTACACCAACGCCCTCACCGGCCTCTCCCCGATGCGCAGCAAGCTGCCCATCATCTTCGAGACCGACCGGGAGGCCATCCAGGGCGCCCTGAAGACCATCGGGCTGACGGAGCCGCCGGACGCCAAGGTGGCCCGCATCCGGAACACGCTGGCCCTGGAGTACCTGCAGGTCTCCGAGGCCCTCTTGCCCGAGATCAAGGGACGGTCCGACCTGGAGATCGTGGACGGTCCGTGGGAATTCCGGTTCTCGGAGACGGGGGACCTGGTGGACGAGGTGCCCCTCTTTCCTCCCGAGTTGCTTCCGGACCACGAGGGGGATTGAAGAGGTCGTCTGATGCCAGCATCGAAACCGGACCAGAACAATTCTTGGAAATCTGTCGACAGGGAATGCCGGTCCGTATGAGATTATCACACGTTCCGATGGGGGCACCTCGCCTGAATTCCCTGGCTGCAGGGGTCGCATGGCGAGGGGCGCAACGAGTCCTACCGCACCTTCACGGGTGCCTAACGCGGGACGGAGGCGTCAGGTCGACCGGGCCTCGCCCGTCCCGAGGCATCGTGCCCGGCCGATGAATCGTCTGTCCTGAGGAGGAATCCAATGCGTACTGTGTTCCGAACCCCGTTGCTGACCCTGCTCGTTGCCTGTGCGCTTCTGGTGGTCGGCCTGGCCGTCCCGACAGTGGCGAAGGCCGCGACCGAGGTGACCATCTGGACCGCCTTCCCCGAGATGCACCAGTTGGCTCAGGAACTCGCCGCGAAGTACATGAAGGAGAACCCCAACATCAAGATTACGGCCACCCTCTTCCCTCAGCGTGCGCAAGAGGAAAAGGTGGCGGTGGCCCTGCCCGCCGGGCAGGCGGCCGACCTGATCGAGCTGGACAAGTTCGAGCTGTACCCGTACTACAAGAACGGCTTCTTGGAGCCCCTGCCGCCGGACATGGACGCCTGGGTCAAGAAGAACTGGCCCGAGTACTCGGTCAAGGCGAACACCGCGGATGACGGCAAGCTCTTCAACTTCCCGTGGTTCAACGCCTTCAAGATGGTGTTCTATAACAAGGACTATTTCAAGGAGGCGGGCATCACGAAGGTGCCGACGACCGTGGACGAGATGATCGCCGCCTCTAAGAAGCTCACCAAGTACGATTCGAAGGGGAACGTGACCCGGGCCGGGCTCGACTATCGGATCATGGGCGGCGGGGCCGGCACGATGCAGAAGTACTGGACGCAGGCGATGATCCCGTACGGGGCCAAGGTCATCGAGAAGGTCGGCGACAAGTGGCGGGCGGGCTACAACAACGACGCGGGCCGTCAGGCGCTGAAGATGTACATTGACGCGATCCACAAGGACAAGGTCGTGGCCTTCGACCACAAGCACGACGCCGAGGGCTTCGGCCTGGGGATCTCCGCCATGTTCCAGCGCGAGGCCTGGGTCGTGGGCTACATGGCCAAGGATGCGCCGAAGGTTAATTACGGCGTATTCCCGATGCCCAAGGGGCCCGGCGGCTGGGGCACCGTGGGGAACACCATGGGCCTGGCCGTGCCGAAATCCAGCAAGGTGAAGAAGGAAGCCTTCGCCTTCGCGAAGTGGATGATGGACGACGCGCAGGCCATATATAGCTTCGAGACCTCCGGCTGGCAGCCCTTCCGGACGAACATCGACTACAGCTCCCTGTACAAGAAGCGCCCCCTGCTCAAGGAGTTCATCCAGACCTCCAATCTGTCCGGCCATGCGGTCTATGACTACGAGAATATGCCCGCCATCTCCGAGATCCACAACCGGATGGCCGAGCGGGTCATGGCCGCCTTCAAGCGGGCCGATCTGAAGGATAATCCGCAGGGCATCGCCAAGGTGGTCAGCGAAATGGCCGAGGAGACGAACCGCATCCTGGCCGATAACGGGCTCCTGGCGAAATAACTCACCTCCATCAGCCGAGGGCGGGACGATGGGTTCACCCAACGGCCTCGGTTCCACTTCCAGCGTGGCGGTCGAGGCGGGGGGCGCGGCCAGCGCCCCCGCCCGCCGCCGCGGAGGCTCCCTCCGGGCCCTCCGGAGGAGCCAGCTCGCGTTCCTCCTGTGGATCTTCGCCCCCATCGTCTCGCTCTTCATCATCATCCGCGTTATCCCCATCTTCGTGATCCTCATCTTCTCCTTCACCAATTACTCGATCACGAAGGCCTTCTGGCGGTGGACGGGACTGCTGAACTTCGAGCGGCTGATCAGCGACGACAACTTCCTGACGGCCCTGTGGAACTCCACCGTGTACGTGCTGGTCGCGGTGCCGGCGGAGATCCTCCTGGGCCTCTTCTTCGCCGTGCTGCTCTCGCGCCGGGTGCGCTTCGAGTCCTTCTACGAGACCCTCTACTTCCTGCCCTACATCATCCCGATGGTGCCGGCCGCCATCATTTGGAAGTGGATCTATGCTCCCGGCTCCTTCGGGCTGGCCAATCACTACCTGGAACTGCTGGGCGTCGGCCGGGTGGGCTGGCTCACGAATCCGAAGATTGCCCTGTTGGCCGTGATCGGGATGCACGTGTGGAAGAACCTGGGGTTCTTCGTGATCGTGTTCCTGGTCGGCCTCAAGAACGTGCCGGCCGACGTCAAGGAGGCGGCGGCTATTGATGGGGCCTCGCAGTGGGCGCAAGTCCTCCGGGTGGAGCTGCCGCTGATCAAGCCCATCATCCTGTTCGGGGCCGTGATGGCGACGATCTGGGCGTGGTCGGCGTTCACCGAGGTGTACATCATGACCCAGGGCACCGATATTTCGACCGGGACGGAGATCGCGGTGCTCGTCTTCCGGATTTACCAGGAAGGCTTCCGCTTCTACAACATGGGCTATGCCTCGGCCATCTCCTTCGTCCTCTTCATCATCTCGCTGCTCTTCGTCCTGGTGCAGTTCCAGCTCTTCCGGGGCTGGAAAGAGGAGGGCGCCTGATGCGGCAACCCCGGCACGCAGCTCTCCTGCACGCGGTCCTGATGGTCACCAGCCTGGCAATGGTGTTCCCCATCGTCTGGGTGTTCCTGACCTCGTTCAAGACCTCCCAGGACATCATCCGGACGACGCCTACCCTGCTTCCTGAGAGGTGGACGCTGGAGAACTACGCCAGCCTCACGAAGACGGCTCCCTTCGTCCGGTTCTTCTTGAATAGCCTCCTCATCTCCGGGGTCTCCACGATCTTCATCATTTTCACGTGCTCCTCGGCCGGGTTCGTCTTCGCCAAGTACCGGTTCCGGGGCAAGAACTTCCTCCTGCTCCTCATCATCTCGACGATCCTCATCCCGCTCCAGACCTACATGATCCCGCTCTACCTCCTGACCCGCTGGCTGGGGTGGATCAATACCTACCAGGGACAGATCTTTCCCCTCATCATCATGTCGTCCGGCATCTTCTTCCTCCGCCAGAACATTCTGAGCATCCCCGACGAGCTGCTGGACGCCGCGCGGATCGACGGGGCCTCGGAGTTCGGTGTCTACCGGCGGATCATCCTGCCGCTCACCACGTCGGCACTCGCCGCCATCTCCATCGTGAACTGGGTCTACACCTGGAGCATGTTCATCTGGCCGCTGGTCGTGGCCAACAGCGAGAACATGTTCACGATGGAGCTGGGCCTGATGTACTTCCAGCGCCAGTTCATCACCCTGTACGGCGGCATCATGGCGGCCTGCGTGGTGACGCTGCTGCCGGTGCTGGCCGTCTTCCTGGCCTTCCGAACCCGGATCATCGAGGGGGTGGCCTTCACCGGAATGAAGACCTGAGGATGCCCGCCCGGGTCCCCGTCGCATCCCACCGCCTGTGCCACCTCCCCGGCTGCCCGTCCGGTTCGCCACGGCGTCTGCGGCGTGCGGGCGATGGGGTGCGTCGCCGGTCCATCCGCGAATCGGCCCGGAAGAAGGAGACACGATGAGCACGCGGCCAAATCGGAAGGTCCTGATGGGGTCGTATCACCTGGGCGATCGGGCGGTCCCCTTCATCCGACGCATGGAGGAGGCGGGCCTGGAAGTGATCCGCAACCCCTTCGGGAGGATCTACACCGAGGACGAAGTGATCGCCGCCCTGCCGGGCGTCTTCGCGACGTTTGCCAGCGTCGAGCCGTACACGGATCGAGTGTTCCGCGAGGCCACAGATCTCCAGATCGTGGCCCGCTATGGCGTGGGGTATGATCAGATTGATGTCGCGGCCGCCACCCGGCACGGCGTCATGGTCGCGATGGCCTTCGGCACCAACCACGAGGCCGTGGCAGACTCCGCCTTCACCCTGATGGCGGCCTCGGTCCAGAGGACGGTGACGCACCACCTCCGGGTGAGAGGCGGCGGCTGGGGGATGGACATCCACCCCGGGCTCTGGCGCCTGACCGTGGGCATCGTAGGACTTGGCCGGATCGGCAAGGCCATGGCGCGGCGGTGTCGGGGGTTCGAGATGCGAGTCCTGGCCTACGACATCCGGCCGGATGTCGCGTTCGCGCGGGAGAACAACGTCGAACTGGTGTCGCTGGAAACGCTCCTGCGAGAGTCGGATGTGGTGACGCTCCACATTCCCCACACGCCGGAGACCGACAACTTCATGAACCGGGAACGCTTCGGGCTCATGAAGCCGACAGCCCACCTGATCAACACCTCCCGAGGCGGAGTGGTGGACGAGGGGGCCCTGCACGAGGCCCTCGCGGCCGGGAGAATCTCCGGTGCCGGCCTGGATGTCTTCAAGCAGGAGCCTCCGAAGGGTTCGCCCCTCCTGGCGCTCGATACTGTGGTATTCAGCCCGCACTCGGCCGGATCGAACTTGACGTCGGAGGCGGCGGTTGGGAACCGCTGCGTGGACTCCATCCTGGCCGTCGCCCGGGGGGAGAGCCCCGGAACGGAATACCTCCTGAATTCGGAGGTCCTGCACCCGGGCCGCGGGCGCATGTCGGGACGTCAGGCGTAACGCCTTTCCCCCCTGCATGACGGGAGAACTGGTGACCGGGATGAACGCCTGAGCATGTCAACCGACGCCCCGCTCTTCACGCGACCCTTCGTTGTCATCTGCCTGGCCACGTTCTTCTTCTACTTGAGCTTCTACCTCATCCTGCCGGTGATGCCGCTGTACGTGGCCGGTATGGGCGGGACGCCCACCCAGCTCGGTCTCATCATCGGCCTCTTCGCATTCATGGCCATGGTCCTCCGGCCCCCGGTCGGCTGGATCATCGACACCAGGGGATACCGCCTGGTCCTGCTGGCCGGGATGGCAATATTCATGCTGGCGTCCCTAGGATACACCATCGCCCGGTCGGTGGATGGGGTCCTGGTGCTCCGCCTGTTTCACGGGATGGGGATGGGCCTGTTCCCGACGGCGGCGACCGTGGTGGTGGCGGAGGTGGCGCCCTCCGCGCGCCGGGGCGAGGCCATGGGCTGGTTCGGCATCGCCAACAGTGCGGGGCTGATCGTCGGGCCGGCCGCCGGGATGGCCCTGGCCGGTCGGATGGGATTCCCGGTGCTGTTCCTGGTCGCCGGAGGAGTGGCCGCGTTTGGTGTTGGGTGTCTCCTGACGCTCCCGCGGATCGGGCAACGACCCGAAAGCACGGGGCGCCCCCTCCAGTGGAAGGACTTCTTCAGCCCGGCCGCGGTCCTGCCCTCGGTCGTGCTGCTGTTCCTGTATGTCCCGTACGGGGCGCTGGTCTCCTTCATCCCGATCATCGGGACGCGTCGCGGGCTAGAGAACCCCGGCACGTTCTACGCCGTGTTCGCCCTGGCCGTTCTCCTGGTTCGGGCCAAGGCCGGCCACCTCTCGGACCGGCGCGGACGGGTCTTCGTGATCCTGCCGGGGATGCTGGTGGCCTCCCTGGCCTTCGCGGTGCTCGGATTGACGTCCGGGTCCCGCGGGGTCCTGCTGGGGGCGGCGATCTACGGCGTGGCCTTCGGCAGCGCCCAGCCGGCCCTCATGGCGCTGACCGCGGATCGCGTGCCGCCCGAGGAGCGGGGCAAAGCCATGGGGACCTTCTATACGGCCTGGGAACTCGGCATCATGACGGGCGCGGTGGGATCGGGCCTGCTCGTCCAGGTCGCGGACTTTCCCCTGATGCTGCTGGCCAGCTCGGCGATCCCGCTGGCCGGCGCCCTGCTGTCGCTGAAAGCGCTCTCGCCCGCCGGACCGCGACGGTCGCCGTGACCCTGATCGGGCCGCGGGCTATCCACTCCTCTCCATCTGTTTCCTATTCCCGGTTGTCAGTTGTCGGTTGTCCGTTTTCAATTGGGACGGAGATTCGGGGTCGTCTGTTGCGTGGGCGTCCGCAGCGGGGCATTCTTGGTGTGAAGCGTCCGTTGTGAGAAGGCGTGTGCCGTTCCAGGGTCGTCGCCGGTCGGGTTACCAGACGACACGAACGCATCGGGATTTGGCGATTCTGGAATCACCGGTCATGAGCGGGAGGTCCAAAGCCAGAGCGGTCGCGACGATCAGCCGATCCGAGGGATCGGTGAGAACCGTCAGGCCGTAGGCTGCCTTGACGACCTCGAGATCGAGGGGGTGAACACTGTAATGAGGGGTGCCGGCAAGGGTGTCCCACCATTGAGCGAACGAGGGCCTGAGGGTGATCGCCCGGTCCTCGGCCAGCAAAGCTGTTTCCCATGCAACAATAGTCGGAACGACGATGCTGTCGCGGCCCTCCTCGCATCGCCGGAAGATCCGCCGTGCCGCGGGGGACAGCCGGCCGGCACTCAACCCGCTGTATCGGAGAAGGGCGTGGGTATCCGTGACATACGCACCCACGATTAACCCCCTCCCCGCCGCCACATTCGGGTCCGAATCCTTCGGAGAGCGGCCTCGAGGTCACCGTGTATCTCGACCGTTCCCCGCAAGGTCCTCCGCGGGGAGCGGTTGGGTCCGGCGATCAAAGCCTTCCCGCGGGCCACGGCTGTTGGTCCTACTAAGAGGAGGCCAATGGTTCGGCCCCGCCTGGTGATCTCGACAGCCTCGGCCTTTCGGGGATCGCGGAGCAACGTGCAGAGCTGACCTCGGATTTGTGTGACGGACATCCGGGGGTGTCTTGCGGACATGGGGATTCCTCCTGTACAGAATAGTTGTACAGAATCTATCCCGGGTCGTGGGTAGTCGTCAAGCGGATTCTTGCCCTGGACAGCCAGGACGGCCTGCGTCCATGTTCCAGGCCATCGTTTGGTTGAAAACCGTTGGTCCCGTCCGGGTTCTCTGGTAGCATCTGTTCCACTCAGGCGACGGGACGCCCGCGTACACGGACCTCCTGCCCCTGTTCGAAGCGGAGGGGAGCGGGACAGCACACTGGGAAAGAATGCCGCCTCCAGGGGAGTCCAAGGGAAAGGACCAGGCACACCCGGGGAGAGACAGTACATGGCGACGATTTCGGATCAGATGGCGGCGTTCATCTTCGATACTGATTACGACGCGGTGTCAGCGGACGCCCTGACCATAGGCAAGCTGTGCGTCCTGGACTGGCTGGGGTCCGTCTATGCGGGGAAGGGGTCCCGGCCGGCGGTGGCGATGCTGCTGGTAGCCAAATCCTTGGGCGGCAATCCCGAAGCCACGCTCCTCCCGGATGGCTCCCAGTCCTCGGCATACATGGCGGCCCTGGTGAATGCCGCCGCGTCCCACGTCGTGGAGATGGACGACCTGCACAAGGGATCCATCCTGCACCCGGCCGCTCCGGTGATCCCCGCGGCCCTGGCGATGGCAGAGCGGGAGGGGGCCTCCGGTCGAGAGCTCCTGGCGGCCATCGTGACGGGATACGAGGTGGCCATCAGGGTGGGCGAGGCGATGGGGCCGTCTCACTATCAGTTCTGGCACACGACCGGGACCTGCGGCACCTTCGGGTCCGCCGCCGCCGCCGGGAAGATCCTGGGGCTGTCGAAACCAGAGCTGGCAATGGCGCTGGGGTCAGCCGGGACGCAGGCGGCGGGCCTGTGGGAATTCCTGGTGGATGGCGCGATGTCCAAGCAGTTGCATCCGGCCAAGGCGGCGGCTGACGGGTTGCTGGCGGCGCTGCTGGCCGAACAGGGATTCACGGCGGCCAGCAGGATCTTCGAGGGAGAGAAGGGATTCTGTCGCGCGATGGCCAAGGAGCCCGATCTGGGCCGCCTGACCCAGGGGCTGGGCGCCGGGCCGCTGCGCATCCTGTCCACGTCGTTCAAGGCCCATGCGGCCTGCTACCACATCCACTCCGCGATTGACGCCGTCCTGGAGATCCGCCGAAAACACTCGATCAAGGCCGCGGACGTGGAGAAGGTGCAGATCACCCTCTACCCGGCGGCCCTCGATCTCCTGGAAAAGGTTGAACCGCAGGATCCGTACGCGGCGAAATTCAATATCCCCTTCTGCGTGGCCACGGCCCTGGTGTACGGGCAGGTGGGGCTCTCGGCCTTCACCACCGACCGGCTGCAAGACCCGAAGATCCAAGGCGTGATGGAGCGGATTTCCCTGGTGCGGGACCCGGAGTTGGGGAAGGTGTATCCCGAACGGTGGCCGGCAGTGGCCGAGATCACCACCAGGGCGGGCCAGACCCATGCGGCTCGAATTGATTTCCCCCGGGGCGATCCGAAGAACCCCATGACGCAGGACGAGCTGGTCGCCAAGTTCCACAATCTCGCCACGCCGGCCCTGGATGAGGAGCAGCGCAGGAAGACCGTGGACGCGTGCCTCCAGCTCGATCGTGTCGAGAACCTGGCCGCGTTTTTTGCTGAGCTTGCCTGAAAAGGTCCCAAGGGCCTTCTCCCATTACGGGAGGCAACTCTCCCCTTACCCGGTAACGCATGGAGCCAAGCCCGCTTACCACTCTTGCCCTCGGCCTTCTCCTGGGCATGGAGCACGCCCTCGATGCGGACCACGTGGTGGCCGTCTCGACCATGGTCAGCCAGCACCGCAGCCTCCGACGTGCCTCCATGGTGGGGATTGTCTGGGGCCTGGGACACACCACGACCCTCTTCCTGGTGGGCCTGGCGGTCATCCTCTTCAAGGTGAGGATCCCGGAGCGGCTCTCGCTATCCATGGAGTTCGCGGTGGGACTTGTCCTAGTGACCCTGGGCGCATCCATCATCAAGGGATACCTCGGCGGCAGGGTACACGCCCACGCCCACCGGCACGGCGGGGAGATTCATCTCCACTTCCACTCCCACGCTGCCGGCGAGGGCCATGACCATGGACACCCGCCTCCGCAGCATCGGCGATCACTGCTCGTTGGGATGATCCACGGTCTGGCGGGCAGCGCGGCGTTGATGCTCTTGGTCCTGGGCACCATCCGCACGCCGGCGCTTGGTCTTCTCTACATCCTGGTCTTCGGTGCCGGATCAATCCTGGGGATGCTCGGCATCAGCACCCTCCTCGGCCTCCCCTTCGTCTTGACGGCCGAGCGCTTTGCGAGCATCCACCAGAGAATCCGGATCGCCGCCGGCGCCACCAGTGTCGCCTACGGCGTCTGGATCATGGCCCAGGTAGGGATCGGCGAGGGGCTGTTCCGGTAGCCCGTCTGGGCGATCCGCCGGGGCTGGCGATGGAGCTGTTTCCCGGAAACGGGCCGAGAGGACGACCCCGCATCGTCGTCATCCGTTCCAGGGTGCGGTGGTGCCAAACGGCACACTCCGACCTTCGGCACAGTCCGCCTGATCGGTGCACAATATGGTGAGAGACCGAGACGCCCGGCAGCAAAACCGCCGTCCGGGGATGATCCTTTTCGGGGTATTCCTGGGACTCGCCTGCATAGCGGTGCTGCTTGTCATCCTGCGAAACTCCGGGTATGGATGAGAGTGACCGCGACCCCGGCGACAGAAGACTGGAAGGGCGGCCTCACGGGAAGTGGTGACGCGTTCCGGTCGCCACGGCGGTTCATCGCCGCAGGCATTGAGCCGTGCAAGCGTGCCGAGTGGTGTGTTGTCGGGAATACGATTGACAGTAGTAGATACCCCGGATAGAGTTGCTCCATTCACCGAGAGGGGACGATGCGCCATATCGCCTCGATCTTCATGCCGCGGGGTCGCGGCATCCGGAAAGTCCTGGGGGACCTCGAGGCAGAGGTCATGGAGGTCATCTGGGCCAGGGGTGAGGTATCCGTGCGCGACGTCTACGAGGTTTTGCGCCGCCGCCGGGAGATCGCCTACACCACGGTCATGACCACCATGGCCCGCCTGGCCAAGAAGCGGCTCCTCACGCAAATCAAGTCTGGATTGGCCTACCAATACCGGCCTGCAGTGACTCGCGAGGCCTTCAAGGCTTCCGTGGTGGGCGAGGTCCTCGATGGTCTATTGGATGGGTTCGGGGACTCCGTGATGGCCCAACTGGCTGACCGGATCGGCCGCGAGGATCCGAAGCGGATCGAGGCGCTGGCGAAGATCATCCGGGAGCGGCAGGGGAGACGGTGAACGCTACCCTCTGGCTCTTGCTTATCTCAGGACTTATTCTGGGTGTGGTCCGCCTGAGCCTGCGGGTGATTTCTCCCGACCGTGTGGGGCTCCGCCAGTATCTCCTCTTGAGCGGCCTCATTATCCCGGTACTGGTTATCCCGTTCTCGCACTCCACCATCCTCGAGTTCTGCGGGCGGTTCCTCCATCAACTCTTTGACACGCTGCCGTGGAGACCGGGAGACGGCCTGATGGTCCGGCTTCTGCTGGCCAGCCTGCTCCTGGGCCTTGGTGCCACGACTGTCATCGTTGGACGCCAACGGCGCCTCCTCGCCCGTGAGGCACCGCAGCATAATAGACGAAGGGAGGCCGAGGACCTGCTCCGTTCTCTGAGCCGCCGCGCAGGGATCGCCCCGCCCCGGCTGCACGTGACCGCTCGGCCATTCGGTGCTGCGGTCACAGGAGTACGCAGGCCGAGCGTGATGCTGTCGAACCACCTCCTGGACGTGCTGGGCCACGAGGAGTTGGAGGCGGTCCTGGCGCACGAAGTTGCGCACATCCGCCGCCGGGATGTCCTGGTGAAGCGGATTGTGCGTGCCTTCGCGGTGACGTTCGCCTGGTTGCCAACCTCCTGGGCCATACCCAGGCTCTTGGATCGTGAGCGAGAGAAGGCCTGCGACGACTTCGCCGTGATCTTGACCGGCAAGCCCCTGGCCCTGGCGGAGGCCCTGATCGTGCTTTGGCAGTCCCGTGCCCCAGGAGTGGCAGGCGGGGTGTCGGCCACGGCCGGAGCCCTGGAGGAACGGATCACCAGGCTCCTGCACGAGGCGCGGGCGGCGCGGACCGAGAGGCCCTGGCTCCCCCTAATCCTGGGGCCCTTTTTTGCCTTGGTGCTCGGGGTTGTCGGGGCGGCAGAGGTTCATGCGCATGGCCTGTTTGCGTCAGCCAGTCAGCCGGTCGAAATAGGAGTCGCGTGCCCGCACCCTGGGCGCTGAATTTTTTTGAGGTGTCCTACTATTGCTGATAGTACACTCACTGCTCCTGACCCTCGGCCTGACCGTCGGAGCCAGAGGACTCCTCCAGTGGTTGGCTACGGATCGGCCCCGGACTCCCGGCCTGGCCTCCGTTTTCGTGGTCGGCTGGCTTGGCGGAGCCGCCACCGCGATCTCGCTATCCGGCCTTTCGATGCTGACCCTCCTCCTGTCTTTGGTGGGGGCCAGCGTGGTATTGGGGATTCGGGCGGGGGATGCGGCCGAACTCCTCCTGCGAGGAGCGGCCGTGGTTGCGACACGGGTCTCCCTGGGCCTTGGTGTGGCGCTGATCGTCACGCTCAGTGGATTCCCCTCTTTCTGGGCGAATCCAATCTACGCGGGGACGCGATGGGTAGATGGGCTGACCGGCTTGCTCCTTCTTGGCACGGGCCTGATCCTCCTATGTGAGGTCATTGGGCTTCGCGTGGGCCGGAGCCATGGAGGCTTCGCCGCGCGGAGCGTGCCGTGGCTGAGCGAGATCCTGGGCCTGGCCTTGGGGCTGGCCATATACCACGACCTCGACCCGACGTTCGACGCGGTATTCTTCGGGGCAGGGATGATCGTACCGGCCTCTCATAGTCCCTGGACTGTGGGGTTCTTTTCGGCCGGCCTCGCTGCCGTCTATGTGCCGCTGGCGCTCACCCTGGCGTCTGCGGCCGCGGCCTCCGGGCAATGGTCCAGGTGGACGCGGTCTCCGACCTTGGTGGCAGCGACAGCGGTCCTCTGCCTGGCGGTGGCGATCATCGGGTTGGGCCTTCTCACCGGCACATACCACGGCTTCAGCCGGCGCCTGGGCTTTACCCCATGACCCTGCTCCGGCCCAAGTGCGCGGGTGTAACCAACGCCGCAGGAATGGGACGGCGATCCTCCTCCACTTTTCCCATCTGACTGCTTGGTGCGCAGGAGGAGAATTAGAGAGGACGTCTCGTCATGGCAGTAGATCTGGTGTGCGAGATGCAGGTGGATGAGAAGAAGGCAGCGGCGACCTCGGCGTACAAGGGCACCACGTACTCTTTCTGTGCCCCGGGCTGCAAGAAGGCATTCGATTCCGCGCCGGAAAAGTACCTCGGAAAGGCCTAAGGGGGGAAGGAGCACGCTGTCATGAATCGTCCGATGTGGCTACGGGTTGGCGGTCTGGCTGTCTTCGGATTGCTCCTGGCGGCCGTGGCGATCGCGTCCTGGGCACAGCCGGCACCGGTGAAGCCGGCGCCGGAGCACGGCGGGCACGGCACGCCGGAGGACTGGAAGTTCTCCTGGCCGGCCGGCAATCCGGCCGCGGGGCGGGAGGTCTTCGTCAAGCTGGAGTGCTACACCTGCCACGAGGTAAAGGGAGAAACGTTCCCGGCGCCGGATCCGGGGCCAGATCCCGGGAAGGTGGGGCCGGAGCTCTCCGCCATGGCACCGCTGCACCCATCGGAGTACTTCGCCGAGGCGATCATCAATCCCAACGCCGTCGTGGAGGAGGGTAGGGGATATCGCGCCCCCGACGGGAAGTCCAAGATGCCCAGCTACAATGACCTGGTAACCGCGCAGGAGGTCATTGATCTCGTGGCCTACCTCAAGAGCCTGAAGGGGGAGGGCAAGGCACCCGTCCACGGCGGCGCAGCCGCACCGTCTAGTGGGCACAGGGAGTCCGGCCAGATGCCCAGTCATTGATTTCCTTTGGGGTTCATACCCCGCGGCTTGCCGCGCTCCGAGCACGCCAGGGATCCGCAGGGACTCAACGGTGATGGATGAGGTGCTCCAGGCTTCGACCACAAAATGTCCTATGGTACTCAAGGTATTCGGCTGGTTCCGGTAGATACCTCGCGGCTTGCCGCGAGGAGCTTCATTCTCGTCGAGGCTGAGCCGTCGCGCTGGAGATGTGCGAAGCAGATCGCGAGAGAGTCGCGTGATGGGACGTGAGCAGGCAGTGACTCCGCAAATAGGGAAGGCCCAGCGCCGCCAGGCCGCCAAAGAGGCCCGGCAGGCTGAACGAGCGCGTGGAGCGCGCACAAATCGGATTCAGCGTTTTGTGGTCCGAAGTGCCTCGCTCCTCCTCATCGCTGGGCTAGTGGGCGGCCTTGGGTGGTGGATCTTCCGGCCGAAGCCCGGCACCTATGTTCCCTCGCAGGGCAACGCCCACGTCGTTGCAGAGCCGGTCGCCTTTCGCTACGCCAGCGATCCGCCGACATCGGGGCCGCACGTCGCGGGAGCGGCGGCCTGGGGCGTTCATGAGCAACCCGTCCCCAAGGCTCTCCAGATCCACAACCTGGAGGATGGCGGTGTCCTGGTCCAGTACAACTGCTTCGACTGCGATGACCTCATCTCCAGGCTCAAGGACATCGTGCGGCGCTATCCGGACAAAGTCATCCTCGCACCGTATCCTGGGATGAAGAGTCGGATTGGCCTTACCGCGTGGTCCTACCTTGACGCGTTCGAGCAGTTCGACGAGCAGCGCATCCTTCGCTTCATCGAGGCGCATCGCGGGATTGACCACCACGTGCGCTCTGGAGGGTTTGGGAGTTGAGTCTGGCCTGCGGGAGGAGACGCCATAGTCCCTGAGACTTTGAGCGTTGTTCAATCTTTTAGCTCAAGGCAAAATCTCAAACCGACAATGAAAAACCGACAACGGGGTGACAGCGAAATTGGCAACTGCTTTGCGTGGGGCGGGTGGCTCCTCATTGTCAGTTGTCAGTTGTCGGTTTTCCATTTTCCATTGGAAGGGAATCCTTCGTGAATCGGCCATGGATCCTCTGACCCACGCCCTTTCCGGTCTCGCCGTGGCCCACGCAGGCTTTCGCCAGCGCATTGGTCGGTCCGCTGTCCTGGCAGTGACCGCCGGGGCATTGGCGCCGGATCTAGACAACGTCATGGCGCTCTGGGATCAGTTCGCGGCCTTCAAGTACCATCGCGGCCTGACCCACTCTTTGTTCGGCGGGATCCTCCTGGCCCTGCTGGTCGCCTGGCCGATTTACGAGTGGGGAGGCTACAAGAGGTACCGGGAGCTCGTGGCCTTGGTCTACCTCGGCATCCTGACTCACATCGGCCTGGACCTCATCACGTCCTTCGGTACCATGGCCGTCTACCCTCTGAGTTCGACTCGCTTCGCCTTGGACCTGGCCTTCATCGTAGACCCCCTCCTTACCGCCGCGTTCGCCGTACCGCTGGTGGTGGCGTGGCGGCGTCCCCATCTCGCGACTCGCGCGGTGCGGATCGGCCTGGCCGCGGCGGTCCTTTACCTCTCGCTGGCGGCCGGGGCCAAGGCCGTGGCCAAGACACGGTTCACCACGGAGCTGGGCCAGCGGGTGATCGCGACGGACCGCATCGCGGTGGTGCCCCGACTGTTTAGCCCTTTCCGCTGGATGGCCGTGGCCGAGGCGCCTGGCCGCCTGTACCAGGCTACGGTGACACCTTGGCCTGGTGACCCGATAGACCTTCGCTTCTACAATCAAGCGGCCCGGAACAGCTATGTCGCGCGGAGCGATGCCGTGGAGTCGGTACGCCTTTTTCTCGGGTTCGCCCGCTTTCCTTGGACCCGTTACGTTCAGCGGGGCGACGACCACATCGTGGAATACCGCGACATTCGCTTTGGGGCGGAGCGGGCGGCCAACGATATGGTGCTCCGCGTGGTGATGGATGCGTCGGGGATCGTGAAACGTGTGGACTTCAATCACCGCTTCTAAGGCGGACAGCGCGAGTCCCTCGGGAGTCCTCCTCGGCCCAGTGAGGCGCCAGGGGCGGGGAGGCCAGTCGCTTCTCAGCGCTTTGCTGGCGAGCCTAATCCTGCTGACCGGAGGCTCGGGGGTTCAGGCAGGACAAGCTGGCGATCTCGTAATCGTCACGGCAGAAGGCTCTCACGAGATCGTCTTCCTGGACGGCACAAGTCGCCAGATTCAGGCGAGGGTCCCATCCGGTGTGGCACCCCACAACCTTGCTCTCCGAGCCGATGGCAAGCTGCTCCTGGCCACGGCCCCAGCGGCGGGCGAGGTCGTGGTGCTCGACCTCCAGGCGCCACGGATTCATGGCCGCCTCACCCTCGGTAGGAAGCCGCACAGCGCCGTCTTCCTTCCGGACGGAACGGCGTATGTGACCTACGAGGCGCTCCCAATGCTCCGCCGGGTGGACCCACCGACCCTCTCGGTCAAAGCGGAGGTTTCCCTCCCGGAGGCGCCGCACAACATCGCCGTGAGCCCGGACGGCCAGGTAGCGCTCCTCACCAGCCTGGGATCGAGTCGGATCTGGCTGGTCAACGTCCAGCGCGATCAGGTGATGGAGAAAATCCAGACGGCCGGCAGCCCGCACGACGTCGTCTTCGAGCCCAAGGGGCAGGTCGCGTGGATCACGAACTGGGAGTCCTCCCTCATTTTCCGGGTGGACCTCGGATCCCGGCGGGTGATGGTCGTACCGACCGGCGGGAAGAGCCCCCATCACCTGGCCGTGACACCGGACGGGAAGGAGGTCTGGATCACGAACCATCGTTCCGGGGACGTGACCGTCATTGACACAGCCAGGCGCGAAGAGGTGGCCCGGATCCCGGCAGGCAAGGCGCCTCATCACATTGCCTTTTCCCGGGACGGACGCCGGGCCTACGTGGCCAACAACGAGTCAGGGGATATCACCGTGATTGATGTCGCCTCCAGACGGGACCTGGGACAGATTCCAACCGGGCGCGGGCTGCACGGTGTGGCCGTTCGGTAGGGTGGGGATAACCGCGATGAAAGGGGAGGGTCCCATGGCTGACGAGAGGGCTTTGAAGGGAGCCCATGGAGGCGAGATCCCCAGCCCGGACGCCACCATCTGGTCCCGCCGGGACCTCTTCTCCCTCGCCGGCTGGGCGGGAGTGGCCGGGGTAATCGGGGCCTCGCTCCTGGCCTTCACCCGGTTCATGTTCCCGCGGGTGCTCTTCGAGCCGAACCCGGTCTTCACCGCCGGTCGCCCGGAAGAGTATCCCGCTGGTGCCGTATCGGAGCGGTGGAAGAAGGATCAGCGGATTTGGATCGTCCGGAAAGATGATGGGTCGTTTTACGCCCTGATCGCCATTTGCACGCACCTGGGGTGCACCCCGAACTGGTTCAACGCCGAGAATAAGTTCAAGTGTCCGTGTCACGGCAGCGGATTCAAGCGGGACGGAATGAATTTCGAAGGGCCGGCCCCTCGGCCTTTGGATCGCGCCAAGATTGCTCTGACCCTAGAGGGTGAACTCGTGGTGGATAAGGGGCAGAAGTTCACGATGGCGCCCGGCACTGCGCCTGACCAGCAATATCCCCAGAGCCTGCTCCGGGCATGAGAAGATCAAACTGGCGGTGGGCACAAGGGGGTCTGTTCACCCTTTTGGCGTTGCCGGTGATCGCCCTGGGGGGATGTGAGGGAACGATGTCCCCGGTTCCGGTGGATGCGTCTCCAGCCGTGAAAGACGGGGCCCGAATCTTCCAGGCTCTCTGCGCCGGATGTCATTTTGCCGATCGGGCAGAGACTAAGGTTGCCCCGGGTCTCGCGGGCATTCTTCGACCGAACGGGCCAGGGCCATCCAGGCGGACGCTGCAGGAGGTAGAGATCCGACTGATCCTCCGCCGCGGCACACAGGGAATGCCGGCCTTCTCGTACCTGAATCCGCGGGAACTGGACAACCTCATGGCCTACCTGAAGACGCTGTAGGCCCTGTTCCACTCACCATGCCCGTGCCCGACGGGTCGAGGGGCACCGGGGGGAGAAAAGTTAGGCGATGACCGACTCCGTTAGCGTAGCCGCCAGACCTGTCCATGCAGCGCACGCCCACCACGAGGAGCCCGGCTTTGTGCGGACGTACGTCTTCTCGACCGACCACAAGATGATCGGGCGGCAGTTCTTGTTCCTGGGCCTGTTCATGATGGTCCTCGGGGGGCTGATGGCGCTCATGATCCGCTGGCAACTGGCCTGGCCTGAGACGGCGGTCCCCGGGTTCGGCTGGGTGCCTGAGCCCTATATGTTCGAGGGGATCATTCCCCCGGAGTTCTACAACTCCCTCTTCACCATGCATGGCACCCTCATGATCTTTTTTGTGATCATGCCGATCCTGGTGGGCTGCTTCGGGAACTTCCTCATTCCCCTGATGATCGGCGCCCGGGACATGGCCTTCCCCGTTCTCAACATGCTGTCGTTCTGGGTCGGGGTGCTCTCCGGCGTGGTGATGCTGGCCGGGTTCTTCGTCCCTGGCGGCCACGCGGCCAGCGGCTGGACCGCCTATGCGCCCCTGTCCGCCAAGGCCATTTATACAGGGGTAAACTGGGGGCAAAACCTCTGGATCATCAGCCTGATCATCCTCGGGATCTCCTCGCTGATGGGCTCGATCAACTACATCACCACCGTCATCAACATGCGGGCCCCCGGGATGACGTTCTTCCGCCTCCCGCTGGTCATCTGGGCCCTGTTCATTGTGGCCATCCTCCTGCTGTTGGCCTTGCCAGTGCTGACCTCGGCCTTGGCCATGCTGCTTTTCGACCGGACCCTGGGGACCAGCTTCTTCCTACCCCAGGGGGGCGGGGAACCGCTCCTGTGGCAGCACCTCTTCTGGTTCTTCGGCCACCCGGAGGTCTACATCCTGATCCTCCCGGCCATGGGGATCGCGTCGGAGATCCTCCCGGTCTTCGCCCGGAAGCCCATCTTCGGCTACCGGGCCATGGTCTACGCCATGATCGCCATCGCGTTCCTGGGATGGGTCGTGTGGGGCCACCACATGTTCGTGAGCGGGATGAACCCGGCCCTCGGCACCTCCTTCATGGTCTCCACCATGGTCATCGCGGTTCCGTCAGCGATCAAGACGTTCAACTGGCTGGGTACCCTGTGGGGGGGATCAATCCGGTTCACCACCCCCATGCTTCACGCCCTGGCCTTTGTCTCTATGTTCGTGATCGGTGGCCTGAGCGGCATCTTCATGGCCTCGACCCCGGTGGACATGTACATCCAGGACACCTACTTCATCGTCGCCCACATCCACTACGTCCTCTTCGGCGGGAGCTTCTTCGGCCTCTTCGCCGCCATCTACTACTGGTTCCCGAAGCTGTTCGGGCGCATGATGAACGAGCCCCTGGGGAAGATCCACTTCGTCCTGACCTTCCTCGCGTTCAATGGGACCTTCTTCCCGATGCACATCCTGGGGGTGGGCGGGCACATGCGGCGGATCTACAACCCCACACAGTATGAGTTCCTGCAGCCGCTGCAGCCGATCAACGTGTTCATCACCGTGAGCGCCCTCGTCCTCGGCATCGCTCAGATCCCCTTCGTGATCAATTTCTTCTGGAGCCTGTTTGCCGGGAAAAAGGCCGAGCGGAACCCGTGGCAGGCGAATACCCTGGAGTGGGTGGCCCCCTCGCCGCCGCCGCACGGGAACTGGGGGGACGCGCTCCCGGTCGTCTACCGCGGTCCCTATGAGTACAGCGCGCCCGAAGTTCCCGAGGACTATCTGCCGCAGAATCATCACGTGCGCGAAGTCGCGGCGCGGGTGCCGGCATGATCCCCAGAAGCGAAACCCTGGAGATCAGCTCTGGGCGCGCCCACGTGCGGGCCGGGGGTGTGCAGTACCTGCTCCCCGGGAGGCCTTGAGCGGGGAGGACATAGCCGAATGCAGGCCGGGCACGCGGTCATGTGCGTAGGGGCTGTCGCGGTGCTCGTTGTCCTCCCACCGGGGCAGCCGGCTCAGCCGGCCGCCCCGGTGGGCGGCCTCACCGGCAGGGTAATGGCCCTCGGGGAGGTTCCGCCTCCAGCGCGGCTCCCAGTGAGGAAACACCGGGCGGTCTGTGGCGACTGGAAGTGGTCCGAGGACGTCCTGGTGTCCCCGTCCCGCGGCTTGGCCAACGTCGTGGTCACCGTCGAGGGAGTTCCCGGGCCCTATCCGGAGCCCGGGGGATTGGCTCTCTTGGATAACGCCGACTGCATCTTCGTCCCACACGTTCAGGTTGTGCGGCTGGGCCAGGTGATCGAGATCCGAAACAGCGACGGAATTATCCACACGGCCCACGCCTATGACGAGGCCAGGCAGACCCTGTTCAACGTGGCGTTGCCAGTCTACAAGCGGTTGGTCCGGCGCACGCTCACGCACCCAGGGATCTACCGGCTTGTCTGCGACGTTGGCCACACCTGGATGTCAGCGTATGTCGTGGTCCTCGGTCACCCGTATGCGGCGGTAACCGACGGGTCCGGCCGATTCCGGATCCCCGGCGTACCGCCGGGGATCTACCGCCTCCGGTTCTGGCACGAGCGGCTGGGGGTCCGGGAGGAACCGCTGGTCATCCGCGCCGGGGGCGAGGCGACCGTGAACCTGGCCTGGCGCGTGGACGGCGCGGCCGCCACCGGCTCTCGCCCTCCGTTGGCAGTTCCGATCGAAAGAGCGCCATGAGCCGCCAGCAAGAAGGCGAGAGGCTGGAGGTGAACCAGATGGAGGCACGCACTGCTCTCCCGCCGCGTCGGACGTGGGCGGGCCCAATCGCGATCGGCCTGGCGGTGGTGGGCGCGATCGCGGTGCTGGTGGGGGGCCTCTACCTGGCGCTACAGCGTGTCCCGGCCGCCCCGCCGCGGACGCAGCAGATTGGTTCTGTCCGGGTAACGGTCGGGACCGAGCCGCGAGTGCCGTGGACCGGGCCCGCCGAGCTGGTGGTCTCGATCGTGGATGCGGGCGGGATCCCGGTGACCGATGCCTCGGTGATCCTCACCTACGACATGGAGACCGACAGCATCGGGAGGCGGATGGCCAGCATGGGCGAGGCGGCTCGCGCCACGGCACGCATGGACTCCCCCGGGCGCTACAGGGCGCCGGTCACCTTCTCGATGGCCGGGCAGTGGGCTGTACGGGTCGCCATCGCGCGAGGTGGGCAACCGGAGGGCCAAGGGGTGTTCCTGGTCACCGTGCGCTGAGGCGGCTGATCTTCCCGTCAGGTGGCTTGAACTCGTATGGGAGGGGCCAATCATGGACCCGGCACACAGTGTAACCATCCTGATGGCCATGGGCGCCGGCCTCCTCTCATTCCTCTCCCCGTGCGTCCTGCCGCTGTTCCCTAGCTACCTGGCATTCATCGGGGGCCTCTCGTTTGACGAGCTCCGGGTGGCCGGCCACGATCCCCGCCTCCGGCGCCGCGTGGTGGGGAACGCGCTGGCCTTCATCTTGGGCTTTTTCGTGGTCTTCGTGGCGCTGGGGGCATCGTTCAGCTTCCTGGGACAATTGTTGTTCGGCTACCAGCAGGTCATTCGGAAGATCGGCGGCATCCTCATCGTCTTCTTCGGGCTCTATATCGCCGGCCTGCTCCGCATCCCGTGGTTGATGCGGGAGCGGCGGCTCCGCTTGGAGGGGCGGCAAGGCACAGCCCTTGGGGCCGCACTGGTGGGGGTGACCTTTGGTTCGGCCTGGACCCCTTGCGTTGGGCCGATCCTCGGCTCCATCCTGCTGCTGGCCAGCACCGCCGCAAGCGCCCTCGATGGCGTGAAGCTCCTCACGGCTTACTCCCTGGGCCTCGCTGTCCCGTTCTTCCTGGGATCCCTGGCGGTGGAGCGTTCTCTCCAGTTCCTGGACCGGTTCAAGCGATGGCTTCCCCTCGTGGACAAAGTGGCCGGCGCGATCCTGGTGGCCATGGGGATTCTGGTCTTCACCAACTACGTCACCGTGCTCAATGCCTACTTCATTCGGCTCACCCCGCAATGGTTGTGGGAGAGGTTGTGAGGGGCGAGGGGCTCGAAGGGTACTGGCAGCGGACGGGCGGGGACCGACGGCGCTTTGTGGATGAGGCGTTCGCGGGCGTGGCGGGCGATTACGACCGTTTGGTCCGGCTGTTCTCCGGTGGTCTTGACCGGCGCTGGCGGCAGCGCTGCGTGGAGGCCTGCGAGATCGCGCGAGGTGGCTGGGTCCTGGACTGCGCGACTGGCACGGGCGCACTTGCCCTGGCGGCAGCCCGGCAGGCAGGGGCCACGGCGCGCGTGGTCGCTGTGGATTCCTGCGGCCCGATGCTGGCGCAAGCTCGCAGGAAGGCTTCCGAGATCCGGACCCATCTGGCGTGGGTCCAGGCCGATGTGGAACATCTGCCGCTCCGATCCGAAACGGTGTCTACCGTCACGCTCGGCCTGGGCCTTCGCCACATGGACCTCAAGTGGGCTTTGAGTGAAATGAGCCGCGTTCTCGTCCCCGGCGGGCACGTCGCCTTGCTGGAGTTCCTGCGGCCTCCACCTGGGGTCATCCCGTGGGTAGCGCTCGCGTACCTCCGGTGGCTTGTCCCGCCACTGGCTGGGCTTGTCGCATGGAGCCGGGCGGCCTGGACCCTGGCCACTTATCTGCCCCGGACCATCAAAGCCGCCCCGTCGGTCCCCGACTTGGTAGAGGCGGTGGAGAGCGCCGGACTTCATGTGCTCCTGGTCAAGTCCCTTTTCGCCCGCGTGGTGTGGCTGGTGGTGGCAATGAAACCGCTCCGCCGCCTCACCTCTGAGGGAGAGAGATGATTGGGTTTCTCAGGCGCCGCTGGCCGGGACGCCCGGCCGTCGAGGCTGGCACCCCGGATGCGGCGGAGCCGGTGGAGGGCCTCCGCCGGTGGCGCCGGCACTTGACGGTGGACAACGCGTTCTTTGTCGCCGTGCTGCTAGTGATGGCTTTCCTTCTGGCCCGCCGCCAGGGGTTCTTCCTGGCCTCGCCCTCCGTCGAGGTGAGGGCCCCGGCCGAGCGCGGTGCGGTCGCGCCCGATTTCGCCTTGCCGGAGCTGGTCGGGGCGCCGGTCCGGCTTTCGGATCACCAGGGACAGGTGGTCCTGCTGAACTTCTGGGCCACCTGGTGCCCGCCATGCCGGGCCGAGATGCCCTCGATGGAGAGACTCTACCAGGCGTACCGCAATCGGGGCTTCGTGATCCTGGCGATTTCCGGCGATCGGGCCGGCAGATCGGTGGTCGAGCCGTACGTGCAGGAGCGAGGGTTGACGTTTCCGATCCTGCTGGACCCGGACGGGGATGTCTTCGCCCAGTATGGGGTCCGCGGGCTGCCGACCAGTTACCTCTTAGATCGCCGGGGGAGGATCGTGAGCCGCGAGGTTGGGGCCCGGGACTGGTCTGGCAGGGCGGTCCGGCAGGTGGTGGAGCGGCTGATGGCAGAGAAGTAACGGGGCGGGAGGGGCACCGTGCGCACCCAAAGAATCCAGGGGACTGCCCGGACGATGGGCGTCCTGATCGGCTTGATCGCCTTACTCGCCAGCGGGGCCGCGGGTGCGGAGGCGGCGACTCAGGCCGACGCGCTGCTGGAGACGCTGGTCCGCGGACCCGGGCCCAACAAGGGCAACGCGGACGCACCGGTGACCATCGTCGAGTTCTCCGACTTCCAGTGCAGCTTCTGCCGGAAGTTCTGGCGGGAGACCTTGCCCCGGATCGAGGAGAAGTACATCCGGACCGGCAGTGTCCGGTTCGTGTACCGCCACCTGGCCATCCTGGGGCCGCCCTCGGTCCAGGCCGCCATCGCCGCAGAGTGCGCCCATGAACAAGGGAAGTTCTGGCCGTATCACGACCGGCTATTTGCCAATGCCGGCCCGTTCGCGCTCACCACCAGCAACCTGAAGCGGTATGCGGAGGAGTTGGAGTTGGACAGGGGCCGGTTCGGCGCCTGCCTCGATGCCGAGCGACCGCGGGAGAAGGTCGAGCGAGAGACAGAAGTCGGACGCGCGATCGGCATGACCGGGACACCGGGCTTCCTGATCAACGGAGGGCGACTGATCGGGGCCCAGCCCTACGAGGTCTTCGAGCGGATCATCGAGGCGATACTGAAGGACGCGGGACAAGGCCAGCCCCGGGCGCGGTGACGTCCGTGTTTCCTCCGTCCCGGGGTGACTGCCGAGGGCACGGAAGGTCCGTCCTCCGGAGGAGGGTGGCGTGAGGTCGAGGATGAGCTCATTTGAGAGCGCGGGTCGGCAGGCCTGCCTGGTTATCTTCGGATTCTTGGTGGTCCTGTTGCTCGTCCTCGCCGTCGGAGTATAGACCCCAGCTCTAAGGTGGATTCCAATACTTTGAAACAGAGACCACGATGGGCAAGGAAGACGGTCCCGCGTACCGCGTGATTCCCGCAGCTCGTTTTCACCCCCTTACGCCCGCCTTTGACCTCATCCGTGCGCTGATGGGCCTCGGCACGCGGTTCGCCGAACGCGTCGTCCGGACGGTGCACATTCCCCTGAAGGCCCGAGTCCTGGAGGCCGACTGTGGCACCGGGAGGCTGGCGCGAGCCGTCAAGTTCAGGTGCCCGGATGCAGAGGTCATTGGCCTGGACGCCGAGCCGCGCATCCTGACCCTCGCCCGACGGAAGGCGGCCCGACGAGAGCTGGCTCCGAAGTTCTTCGAGGGCTTCATCGAGGCCATGTCATTCCCTGACGAGAGCTTCGATCTCGTGTTCTCCGTCCTCGTCCTTCACCATCTCCCTGAAGAGGTCAAGATACAGGCTTGCCGGGAGAATTCCCTTGAGCCCCTTCAATGCGATTTGATAGTATGCCGCCAGCAAGGGAGTTCAAGGGGTCGTAAGAACAGTCCTTCAGGATCGCAAAGACTCGGAGTACGCCCGTCAAGTGTACCTATTCCCCATCAGGAGGCGACAAGCGTGACAACGAAGGAGCAGATGATCAAGATGATTCAGGACCTTCCGGAGGATGCGACCGTGGAGGACGCGATGGAGCGTCTATACCTCCTCTTCAAAGTCGGGCGGGGTATTGCGCAAGCTGACGCCGGCCAGAAGGTCTCGCAGGAAGAAGCACGCAGACGAATGGCGCAGTGGCTCAGGTAAGCTGGACGGATCAGGCGCTGGACGACCTTGACTCGATCTGTCTCTTCATCGCTCGGGACGCGCCTCGATACAGTGAGTTGTTCGCAGCACGGGTTTTTCGTGCCACGGATCGCCTGGTTGATTTTCCTCGGTCAGGTCGGATCGTCCCTGAGGTCGGGCGAGAGGACATTCGGGAACTCATTGTTCAGGGCTACCGGATAATATACCGAGTGTTGGCGGATGCAGTGGAGATACTGACGGTTCATCACGGCGCCAGGCTCCTTCAAGGCTTCGAGCCACCCGGCAGCGGCTAAGTACTGCGTGCCGCAAATACAGTGACACTCATTTCCTCTCCCTCTCCCACGGTGGGGAGAGGGAACGAAGGGATGCGCGGGCACAATACGTCACCGTAATTCAGACCTAGAGCACTAAGCAATGCCCTCAAGTTTTCCCCGTCCCCGGGTTTCGGGATCTCACCTCGTCCATTCGCCGGTGAGCTTCTGCTGCATTCCAGGTTCCCGCGCGCTCCCTCGTCGGCCGGGTTGATTACCCCCGCCCGTTCCAGGGGGGGAAGGGCCTCATGCGGCGTTGAATCGGGTCCTCGCCCCGACATGGCTGATGACTGTCAGATCATCGGGGGTCAGGTTGGCGCGCATCCGCGGGACCGAGAGCCGTGACGAAACGTCGGGGATTGGCGCCCCCCAGAGCTCGCTTGTGCCAGATTGTCAGGAAGCGAACCTCCGATCCCGCGGCTGACCGTCCCCAGCCAGTCGGAAGAGGCCGTCCTCGGGTTAGTTACGCGCTGGTCACAGGAGAGCCAGGAGTTGGCACTCTCCTTGTAACGAGTCTGCCAGGATACAAAGGTGGAGGGGAGACAATGGCGATACGACGGCTGATCCTCATACTGGTTTCCGGTATTGCCGCCCTGGGGGCCGTTTCCTCTGCGGCGCAGGCCGCCGAGGGGATAACCCGCGTCCCGGTGCCGGGGGGCGCCTTCGCCAACGTGACGGCGTCGGCGCTGAAGAAGATGCTGGAGAAGAAAGACTTCTTCTTCGCGAACGTCCACGTGCCCTACGAGGGGGAGATCGCCAAAACGGATGCCTTCATCCCCTTCGACCAAGTGGAGAAGCAGCTCCACCTGCTGCCGGCCAGGAAGGATGCGAAGATCGTCCTCTATTGCATGAGCGACCGGATGAGCACCATCGCCGCCGAGACGCTGGTGCGCCTGGGGTACATCAACATCTGGAACCTGCAGGGCGGGATGGTTGAGTGGAGGAAGCAAGGCTACCCCCTGATCAGCGGCTCGGGAAAATAGCGCTGCCTGCCACAAGGTTCAATTTGAACGCGGATAATCATTGCGCAGTTTCCTGGCCCCGCCCTTTTCTGGTTGCACCAGGAGTGAACGAGGATATGTATGAACGTTCTCGTCCTTAACTGCGGGAGCGCGACAATCAAGTTTCAGATGATCGCAATCGAGGAGAGGATGGACCGCGAGTGGCGGGAATGCCGACTTGCCCGCGGCATGGTGGACCGGCTCGGACCGGAAGCACTTGTTGTCTTCGAGGGCGCGGGGGGTGGGGTCCATCGTGGGGTGGCCTCCGCCCCGGATCATCGGGCGGCTGTGGAACACATCCTGGGATGGGTCTGCTCCCCCGCATCCGGCACCCCGGACATTACGAGGCCGGACGACGTCGGTGCGGTCGGCCACCGTGTCGTCCATGGCGGCTCCCGCTTCGCGCAGTCAACTCTCGTGGACGAGGACGTGTTGGCCGCGCTCGAGACCCTGGGCGAGTTGGCCCCCCTCCACAACCCGCCCGCCGTGAGCGGCATCAGAGCAAGCCGGGAGATTCTTGGACCAAAGACACCCATGGTGGCTGTCTTCGACACCGCCTTCCACCACACCATCCCCGAGCACGCCCACAGTTACGCGATTCCCCACGAGATGGCCCGGCGGTACGGTCTCCGCAGGTACGGCTTTCACGGGACCTCCCACCGCTATGTCACCGAGCGCTATGCCGAGATCAGCGGGACACCGCGCGATCAGGTGAACATCATCACGCTCCACCTGGGGAACGGTTCCTCCGCCACCGCCATCAAGGGCGGAAGGTCCGTGGACACCTCGATGGGGTTCACGCCCCTCGAGGGCCTGGTGATGGGCACCCGGTCGGGGGATCTCGACCCCGCAATCCTGGAGGTCTTGTCACAACGAGAAGGCCTGTCCATGGAGCAGCTCCTCACCATGCTCAACACTGCATCCGGGCTCCTGGGGCTGTCCGGGCTCAGCGGGGATATGCGAACGCTCCTGGAGGCGGCGGCCGGTTTGGATGGCCGCCAGGCCCGGCTGGCCATCGACGTGTTCTGCTACCGGGCCAGGAAGTACATCGGCGCGTATCTGGCAGCCATGGGAGGGGCCGATGCGATCGTCTTCACCGGCGGCATCGGGGAGAACGCTCCGAGCATCCGGAGCCAGATCTCCTCGGGGCTGGAGTGGTGCGGCCTCAGCCTGGATCCCGCCCGCAATGAGGCGGCGGTGGGCGACGAGGCACGCATCAGCGCCGATGGGTCCCGAGTTCAGGCCTGGGTGATCCCCACAGACGAGGAGCTGCTGATCGCGCGAGACACCGTCCGATGCCTCGCCGACGGGTCCGGCCGTCTGACGGCGGGGCGCGGTGATGGGGCGGGAAACGCGTAAAGGAGAGCAACGATGACCGGCCTGCTGTCCAACAAGGAACTCGAGCTGTTAGACGCCTACTGGCGGGCGGCAAACTACCTCAGTGTGGGCCAGATCTACCTCCTGGACAACCCGTTGCTTCGCGAGCCGCTCAAGCCGGAACACATCAAGCTGCGGCTTCTCGGCCACTGGGGGACCACCCCGGGGCTGAACTTCATCTACGTCCATCTCAATCGCGTGATCACGAAGTTCGATCTCGATGCGATCTATATCGCCGGCCCCGGCCACGGAGGGCCCGGACTCGTTGCGAATACCTATCTCGAAGGCACGTACAGCGAGGTGTACCCGAACGTCTCCCAGGACGAAGAGGGCATGAGGCGGCTCTTCACCCAATTCTCGTTCCCGGGGGGGATCCCGAGCCACGTCGCTCCTGAGACCCCGGGGTCGATCCACGAAGGGGGCGAACTCGGGTACGCCCTCTCACACGCCTTTGGTGCGGCCTTCGACAACCCCGACCTCGTCGTGGCCTGCGTGGTGGGGGATGGGGAAGCGGAAACAGGCCCGCTGGCGACGAGTTGGCACTCGAACAAGTTCCTCAACCCCGTCCACGATGGAGCCGTCCTCCCGATCCTGCATCTCAACGGCTACAAGATCGCGAATCCGACGATCCTCGCGCGCATCGGCCGCGAGGAGCTTGAAAGCTTGTTCATCGGGTACGGCTACACGCCACATTTCGTGGAGGGCTCGGATCCCGAGACCATGCACCAGCTGATGGCGGGCACGCTGGAGCGGGCGATCACGGAAATTCGGACCCTTCAGCAGAACGCTCGCGGCACAGGCGACTCCACGCGCCCCCGCTGGCCCATGGTCATCCTGAAGACTCCCAAGGGGTGGACGGGCCCCAAGGAGGTTGATGGCCACAAGGCTGAGGGCAGTTGGCGATCGCACCAGGTGCCGTTGGCCGATTTAGCCACGAAGCCCGGTCACGTCACGCTGCTGGAGTCGTGGATGAAGAGCTACCGGCCCGGAGAACTGTTCGACGAAGCGGGGGCACTCCTCCCACGCCTCAGGGAACTGGCGCCCAAGGGGACCCGCCGCATGGGGGCCAATCCGCACGCCAACGGGGGCATTCTCCTCAAAGACCTGAGGATGCCAGATTTCCGAAACTACGCGGTCGAGGTCTCGAAGCCGGGGACCAGCTTCGCCGAAAGCACGCGGGTCCTGGGGGGCTTTCTTCGTGACGTCATGACACTCAACATGGAGAGCAAGAATTTCCGTGTGTTCGGCCCGGACGAGACGGCGTCGAATCGCCTGGGGGCCCTCTTCGAGGTCACGAATCGAGCGTGGGTAGCCGAGCGGAGCCCCGAGGACGACCACCTGGCCCCGGACGGCCGGGTGATGGAGATTCTGAGTGAGCACACCTGCCAGGGCTGGCTGGAAGGGTACCTGCTCACCGGCCGCCACGGGTTCTTCTCGTGCTACGAGGCGTTCATCCACATCGTGGACTCGATGTTCAACCAACACGCCAAGTGGCTCAAGGTGACGAAGCAGGAGATCCCCTGGCGCCGGCCGATCGCGTCCCTCAACTACCTGCTGACGTCCCACGTGTGGCGGCAGGACCACAATGGGTTTTCGCACCAGGATCCCGGATTCATTGACCATGTGGTCAACAAGAAGGCCGAGGTGATCCGGGTGTACCTCCCGCCCGATGCCAACACGTTGCTCTCGGTGGCTGACCACTGTCTCCGGAGCCGGGACTACGTCAACGTCATCGTGGCGGGGAAGCAGCCGGCGCTGCAGTACCTCGACATGGACGCGGCGATCAAGCACTGCACCGGGGGCATCGGGATTTGGGAATGGGCGAGCACCGACAAGGGTGCGGAGCCCGACGTGGTCATGGCCTGTGCGGGGGACGTGCCGACCCTGGAGACGCTGGCAGCCGTGGACTTCCTCCGCCGGCACGCGCCGGCACTCAAAGTCCGCGTGATAAACGTGGTGGACCTGATGAAGCTCCAGCCGGCCAGCGAGCATCCCCACGGGCTGTCGGATAAAGACTTCGACACCCTCTTCACGACCGACAAGCCGATCATCTTCGCCTTCCACGGCTACCCCTGGCTGATCCATCGGCTGACCTACCGCCGGACGAACCACAAGAACCTCCACGTCCGGGGCTACAAGGAGGAGGGGACCACGACGACCCCGTTCGACATGGTTGTCCGGAACGATCTCGATCGCTTCCACCTGGTGGCCGACGTGATCGATCGCGTGCCGACACTGGGCGCGATCGCGGCGTACACGAAGCAGGCAATCCGGGACAAGCTGATCGAGCACCGGGAGTACATCCAGCGGTACGGCGAGGACCTGCCGGAGATCCGCGACTGGGCGTGGAGCGAAGGATGAGGGAGAGGCAGGTTCACCCACTGGCAGGCAAGCCGGCCCCTCGACACGGCGGCAGGAGATCACACATGCCCAAGAGGAAACAGAGCGCATCGTCAGCCCCGACCATCAACCCCGAGTCCCTCACGGAGCTCGCGCTGGACCTGCGCTGGTCGTGGAATCACAGCGCCGACGAGCTTTGGGCCCAGCTCGAGCCGGAGCTCTGGGCCCTCACGCACAACCCTTGGGTTGTGCTGCAGACGGTCTCGCGGACCACGCTCCAGCAGGTCCTGGCCCGCCCGGAGTACCGGAGCCGGGTCGAGACGCTCCTGCGTGTCAGGCGCGAGTACTTGGCCTCCACGGCCTGGTTCCAGGGCAGTCACCCCCAGGCGCCCCTCACCGGGGTCGCCTACTTCAGCATGGAGTTCGGCCTCAGCGAGGCCCTTCCCATCTACGCCGGCGGCCTCGGCAACGTGGCCGGCGACCAGCTCAAGGCGGGGAGCGACCTCGGCGTCCCGGTGACCGGCGTCGGGCTCCTGTACCAGCAGGGCTACTTCCGCCAGGCCATCACAGCGGACGGTAGCCAGGAGGCACTCTACCCGTACAACGATCCGGGGCAGCTCCCCATCAGCCCGGTGCGGGACGCAAGCGGCGAGTGGCTCCGGTTCGCCCTCCCGCTGCCGGGCTACAGGATTTGGCTCCGCGCCTGGCAGGTACAAGTGGGGCGGCTCAGGCTCTACCTGCTGGACAGCAACGACCCGGCGAACCCGCCGGCCATCCGCGCCGTCACCAGCGAGCTGTACGGCGGCGGCCCGGAGCTGCGCCTCCGGCAGGAGCTGGTGCTGGGGATCGGCGGCTGGGGGCTGCTGCGGGCCCTCGGTCTCCAGCCCGAGGTCTGCCACCTCAACGAGGGGCACGCCGCCTTCTCCGTGCTGGAGCGCGCCCGGACCTTCATGGAGGACAGCGGGCAGCCCTTCGACATAGCCCTGGCGGTCACGCGCGCCGGCAACCTCTTCACCACGCACACCCCGGTGCCCGCGGGCTTTGACCGCTTCCCCCCGGCCCTCATCGACCGGTACCTCCGCCGATACGCCGAGCGGGATCTCGGCATCGGGTTCCACGATCTCCTGGCGCTGGGCCGGGAGAACGCCGCGGACCCGGATGAGCCGTTCAACATGGCCTACCTCGCCCTCCGGGGCAGCGGCGCGGTCAACGGGGTGAGCCGCCTGCACGGCCAAGTGAGCCGCCGGCTCTTCCGGGGCTTCTTCCCCCGGTGGCCCGAGGCGGAGGTTCCGGTGGGTCACGTGACCAACGGGGTGCACGTCCCCACGTGGGACTCCGCAGAGGCTGACGCGCTCTGGACCAAAGCCTGCCGCTCCGACCGCTGGCGCGGCACCCTGGACACCGTCGAGCGTGACTTCTGTTGCGTGCCCGACGCCGAGCTGTGGTCCCTGCGCGGGGCCGGCCGCCAGGCCCTGATCGCCTATGCCCGCGAGCGGCTGGCGCAGCAGTTCGCGGTGAGGGGAGCTTCTGAAGAGGAGCTGGCGCGCGCGCGCGAGCACCTCGACCCCGAGGCGCTCACCCTGGGGTTCGCCCGGCGCTTCGCGACCTACAAACGCCCGAACTTGCTGCTGCGCGACCCGGAGCGGCTCCTCCGCCTCCTCACCGATCGGGAGCGGCCCGTGCAGTTGATCCTCGCCGGGAAGGCGCACCCCGCCGATGGGGCCGGACAGGCGATGATCAAGGAGTGGTTCCATTTCCTCCGCCGCCCCGAGGCGCGCCAACGCGTGGTCTTCCTCCCCGATTACGACCTGCTCCTGGCCGAGCACCTCGTGCAGGGCGTGGACCTGTGGATCAACACACCGCGCCGGCCCTTTGAGGCCAGCGGGACGAGCGGCATGAAGGTGCTGGTCAACGGCGGCCTCAACCTGTCCGAGCTGGACGGCTGGTGGGCGGAGGCGTACGCGCCCGAGGTGGGCTGGGCGCTGGGCGACGGGCAGGAGCACGGCGACGACCCCGCCTGGGACGCGGCGGAGGCGGAGGCGCTGTATACGCTGCTGGAGCGCGAGGTCGTGCCGGCCTTCTACACCCGGGACGACCTGGGCATCCCCACGGCCTGGGTCGCCAGGATGCGCGAGAGCATGGCCCGCCTGACCCCGCGATTCTCCGCCAACCGCGCGGTGCGCGAGTACACGGAGCAGTACTACCTGCCGGCCGCGGCGGCATACCGGAAGCGGGCGGCTGACAAGGGAGCCCTGGGGGCGCAGGTGCTCGCTTGGCGGCGCGACCTCGCCGCGCGCTGGCCCGAGGCGCGTTTCGGAGCGGTCCGCGTCGAGACGCGCGAGGACCGGCACCAGTTTACCGTCCAGGTCCACCTCGGCGGCCTGAACCCGGAGGCGGTGCGCGTCGAGCTGTTCGCCGACCCGATGGATGGCGGGGAGCCCGTGCGCCAGGCGATGGCGCGCGGCCGCAAGCTCGACGGGCCAGGCGACGGCTACGAGTACGCCGCCAGCGTGCCGGCCTCGCGGAGGGCCGCCGACTACACCCCGCGGCTCGTCCCGCAGCACCCGGACGCCGCGGTGCCTCTGGAGGCGACCGAGATCCTCTGGCAGCGCTGACCGAACCAACGCCGACCGCGCCAGCGCACAAGAAGGGAGAAGTCATGAGCACCAGTCAACTCGCCAGCACCGCCCGCGCCCTTGTCGCTGCGGGCAAAGGCCTGCTGGCCGCCGATGAGAGCACCGGGACCATCGCGAAGCGGTTCGACGCGGTGGGCATCGAGAACACCGCGCCGACAGAGGAGGAAACCTTCGAGCTGGGGTCCGGCATCTACATCACCACCGTGCTGCCGGAGGAGTCGCGGCCTTGATCCGTGAGTTCATGCCAGGCCGGGAAACGGGGCCACGCTGAATGGAATCCACAAAGGAAAGCGGATATTGGCAGCTTACGATACTCATGGTGGTAATCGCCTCGTGGCTCCTCTACCGCTACGTGGCGCCCAAGGGGTGGAGGGAATGGAGCCGGGCGGGGCTCGTCCAGGCCTTCATCATCGCCCTCTATGCGGAGATGTATGGGTTTCCGCTCACCATCTATGTCCTGAGCGGGTACCTGGGCCTGGACATCCCGTGGCTCCACCAGAGCGGCCATCTCTGGGCAACGCTCTTCGGGTGGGGGGATTTGGGAGCCATGATCGAGATGACGCTGGGGTACGGCTTTGTGTTCGCTGGTATCTCTCTGCTGATCGAGGGGTGGCGCGAGGTGTACCGTGCGAGGCGCGAGGGGCGGCTGGCCACCGACCGCCTTTACGGGGTAGTCCGGCATCCACAGTACAATGGAATATTCCTGGCCATCTTCGGCCAGCTCATTCATTGGCCGACCATTCCCACGCTGGCGCTCTTCCCCCTGATCGTGTGGGCCTACGTCCGGCTGGCGCGGAAGGAGGAGGCCCAGATGATCGCGCGATTCGGCGACGAGTACCTGGCCTACCGGGCTCGGGTGCCCATGTTCTTCCCGCGCCGGGGCGAGTGGCGGCGGTTGCTCGATGCGACGCGTTCCCCCGTCGAGGAGCAACCCTGATGGATCCTATCGCCAGACACAGTCGCTCCCATGGGAAACGCTGTCTGGCTGTGGCGCAGGAGATTGGGGGGATGGCGGGCCTGTCCCCGCTGGGGACAATCCTCATGTTCTGGGGGACACGGAGGTGAAAGCAGTTTGGATTCTTGCCGTCATCCCATCCCTGCTGGCCCCGGTGGAGCACATGCGCGACTTGGCCCGCCACCCGCGCTGGTCCTGGAGTGGTGACGGCGTCGAAATCTTCCGGGGGGTGGACCGCGATCGAGATGCTCCGTAGGGAGGTCAGCATGGTCAAGGATCCGGTATGCGGGATGGAGATCGAGGAGAAGCAGGCGCATGCCAGCCGACAGTACGGCGGGCGGACCTTCCATTTCTGTTCGGCGAAATGTGAGGCCGCGTTCGTTGCTGACCCGGCGAAATACGCCGAGGGTGCGATGGAAGCACACGGGAGACACATTCCATCAGCCACCACAGGCGTCCGCGAAGGGGTGCCCGGCCCCAAGCGGGTGGAACTGCCGGTCTTCGGCCTGACGTGCGCCAAGTGCGTTCAGGCGGTGGAGAAGGCACTGCGGGCGGTCCCGGGCGTCACCAAGGCGACGGTGAACCTGAGCAGCGCGCGGGCCTTCGTGGACTATGACCCCGCCCTGACCGGTGTGCCTGCATTGGAGCGGGCCATTCGGGACGCCGGCTACCGGACCGAGGGCGCGATGGGCCGCTTCGCCATTGAGGGGATCACCTGTGCCTCCTGTGTGACCAGGATCGAATCGGCCCTCCTGGAAACGCCTGGGGTGGTGAAGGCGAATGTGAACGTCGGGACGGAAGAGGCCACGGTGGAGTATCTTCCGAGCGTGGCCGATCTGGCGGCGATCAAGCGAGCGGTAGGCTCTGCAGGCTACAGGGTCGTCGAGGCCCCGGCCCCCGCCACTCCGGAAGCCACGGACAAGGAGGCCGAGGCCCGGGAGCGCGAATATCGCACCCTGATGCGCAAGTGGTGGTTCGGCGCCGCGGTCGGCGTCTTCACCATGCTCCTCAGCTACCCATGGCTGATCCCGGTCCTGCGCGACTGGTTCCCGCGGGGGAGTCCCCAGCTCTGGTACACCTGGGCGGTGATGGGGATCCTTTCCCTGGCTGTCCTGGCGTACAGCGGCAATCAGTTCTTCGTCGGTGCGTGGCAGGCGCTCCAGTACCGTTCGGCCAACATGCACACCCTCATTGCCCTCGGGACGGGAGTGGCGTGGATCTACTCGACGATCGCCCTGTTGTTCCCCCAGCTCTTCCCCGCGGCCGAGTTCACCGAGGTGTACTACGACGTGACCGTGGTCGTCACGGCGCTTGTCGTCCTCGGACTCGCCATGGAGTTGAAAGCCAAGGGGCGCACGTCGGAGGCCATCAAGAAGCTCATCGGTCTCCAGGCCAAGACGGCGCGGGTCATCCGCGACGGGAAGGAGTTGGACATCCCGGTCGAGGAGGTCCTGGTCGGCGATATCGTCGTCGTCCGCACGGGGGAGAAGGTCCCGGTGGACGGCGAGGTGATCGAAGGGACCTCGGCCGTGGACGAGTCCATGATCACCGGCGAATCCCTCCCGATTGAAAAGCGGGCGGGAGACGAGGTGATCGGGGCGACGATCAACAAGACCGGGAGCTTCAAGTTCCGGGCGACCAAAGTGGGCAAGGACACCGCCCTCGCCAACATCATCCGGATGGTCCAGGATGCCCAGGGCTCAAAGGTCCCTATCCAGCGGATCGTGGATGTTGTCTCCGGCTACTTCACGCCGTCGGTGGCGATCCTGGCCATCCTCGGCTTCATGCTCTGGTACACCTTCGGGCCGGAGCCACGAATTGTCTTTGCCCTGATCGTCGCGGTCACCACGCTGATCATCGCCTGCCCCTGCGCCCTGGGCATGGCGACCCCGATGTCGCTCACCACGGGCGTGGGCCTGGGGGCCCTGAACGGGATCCTGATCCGCTCGGGAGAGTCGCTCCAGGCGGCCAAGGGGCTCCAGACCATCATCCTGGATAAGACCGGGACCATTACGAAGGGGAAACCCGAACTCACCGATGTCGTGACCACGGGCGGGTTCAAGGAGGAAGAGGTGCTCCGCCTGGCGGCCGGCGTGGAAAAGTCCTCGGAGCACCCGCTGGCCGCGGCCATCGTGGACGGGGCTCAGGGGCGCGGCCTGACGCTCAAGGACGCGGATACCTTTACAGCGATTCCGGGCCATGGGATAGAAGCCACGATCGAAGGGCGGACCATTCTGCTGGGCAACCTCAAGCTCATGAAGGACCGGGGCATCCCGGTGAAAGATCTGGAGGTCCAGGCTACGCGCCTGGCGGACGACGGGAAGACGCCCATGTACGTGGCCATAGACGGCAAGCCGGCGGGCATCATCGCCGTGGCCGACACCGTGAAAGAAGACTCAAAGGACGCCATCCGGGTCCTGAAGGCGATGGGGCTGGAGGTGGTGATGATCACCGGGGATAACGAGCGGACGGCCAAGGCCATCGCCCGCCAGGTGGGCGTGGACCGGGTCCTGGCCGAGGTCCTGCCCCAGGACAAGGCGTACAATGTCCAGAAGCTTCAGCTCGAAGGGAAAAAGGTGGCCATGGTCGGTGACGGCATCAATGACGCCCCCGCCCTGGCCCAGTCCGATGTCGGCTTTGCCATCGGCACAGGCACCGACGTGGCCATCGCCGCCTCCGACATCACCCTGATCAAGGGAAGCCTGAAGGGGGTGGTGATGGCGATGCAAATCAGCCGCGCCACCATGCGCAACGTCTTCCAGAACCTGTGGGGGGCGTTCATCTACAACGGCCTCGGCCTGCCCATCGCCCTGGGGGTCCTGTACCCGTTCTTCGGCATCCTGCTGTCGCCCTTGCTGGCCGCAATCGCCATGTCCTTCAGCTCGGTGACGGTGATCGCCAACGCCAATCGTCTGAAGCGGTGGAAGCCTCGCGCCGCGTGATCCGGAATAAGCAACCGCAGATGAACGCAGATAAACGCAGATGGATTTGGGTCGGTCTGTATGACGGACACCGACGCCTCACACGCGATGGTTGTCTGCTTGGGGGCTTCCCCTGAAATAGATCCATATCTGCGTTCATCTGCGTGTATCTGCGGTTGCATTCTGAGGAGGAGATCGCATGACTTGGGATAAGATTCTCGTGAATCTCATCGGCCTCGGCCTGATCGGGTTCATCGTCTGGTTTTTCTGGCTGGTGAAGACCAAGGGGGTCAGGGCAGCCATGACGAGCGGGGGCTACCAGGAGCAGATGGTCCTGGTCAAGGGAGGCTACACCCCCGACGTTATTGTCGTCGAACGGGGCAAGCCCGTGCGGTTGAATTTCGTCCGGCAAGAGTCGGCCTCGTGCTCCGAGATGGTCCTGCTGCCGGCCTTCAACAAGAGCGCGAACCTGCCGGAGGGCGAGACCGTGGCCGTGGAGTTCCTCCCCAAGGAACCGGGGGAATACGAATTTCAGTGCCAGATGGGGATGCTCCGGGGCAAGCTCATCGTGGAATGATGGTTTGTTGCCCCGCTGCCCGAGATGGAAATAAAATTCATGAGGACTTGCCATGGAGGGACTCGATGGCTCAGCAGGAGGAACGGACGATGCTCTACGTAGTGGAGACGCGCAAGGATGTGGAGACGGCGGCGCGAGATCTGGAAGAGGCGGTGAAGCGCAACAAGTTCGGCGTCCTGCACGTGCATGACCTGCAGAAGACGCTGAAGGAGAAGGGGGTGGACTTCCCCAACGCCTGCAAGATCCTGGAGGTCTGCAATCCCCAGCGGGCCAACCAGGTTCTGACGACCACCATGGCGGTGAACATGGCGCTCCCCTGCCGGATCTCTGTCTACCAGGAAGGGGGGAAGACGAAGATCGGCATGATCCGGCCCACCGCCCTGCTGGCGCTCTTCCCTGAAGCCGCCGATCTTAAGGCCGTGGCGGAGGAGGTGGAGCGCGAGACGATGCGGATGATTGACGAAGCAAGATAGTTTTGACCCCGAGGGACTGTGGGAGAAGGAGCAGGAGGGATTGCACCATGTCCAATGCTATCAAGACGACAGCGCTACTCGCGGCCCTGACCGTCCTGTTCATCCTGGTCGGCGGAATGATCGGGGGTGAGCAGGGCATGGTGGTCGCGTTGCTCCTGGCGGGGGTGATGAATTTCGCGGCCTACTGGTGGTCGGACCGGATCGTTCTCCGGATGTACGGCGCGCAGGAGGTGAGCGCGGCGGAGGCCCCCGAGTTCCACGCGCTGGTGCGGCGCCTGGCGCAGCGGGCCGGCCTCCCGATGCCCCGGGTGTACATCATCCCGACGGAGACCCCCAACGCCTTCGCCACCGGCCGCAACCCGGAACACGCCGCGGTGGCGGCCACGGAGGGGATCCTCCGCATCCTCACCCCGGATGAGCTGGAAGGTGTCATGGCCCACGAGCTTGCCCACGTGCGGAACCGGGATATCCTGATCTCGAGCGTCGCGGCCACACTGGCCGGGGCGATCATGATCCTGGCGCGGATGGCCCAGTTCAGCGCCCTCTTCGGCGGCGCGCGCAGGAGCGAGGATGACGAGGGCGGTGCCGGGGGGATCCTGGGCCTGATCGTCCTGGCCGTCCTGGCGCCGCTTGCCGCCATGCTTGTGCAGATGGCGATCTCCCGCTCGCGCGAGTATCAGGCCGACGCTGCGGGGGCCCAGATCAGCCGGAAGCCCCGAGCGCTGGCGGATGCGCTGGAGAAGCTGGAGCAGGCTGCCCAAGTCATGCCCATGGACGCGCATCCCAGCACCGCGCACCTGTTCATCGTGAACCCCCTGACCGGGGGGAGCCTGCTGCGCCTCTTCTCCACCCACCCACCTGTCGAGGAGCGCGTGGCGCGCCTGCGGGCCATGCGGGTTGCCTGAAGCAATGAGCTGGGACGATTTCGCCGTGATGGCTCGGCCCTCTGTGATATCGCGCATCCAGGCCACTGACATCGCGTCCCGCCGGACCCCACGAAAACCGCCCCTCCTTGCCAATCTGTCGAGCGCCGCGCTGCTGCCCGCGGTTGCAAGATCCTCGCTCGCACGAAGAGGGGACCGCAAGCATTGTCACAATGCAAAGTTACAAAGACTGCCGACACCGGTCGCCGATCCCCGCGCCTTGGCATCCCCCTTGCTTTCTTCTCTGGCATACGCCCCTTCGGGGGCTCATCGAGCAAGCTGCTTAAGGAGGCAGATCATGCGACGCGGTCGTGGATGGCGGGTGGGTACAGTCATGGCGATGTTTCTGTTCCTCTTCTTCGGGGCCCTGGAGCTGGACGCCTGGGCCCGGGCGGGCGGCGGCCGGTCCTTCGGCGGCGGAAGCTCCCGGTCCTTCTCGAGCCCGTACAGGGGCTACAGCAGTCCGAGTCAGCGAAACGAGTACCGCTCGAACCAGGCGCCGAGGCAGCCGGTCGCCCCGAGCGCCCCGGCGAGCCAGCCGTGGGGCGGCGGCGGGTTCCTCAGGAGCCTTGCCGGCGGGATCGCTGGCGGCTTCCTGGGGTCGCTGCTCTTCAGCAGCCTGGGGTTCGGCGCGGGGTTCGGCGGGCTGGGTGGCGGCCTCGGGGGCGGGATCGGCCTTCTGGAGATCCTCCTGGTTGCGGGGGCCGCGTTCGCGGTGGTGGCCTATCTTCGCCGCAGGAACCGCGAGAGCTTCGGTGGAGCGCACGGTGGCCAGATCACCATGGGGTCTGGGGGTCACGGTGGGGGGTGTGGCTCCTCTCACGCGGACCGTGCGGACACGGCCGTGGAGGAGTTGCCCGAGGCGGTGAACCCTCAGCGCGGGCTGGCCGAGGTCGGCGCGGTCGTGCCGGGCTTTGACGCCGGGCGATTCCCCGAGGAGGCCATGGACATCTTCTTCCGGATTCAGGCTGCCTGGGCCAAGCGCGACCTCGAGCCGGTGCGCGACCTTCTGGCACCGGAAGTCCGCCAGGATTTCCAGCGGGACCTCGAGATCCTGAAGGCCGAGGGGAAGATCAATCGGCTGGAAAACATCGCCGTGCGCCGCAGCGAGATCCGGGAGGCCTGGGTGGAGGCAGGGAGGCCCTTCGTTACGATCGACTTCCTGGCAAATCTGCTGGACTACACGGTGGAGGAGCAGAGCGGCCGTCTCGTAACCGGGAGCAAAGAGATCCCGGTCAAGTTCGAGGAGTTCTGGACCTTTGTCCGGCCCGCGGTCGGGTCGTCCTGGCAGCTTACGGCGATCCAGCAGGCTGGATGAGAGGCGTGATTCCGTGATGAAGGCTGACGGGGAGGCCAACCGGCCTCCCCGCGGCTTTTCTGCCCCCCACCTTCTCCGCACATCCCCCCGAAGATCGGATTGACAAATCGTCCACACGCCCCCGTCCATTCCCAGGGAGTTTTGCCGAGTTGTCAAAGGGCGTGCTCGTGTACGGGGTGGGCGGAACGCTGGTGCGGCCCAACTCCTTGAAATTCCACGCATCTTGATGGATGCCCGGGGAAACGGGTCCTGGCATTCGAGTTGCTCTACTCCTTCGGGGATAGAGCCCCGTGGCTGAACCCAGAGGAAGAGGGCTTGGGCATGAACCCGGAACGGACGCTGACGGTCCTTGTCGTGGATGATGACCAGGACCACGGCCGGGCGCTGGCCAAGATCTTTGAGCGGGCCGGATATCGCGTGGGCACCGCCGGCGATGGCCAGGAGGCCCTCAGGATCCTCACGGAGCGGCCGTTCGACCTCGTCATTACCGACCTGCGGATGCCGCGCATGAACGGCCTGGATCTTCTCCGGAGCATCCGGGCCATGAGCCCGCAGGTGCCCGTGCTAATTGTCACCGCCTTCGGGGAGTGGACCACCTACATTGAAGCCATGGAATGCGGCTGCGTGGACTACCTCAGCAAGCCCGTGCGCCGCGAAGATATCCTCATGGCGGCCCGCAAGTCCCTGGCCCGCCGCGGCATCCGAGCACCGGGCGTCTCGGCCACCAACTCGGAGGGGCCGGGGTCCACCACGGCTTGAGCCCGTTCCAGACAGAGGGGCACCCCCGGTTAGAAACACTCGACACTTGGCCTGCTCGCGGTAGCGGGCCACACCAATGACAAGCCAACCCAGGGAGAGCGAAAGGACCAATGAGAATGCGCACCAGACCACGGTTCGGAGTCATCGTAGCGACCGCCCTGATGCTGGGCGTGTCCGGCCAGGCGATCGCGCAGGCGCCGGGCCCTGGATCTATGCCCGGCATGCAGATGGAGGAGAAGAAGGAGGCGGCAACCTCGGAGGCGCCCCACGGCGGCATGGAGATGCCCGACCCCATGGAGCGACCGATTCCCGACGAGGGCGTCCCAAGGGCGACCGAGACAAGGGGCGGCCAGCCGCTTCCAT
>Ga0082335_1000816_pt1 | contig 73407 bp, 75 predicted proteins | sample Subgrocontami58m_FD_72375 | JGI IMG/M metagenome (GOLD analysis project Ga0082335, IMG submission 72375) | Subsurface groundwater microbial communities from S. Glens Falls, New York, USA - GMW37 contaminated, 5.8 m (SPADES assembly) (version 2) ... | reverse complement strand
GTACTTGTACCACTACAATTTTTGCCGCCCGCAAGGCGGCATTTACAATCGGAGGCCTTATCAGCGATATTTCGCATTCAGATTATGACGGAAGTGTCAAGAGGTTTCCGTGAAGAACAGTGTCGCGAACTTGATAGCAAGTGACGCCACTTGGCATGATTATTTGCGTCACTTGCTATACCAACGGATGCATGCGGACGTTATGAAACCGATGAAAAAGACCAAAGGGTAAATCCAGCCCCCGCAGTACTACTCACCGTATGCCAGGATACAGCGATCTTTTTCAGGACAATCGGTACAGCGAGCCAAGGCTGCTTTCGAGTTCGTCATGCAATTGCGTTTGAGTAACCCGACCAACTCCCGCAAAACGCCGCTTTTTGCAGTGACTGAATACTCGACGTCGTTGACGCTTTTTTGAACCCGCGTTACCGCGCCGTACCCCTCCAAATCGTGCAGTCGCAAGGTAAGCAGTTTGGGCGTGATGGGATTCAGCTTACGCTGCAAATCAGAAAAACGCAGGGGAGTTCTGGAGCAAAACAATTCCAACAACAAAGGCAGCATCCACTTTTTTCGAATGAGTTCGGTCTCAACCAAAATGGGGCAAGTCTCTTGAACGTATTGCGTCAAATCGCCTTTTTTGAGTTTTACGGGCACAAAAACCGGACCAAAGACGCATAGGAATCCAGCGCATAAATATGCGTGCGTTACGACGGTATTGCCGAATATCCGTTGAATTCTGGACAAAGAACAGGAGGGTTGAAAAAAAACTCCGCTTCCGGGGAAAACGGCTTTTTTGTCGCCTTATTGTAGTTCAACATTTTAAGCACAGGTAGTCCTGGCCCGCAAAAGCACTTCGCCAGTCAGCACTCGGCCGTTCAGGGTCTCGTTTTAGGCCGGATGATTACGAAGCGAAACAGCCTTGGACTCCTCCGGTGACCTCGTTGCACCCATAGCCTACCGATATAGCCCGGTGGTGTTGGGAATCAACATAACCCCCCCATGTCGGGAGACTCACGCGAACGAACGGGAACCAATTTAAATCGTTCGGGGAGTGCTCAGCGCGCGGAGGTCTCGACTCATCTGGACGTGTTCAGCGGCGGCGTTCTCCGGATACGTCTCGACGTCGGAAAACGACTTGCGCATAATCAATTTTCGGCGACTTCCTAGGAAGAAAAAGTCCATGACGCAGTAGCCCATTTTTTTGTAAAGATCGAAAGCCGGAACATTGTCTTCCCGAACGTAAAGCCACACCTGGTTTTGTTCGAAGTGCTCTTCAACGAATTGCTCACCGAACTCCATGAGGCGGCGGCCGATGCCTTTTCGTTGATACATACGGTCCACAACAAGGTTTGCGATTTCAAACTGGGAGATGACGCCCAACGCCATAAACAGTTCGACCAACGGGGAAATAGCCGGGGGGTACGCTTGGCCTATGACTCCAAGTAAATACCTGAGTTCCCGTGGTTTTTGATATCCGACCGATAAGAAGCCGACGGGCGTCTGGCCGTCGTTGGCGAGGGCTACGAAAAAGCCGATTGGAAGCCGGAAGTAAAGTTTCAATAATTCCTTCCTCACGGTGGCCTTGTCCGCTTTGCAGGTAGTGGCCACGATCCGAGACAATTTTTCCAAGTGTTGATCGGCATCAAAAGGCACGATATTGATTTGAATTCCCATTGAAAGACCTCACAACCCATTGCGAATGGATTGCAAAGATGGAATCGAAAAAAGAGCAATATATGCAAGGGCTTTCCGGAAAGATAGCCTAAAAAGTACACAGGGCTTTGGTGTAAAGGTAAAAAAAAAAGAGTAACGAAACAAAGCAAGCGAAGGAAAACAAGGGAACAATGCGAAATCAATCGGCGCAAGAAATGAAAAAAACGGAAACAAAGCGGAATTTGCTGAAAGCAAGAAATAAAAAAAGGAAACAAAGCCGTTTTGCCATTTGCTGCCGCATCACGTAACGACCTTTTTATTTTTTTTCGTCGATTTTTTGTTTTCGGGAAACGCCTTTTTTTATCCGCTAGACGATCAACAAAACCGAGGAAAAGCGCACGCTTTTATAGTCTCCACACGAAAAAACCGTAGGCACCTGCGCAAGTTGGGAAGGACGTTTTCCAGCAGGCCATCCGCATTTTTATGGTGATTCTACCGCATGGGGTTTGAGGTATGGGCGGCCTTGGTCGCCATTCTGATCCATTTCATTCCAGGCGTGGCCATGGGTTTGGCACTGCTTCGCCAAGTTAGGATGGGCGCCATGGAACGCGCGTTATTCGGTATCATCCTGGGCATCATGGTCCTGCCCATTTTAGCCATCCTGGAACAAGTTGTTTTCGCGATTCCTCTGTCGGCGGCCTTGGTCATGGCCAACGCATTATTGGTCCTATTGGTAAGCGCCGCGGCGTATTTCTATCAAGGGGGAAGCTTGCCTGCATTCAAAACGATTCGATGGCCGGACTATCAGGGAATCGGCCAGGCCATCAAGACCCATCGAACTGTACTCGTTCAAATCATATTGCTCGTCATTTTGGCAGCGTCATTTTACATCCGGTTGGCGCCGGCATGGGATCCGACGTTTTACGAATTCGATCCGATGTATTATGAGAAACTGACGGAACGATTGGTCCAAAACGGCCAGATCGATCCTTTTTCGTCCGACGCGTATTTTCCGGAAAAATCATTCCAGCGATTTCCGCCGTTGAGCCATTACTTGGCCGGTTCGTGGCATCTGATCCACGACGCGCTCACCGGCAACGGCTACGAAAAGGAAACGTTGATCCTGATATCCCAGTTGTACCCCCCACTGGTGGGGGCGCTCATGGCGTTCGTCGCGTTCGTTTTCATCCGTGGCGAATTCAACGAGTATTACGGATTGGTGGCGGCCGGCTTAATAGCATTCACACCCCAATTGTTGAAAAAATTTGCCGGCGGAGTGGCCGAGCAGCAGCCTTTTGGGCTGTTCGCCGCGTTGCTCGTGTTGACGCTCGTACTGATGGCACTCAACAAAAACAGTTACCGATTGGGAATCGTGGCGGGAATCACGGCCGTGGCCAACCTGTTGGCAAGCCAGCAAGCCATATGGCCGATCATCATTTTGGCGGCATTCATCGGAATCCAAGGGATACTGTATTACCTGGCGGATGCATTTGACGCCAAAAAATGGAAGCTTTTAGGACTTCTTACGGCATCGGTTCTTTTGGGCAATACCGTATTGGCATTATACCAGGACCAATATTATACAAAACTGGACGCGCCCATCGTCATGACGCTGTTGGCCGCATACCTTCTGGGCAGCCTGCTTTTTGCCGCGTCGTATTTCGTGCGTCTTAAAGAATTTTCGAAGCGGGTCGCGGCGTTGGGCGTCATCGGCGTCGTTGGCGTGGTCGGATTAAGTTTTACGCCCCTGTTGGACTTGGTGGTTACCACGGTGCTGAGCCAGACGCGTGCCGCGTTCGCACGGGGGTCGTTGGGCCAGACCATCGCAGAAGAAGGCCGCGTCACTGCCGAACTTTTCGCACCATCTTTTGGCATCCTCAATCCGCCCCTCTTGTTGGCGTTGGCTACGTTGGTCATCGCGTTGACCGCCAGCTTGGTGTTGGCGCGCCGTGGGCACAACAAAACAGCTGCGGTCATCGCATTGGTCAGCGCATCCTTCATTTTTTTGAACAGCCATGTCAATACCGCCATTTTGTCCACGGCGGCTTGGTTTTCCAATCCGGCAATGCATGCATTGGCCCAGGTTTTCGTCGATAACCAAGTATTCGGCTTCATGCTGATCGCCTTGGTCGCCACAATCGCATCGTACTTGGTAGCCGAGCCTAAAGATCGCACGGAAGCCCACCTGTTGGCCGTGCTCATCATCTTTCCCATCGCCTACATCGGGTTGAACAAACTCAAATTCATCGTCCATCTGGCCATCGCGCTGGTGCTCGCATTTCCCTACATTTTGGGGCAGACGCAACGTTTGATCGAAGAACTCAACGATTGGTACCGCGTTTTTTCGAATGCGAAAACGGTGCGCATCGGAACCTTGGTCATTCTGATGTTTATTGGTACGTTGGGCGTAGTCGCCCAAGGACTGACCGTCGGGCAAAGCATGCAGGAATTGTCGTTCACGCGCTTGCCGTCCGATTGGGTCGACACCTACAAGTGGATGCAGCAGAATACCTCCACGTCCATCCGGGTCATGTCCTGGTGGGATTACGGCCACTGGACCAATTTCTTGGGAGACCGCGATACCGTGTTAAGTCCCAATAATTTCTACCCTTCGTTCAACCAAGGCGTGGCGCGAGCGTTCGTCAATGGAAACCCGGATGACTTGCATAACCGGATGGAATTTCACAACGCAACCCACATTCTGGTCGATGGGGATTTGATTGGAAAATGGGGTGCGCTCGTTTATTTGAGCGGGACTTGCGATCGGACGAATGCCCCCATCTGTCCAGAAACGTCCGATATCAACCGCTCCATGGCACCGGGACAAAGCCAATATGAAGTCGAACATTATTACGAACAGTTATTCGTAGCGGGCAACTGCCCGGCCTCGGTGATTGGCGTTCCGATACCGCTTTTGCAGAGCAGTTTGGGGGCGAAGTACTGCTTAACCAATGATGAAATGATTTACGTCACGACGCAGGGCCAGATGAGCAACGTGAGCCGCAAGTACAAGTTGGCAGGGCGGGATCCCATCGACTTGCTTGACCCCGACACCGCTTACTTGTTTGCCGTGGGGCAAAACCAATTCATCAACGTGAACCCCTATTACGAACCGTTCGGATATTACAACAACGTCTTCAATGCGGCGTTTACCCGGCTGTTTTTCTTCGAGACGTCGCCCGGATTCAAGGTGGTTTACCGCTCGCCCAACAATTACGTAAAGATATTCGAGTACGCCGGAAGACCCGTGATTGAACCCCGTCGTGCAACCCCCATCCGCTCGACGCCGGTGGTCGCTCCCGAACCGGGTCCGACAATCGGTAACGGTTCGTCCAATGCATCGGTACGCGTCGAGAATTCGACCAACGCGTCGGAAAATGCGCCCATTATATGACAAACCCGGTGTATCAACTTTTTACTTCAAAGGTGTATCTTGGATGATTCCTCTTGCCAAACCGTATTTTGATGGTGCCGAACTGGACGAAGTCCGGAAAGTCTTGGATTCGCGGTGGGTGGCCCAAGGCCCAAAATGTACGGAATTTGAAGATGCGTTTGCCGCCTACATCGGCACGTCTTACGCCGTGTCCACCTCCAGCTGCACGGCCGCCCTTCATTTGTCCTTGCTTGCCTTGGGTGTTAAGCGCGGGGATGAGGTCTTGGTGTCCGACTTCACGTTTCCGGCAACGGGCAATGCCGTCGTGCATGCCGGTGCCAAACCCGTTTTTGTCGACGTCCAAAAAGCGACGTTCAACATGGATCCGATGGATCTTGAGAAAAAAATCACTCCCAAGTCTAAAGCCGTCATCATCGTGCATGCGTTTGGCAATCCGGCCGACTTGGACGCGATCTTGGCCATTGCACGGCGACACAAGCTTTGCGTGATCGAGGATTCTGCTTGTGCGCACGGCGCCTTTTACGCTGGCAAAAAAGTCGGTACGTTCGGGGACTTGGCTTGTTTTTCGTTCCATGCACGCAAAAACATCACGACTGGCGAAGGGGGTATGATTACCACCAACCGGAAGGATTTGGCCGACCATGTCCGCAAATTGGCAACGCACGGGATTGCCGCGGCTTGGACGCGTGAGGGCGCGCCCGAATTCACCGTTCCCCTTTTTGACGAAGTGGGTTATAATTATCGGCTCAGCGACATTGCTTCGGCCGTGGGCATCGCTCAATTGGCTAAATTGGATCGACTCATCCAAAAACGCACTGAATTGGCTTCCTATTATGACCGAAAGCTTGAGAAACAAGGTTTTGCCGTTCCCCAGCAGGCGCTGAAAAACGCGAAGCAGATTTACCAATCTTACGTTGTTCTGTTGGATTCGGACGTACCGCGCAACTCGCTGATTGACCGGATGAAGCAACGCGGCATCCAGACGACGATTGGCACGTACGCGTCGCACCTCCAGCCGGCCTATGGTAAAACCGACCCCTGCCCCGTATCGTTGGATGTGTTCAACCGGACTTTGGCGCTTCCGATGTTTTACGAATTAACGGCTGACGAAATCGATCAGGTCATCGGCGCTTTAGAATCCTGCGTCTCCGACTTGCGTGGTCGATTCTTGCCTGTTAAGCCTTAGAATTCAAGGGGCGTTGTTGAAAATCTCGGAAATGAGGCAAAAGACTGGAAGAAAAAAAAACGGTGTTTACGGAAACAAGAAAAAGCGATGGCTTGAATGGCAAGGGCAACACGCGGGCTATGGTCAGTCAAGGCGAAAACAGCGGGGGAAAACAACACGCGAACCATGACCCGCCAACGCGAAAACAGCAGGGAAGACACTATGCTTGCAACGGCAAAGAGTAAAACGGCTTCCGTTTTCGTTTTTTTCGTCTGGCCCTTTTCGTTTTTTTTTTCCGTCCTTTATGGATGTGCATGGCTAGCATTTTAGGTTTTTTTGGACTTTTTTCAACGGAGCCGGACAGGACCGCTGAACCACCCCCCCAATGTAAAAACTTATATACTTAATGTAAACAAAACTTTACTTATGTGGGTGTGGGTATGAAAATCGGGGTCGTCGGAGCGGGTTATGTCGGGCTCGTCACCGCAACAGGACTTGCCAGTCGTGGCCATGACGTCGTCTGCGTGGATGTCCAATCCGAACGCGTGGCGTCCATCAATGCCGCCCAGGCGCCGTTGTTTGAGCCTGGTTTGGACGCTATGTTGGGTGAGTCTGTCCGTCAAAGCCGTCTGAGCGCGAGCACGGATTATGCTTCGCTGCATGACTGCACGGTGGTCTTTATTTGTGTAGGCACTCCGTCGCGCCCCGATGGCAGCATGGAGGAAGGTCAACTCCATCGGGCGTTGAGCCGTTTGGCGGATGTTTTCCGCAACAAACCGGATCGTTTTTTTTTGGTCATGAAAAGTACGGTTCTTCCGGGCACGACGCGGCGTTTGATGGATGATTTCCAGAAGCGTTGTGGAAAGAAAGGCGGCACGGATTTTGGGATATGCGTCAATCCTGAGTTCTTGCGCGAAGGACGCGCCGTGCATGATTTCCAACATCCCGACCGCATCATCCTGGGTTGTTCGGATACGGATTCGTCCGCGTTCATGCAAGAACTGTATGCCGGTTTTGACTGCCCGTTTTTTTGTACCACGCCTGAAACCGCGGAGATGATCAAGTACGCGTCCAATGCCTTTTTGGCCACCAAGATTTCTTTCATCAACGAAATCGGCAACCTGTGCAAGAGCCAACGCATCGACGTGTACGACGTGGCGTCGGGCATGGGTTTGGATTCCCGGATTTCGCCTCATTTCCTCAACGCAGGCGCGGGTTTCGGCGGCAGTTGTTTCCCAAAGGACGTGCGCGCGTTGATGGTCCACGCCCAAAAAAGCGGCTGCGACCTAAAACTACTCGATGCCGTGATGGCCGTCAACGAACGGCAGCCTCTGCGATTGTTGGATTTGGTTGTGCAACCCTTGGGCGGCCAACGGGTTGCGGTTTTGGGTTTGGCGTTCAAGCCGGGTACGGACGACGTCCGTGAATCGCCGGCCATCGCATTGGTCAAGGCCCTTGAAGACGCCGGGGCCCAAGTCACCGCGTATGACCCGAAGGCCGTGGCGAATTTCAAATCCTTTGCCCCCAACGTACGGTACGCGTCGTCTGCCCGGGAGGCCATCGCCGGTTCGGATTCCGTATTCATTGTCACGGATTGGGATGAGTTTAAAGACCCGATGCTTTACGCGGGTAAACGCGTGTACGACGGTCGACGGGTCATCCGGCCTTCTTCGGAGTATGAGTACCATGGCCTCTGCTGGTAGCCGCGTCCGTAAAGCCGTCATTCCGGCGGCCGGGTTGGGCACCCGGTTTTTGCCGTTGACTAAGGCGCAGCCCAAGGAAATGTTGCCGATTGTCGACAAGCCGATGATCCAGTACGTGGTGGAAGAAGCGGTGGCGGCGGGCATTGAGGAAGTGATTTTGGTGACCGGGCCTAAGAAAAGGGCGATTCAAGATCACTTTGCCCGGGATGAATCTCTTGCCGCCCACTTGCGTGAGAAAAACCGACACCACGTCTTGGACGAACTGGACTCGTTGTTGTCGGCGGTTTCCATCCGCTATGTCTTGCAGGAAAGGCCGGAGGGTTTGGGGCACGCGATTCTTTGCGCGCGTCAGGCCGTGGACGGCGAGCCGTTTGCCGTCATGTTGGGCGACGACGTATTCGTCTCGGAAGTCCCCGTCATCCGCCAAATCATGGATGTTTTTGCCAGTACGCAACACAGCGTGATGTCGGTTCAGCACGTCGACCGCAGCCAAGTGGGTCGTTACGGGATTTTGGATTCGGAGCCAGTGGGTCCTGGCCTCCACCGCATGAAGCGCATCGTCGAAAAGCCGGAACCAAAAGACGCTCCGTCGAGTTTGGCCGCATTTGGGCGGTACGTGTTTACTCCCGAATTGTTCGATTGTCTCCAGCGGACGCAACCTGGAAAGAACGATGAAATCCAGCTCAGTGATGGGGTTAATTTGCTGTTGGACGAGCAACCGGTTTTTGGTGCCGAGTTTCAAGGCCGCCGATTCGATGCCGGGGACAAGTTCGGCTTGCTGGTGGCCAACATCGAATTCGCGTTGAACCGCGACGATTTTCGTGAGCCGCTGCAGGCTTTTCTTTCGCAGTTGCGCCTGGATGCGCCTAGAGCGGAACCGCGCGCCCGTCGCGGGCGGATTTGAGGCAGGCTTCGATCATCGCTACGGCCCGCAGACCCGCTTCGCCGTCGGCCACGGGCGTCTTGCGGTTCTGGATGCAGGCCAAAAAATGCCGCAGTTCTTCTTTGAGCGGCTCTTGCGGTGAAAACGAAACGGTCTTTTTGTGCGTTCCGTCAAATATGTCGATGCCGTCGTGGCGGAGAAAATCGACTCGGGCACTGGCTTTTTCGCCGACGAATACCAATTCGCGTGTCTTTCCGTACGCCGGCGTGATCCAGGACTCCACGGCCGTGGCCGCGACGCCGCTTTCAAACGACGCGTGGACGGTGGCATGGACTTCAACTTGGAGATTGTTCGGGCGGATCGTTTGGGCGAGGATTTGTCGCGGATACGGCTGGTCTAACAAGTAGCAGAATAAATCGACGTCGTGGATGGCTAGTGCGTACAGGACGCCCATGTCCGTCCGGGGGGTCCGGTAATCAAACCGGTTGGCTAGGATGCATCGGGGCGTTCCCAGCGATTCGTCATCCAGCATGCGTTTGAGGTGTCGGATGCCGGGGTGGAACCGGAATTCGTGGCCCACCATGAGCACCCGTTTTTGGCGTTGGGCACGTTCGACCAGTAAGGCGGCCTCCTTCGTGTTGAGTGCCAGGGGTTTTTCGACGAGGACGTCAATTCCTGCTTCCATGAATCGGCGGGCCAGTTCGTAATGCGTGGGCGAGGGGGTGGCGATCACGACGCCGTCCACGTCGGACGCTGCCACGCGCGCCACGTCGGTTTCCAATCCGACGTCGAATTCGTCGGCCAGCGTGCGGGCTTTGCTTCCATCTGCGTCACAAATCACCACGTCGTCCAATTCGTTGGCGTTGCGGAGTTCGGCCAGGGTGCGGACGTGGTTTTTGCCCCATTGTCCTGTCCCCACGACGGCAATCTTCATTTTCTTCACGACTTTATGAATCGTGCCACTTCGTGGCAAACCGTTTCGATTTCTTCCTGCGTCAGTTGCGGGTGCATGGGGAGGGACAATACTTCGTTTGCGATTTTTTCCGTCAACGGCAATGCCCTCTCGCCGAGGCGTTCGGTGATACAGGGTTGTCGGTGTATCGGAATGGGGTAGTGTACGCCGGTGTCGATGCCTTTTTTCTTGAGGTGTTCGGCCAACGCGTCCCGTTGTGCCAGCCGGATCACGTACATGTGGTAGACGTGGTGTGCCCAGGATTCTTCGATTGGCGTCTTGACGATTTCTCCGAGGTGCGCGTCGTAGGTCTTCGCGTGGCGGCGTCGTTGTTCGTTCCAATCGGCCACGTGGCAAAGTTGTACCCGGCCCAATGCGGCGTGCAGTTCACTTAACCGGAAGTTGAATCCCAACTGTTCGTGGAGGTACTTTCCTTTTCGGCCGTGGTCGCGCAGCATGGCGGCTTTTTCGGCTAGGATGGGGTCGTCCGTGGTAATCATGCCTCCATCGCCGCATACTGTCATGTTTTTGGAGGGGAAAAAGCTGAAGCAGGCCGCGTCGGCTAGTGACCCGATTTTCTTTTTCTTGTATGCCGCGCCGTGGGCTTGGCAGGCGTCTTCGAAAAGCAGGAGGTCTTCTTTTTCGGCGAACTCCCGCAGGGGATCCATGTCGGCGGGGTGGCCGTAGAGGTGGACGGGGATGATGGCTTTGGTCTTGGCGGTTTTCTTGCGCCGGACGTCTTCCATTGAGATCGTGTAATTTTTTTCGTCCACTTCGGCGAACACGGGTTTGGCTCCCAAAAACAGCGCCGGGGTCGCGGTGGCGATGAACGAGTGGGATGGCATGATGATTTCGTCTCCGGGTTTGATGCCTGCGGCCATGAGCGCGACGGTGATGGCGGCGGTTCCGCTGGATACGGCGATGGCGTAACGCGTCGAGCAGAATTGGGCGAATTCTTTTTCAAATTGTCGTGTTTGTTCGCCTTTGACGTAGCGGCCGCTTTCGAGCGTCTGGATCAACTCGCGGCGCATGGTGTCGTCGACGTACATCTTTCCTAGGGAAATGCTCATAAGGGGTTTTTCACTCCAGTAACTTGATGAATCCGTACAGCGGCTTGCCGTACCGTTGTCCATTATAACCCAACGGACCGATGCACCGATAGGCGCGTTTGGCGAGGATCCGTTGGGCGTCGCCTTCTTCGTCGGGCGCGCGTGCGGCCTCGAATTTGTATGCGTAGCCGAGTTTTTTAGCGTGTACTTCGTGGGCTTCGTAAAGCCTTCCTCCAATTCCGCGGCCCCGGATTTCTTCCCGTACGAACGCGTTTCCACTGTCCGCTACTTTTTCGGCTAATTCTTTGTCTGTGCGTCCGCTCAATTCTGTAACCGTCCGACGGACGGCGTCGAATCTTTTCTTGCATCGTTCGTCCCTTTTTTCCGCTGGCATGCCGTCGACCCGACGGGATATGTAGAACCCTGCGGGCTCGTATTCCGTATACGCCAGTGTGCAAAAGGCCTCGTTTCTAGAAAGTTCTTTCAAGAAGGACTCGATCCGGGCGGGGTCGAATCCAGCTGTTGCGGCGAGGTTTTTGAAGTCTTGCACTCGTTTTTCGTCTTGGCCTTCCAGTTCTACTGTGCTGAATTCCATCACTGTTTACCTCCGTGCCAAAGCTTTCGATAAATGTCGGCTTCTTTTTTCTCCATTTTTCGGCCTTCGATGGTCATGAATTTGGAGCGGCTTTTTTGGTGCAGTTCTTCGTACAACGTGGCGTCGGACAGGACGCGCCCTAGTGCTTCCGCGAATGATTCCGGCGTGTTGTCCACGACGAGTCCGACTTCGCTTGAGATTTCGGGATTCGGATCCAACTCGCTTCGGCTGACGATGACGGGTAACCCGGCCGCCATGGCTTCCAGGACGGGAATGGCGACCCCGCCCCATAACAAGGGTAGGGCGAACACGCGGGCCGATTTGTAGTATCCGGCGATTTGGGTGTTGGCCACGGTGGGAAAGAATCGTACGCGTTGGTTTACTCCCAATTTTTCGGCTAGTTGCATCAAATGGGGATATAATGGGCCGTTGCCGATGATGATCAGGTTCACGTCGAGGTGTTGGATCGCTCGGATGAGGTTTTCCGGACTTTTTTCCGGGATCAGCCTGCCGACGAAAATCACGGCCGGTTTGTCCATTTTCAATGTAGGCACTGCGCGGTCAAACGCGTCTTGGTATACTTTGTTGTAGATGACGCTGATTTTTTTGGCGCCGTACGCTTCCGCGTACGCCCGCGGATAGGTGTAGGCGCAAATGACGTGATCCGCGTTTTGCACGACGAAGCGTTCCACGGAATGTTTCATCAGCGTGGACACCAGCCAGTTTTTCCACTGCTTTGTTTTCCAGAAAATATGGCGGGTGTCGTCAAAATGCGTGTGCAATGAGAGAACGAATGGCCGGCGCAGTTTTTTTGCGCAGTAGGCGGCGTAATATCCGGGCATCGAGGTCGTGTATGCCCGGATGGCGTCCGGGTCGATTTGGCGTGCGAGCTCGAGGACGTCGTGTCGCAGTGATAGTACGTTGTGGGGTTTTATGGATCCGACCGGGTGGATGAAAATGCGTGCCGTTCCGCCGACGATTTTGATTTTTTCGGCGTCCACTTCCTGATCCGTGAACGTGATGAAATGGATTTCGTCGAATAGGTTTTCCGGATTATAATATCCGGGTTTGAGTTCTCCTTTGTCGGATAGCGATCGGAGCGTCCCTCCTGGAAACACGCAGAGTTTCATGTCAGGCCTCTGTAGTTTCAAACCCGCGTGTTTTTGCGGTCCATTGCTCGGCGACACGCTTTGACGTGCACACGGTGACCGGCTGTTCCGACAGGTACTCCAGCGACGATTCAAAATCCGGGTTATCCGCCACGTCGCGTGGGTCGAAGTAGAAGTTGGCGTACGCCTGGTTTTTTTGTGCCAACGTTACGGCTTCTTGGAAAACCGCTTTGAACTGTCCGGTTTTGGGGTGCGCCGGGGGTTTCGTGCGGTAGCAATGCCAGGTGTCGAAGACTGGGAAATAATGCCGGGGGCAGGATGCCATGGGCAATTCGAGTATTCGATAACCGTTGGTGTCATCCTTGCGGTGAAAATCGGTTTTGGATGGTCGATAGGGTAATCCTTGGCTGTTGGTGATGGTCCAGTGGGTTGAGCTGGAGTACGTATAGCCTCGCCGTTCCAAGATGGCGTACACGCTTTGCGTGTGCAGGTCGCCGAAGTGGGGCGAGCGGAATCCGACGGGGGTGTAGTCCAGTATCTTTTCGGCGATGGTTTCGAATCCTGCGATTTGTTCTTCTTGTTCTTTTTCGGACATCTTGTTGAAAAATTGCTTGGAATTGAGCAGTTCGTTGTTGGGGTGGTCGAAGGTGTGGTTGATGATTTCGTGTCCTTCGTCCAGGATCCGCTGGTGGATGCGGGGGTATTTTTCAACCCATCGACCGATGCAGGCGAACGACGTCTTCCAGCCGAATGTGCCGAACGTTTCCAACAGCTTCGGGATGGCTTTCACGTCTTCCGGGTAGTCCGGGTCGAAGCTGATGGTGACCGGAATCCGGCGGCCGTTCCACGGGCTCGATGGCCGGCCGTGGAAATACTTCTTCCACAAAAGCGGAGCCGCCAGGGATGCGGCGTGGCGCAATACGCGTTTCATCTGCGCCCGAACCCCCGCCAGCTACGCCCCAGGAAGCTGGTGATGTGGATGTCCTTGAGCTTCGCGTCGGTGAACCATTTCTTGAATTCGTTTTCCGTGTAGTAGTTGTTGACTTGCGTGGACAGAAAGTCGAACGTGTCGGCGTGCTTGACGCGCAACGGGAATTGGGCGTAGTAGTGGAATGGCATGCGTTGCGATAAAGCTCTCGCGCCCAGTGCTTGCAGCAGCAAGTCGATCTGGTTGACGGCGTGATAACCGATCGCGGGCCAAAAGCATAGGTAATATAGGAGCCGGTGGGGCAGGTGTTTGGCGAGGTCGTGCAGCCGCTCCATGCCTTGCGTTTTGAGGGCGCGGCCTTCTTTTCCGTACACCCAGGCAAAGATGCGGGTTTTTTGGTGCATGAGGCCGACCAACGCGTCGAATCCGCTTTGCGGATCCGGCAAATGGTGCAGCACGCCGATGGAAAAGATGAAGTCGAATTTTTGCGCCAGCGGCGGGTGGTAGATGTCCGCCTGCACTACGTGCGAAAGCGGGAATGCCTCGAGGTTGCGCTTGGAAGTCTGGACGGCTTCGCTTAGGTCCATGGCCACCACTTCCGCGCCGAATTCCGCGGCGTAATAGCTGTGCCGCCCGGTGCCGGACCCGGCGTCCAACACCACTTTTTCTTTGAAGAACGATGACGTCAGCGGGTGGATGTAGTTGAGGAAGTTTTGACGGTATTGGCTGTGCATTTCCGAAAATCGGTTCCACTGGAAGCCGAAACTGTCACCCGTTTTTTGCTGCATGCCCGTCTGCGACAAGGGCTTTCCTCCCAGCGTGCCCGGCAGGCGGTTTTGGTGGCGTTGGAAAAATTCGGGGTGTTTCAAGGTGGTCGTGGCCACCAAGTCGTCGGACAACACGCGGGGAATCGAGTCGATGATGGGAAACCAGCGGCCGCACGTGCACGTCAGGATGCCTTCCGACGTTGCGTGGACGAACGCGCGGTACGCGATTTTTTTGCGCTTGCAGTACGTTTGCGCATTTTTTTCGGCCGCTTTGCCGTAGCCGTGCTTGAACCGCGTGAACGCCTTGAGCTTCAGCTTGCTGTGGCAGTGCGGACAGGCCAACAAGTCCAACAGGCGGTCTTTCATCGCGTGACGTCCTCCAAAATCGATACGAAGCGGCGGCTTAGGTTTTTCCACGAATAATGCTTTGCGCGAATAAAACCCTTCGCGCCCAAGCGGCTACGCGCATGACGGTCGTGGCACAGTGAGGTGATGGCGTCCTTCCACTGTCCTTGCGTGTCGGCGAACACGGCTTCGTCGCGGATGATGCGCTTCAATTCGTACGTGGGTGACACGATGACGGGCTTGGATGCCGCCCAGTATTCGAACAGTTTCAGCGGACACACGGCGTCGGTCAGCGCGTTGCGTTTGAACGGGATGACGCACACGTCCACGCCCTTGACGTACCTTCGGGCCTCGGCCTGCGGCAGGAAGCCATCGGACACCCACACGTTTGGTTGTGCCGGCAAGTCGCTTTTTGCCGGACCGTCGCCGATGAAGTAAAAGCGGATGTCGGCGTCTTGTATAGCCGTCTCCAGTTTTTTGAAATCCAGCCAGTCGCCAAATCCGCCGACGAAACCCACGCTGGGTCCTTTGAGTTTCTTGGCCGGCGCGTCTGAGAAGAATTCGACGTCGACCCCGTTGGGCACTAAGTGGCTGTTGGGGTTAAACTGCAGGGCGTCTTCCTGCAAGCGATGGGCGGTGGTCACGACAGCGTCGGCGTTCCTCAAGGCGTCCAGCGTGGCTTGGCGCGAGACGGCGCGCTCCAACGGGTTGCGGCGGAAGGCATGCATGAAATCGATGCAGTCGAACACCACGGGTACGCCTTTATTTTTCAAGTACCGCTGGGCACGCCTAGTGCCCCAGGCGTTGTAGATGACGCACACGTCGGCATCCGCGCCTTTGGCCGCTTCGAGGAAATGGTTTTCGCGCGCCCACCATTCGGACAGCGGGTCCGGGTGGCACCGCTTGCCGGGCAGCAGCGTCACGTTTTTCGGCACGTGCGGGTCCAAATCTTCCGTTTTGTACCGCTTTCGCGCGACGACCGGCTCGGCCCAAGTGACGTGGAAACCCGTGTTTTTCACGACCAGATTCTTGAAACGCACCACGGCGCCGTCGATGCTGGCGAATTTGCCTCCGTTGAGCACCAGTACGTTCATCCTGTGCCGACCCGCTTGAACACGCCTTTGAAATCGCCGGGTGAAAACAAGAACGTCGTGTCCACCACGACTGACGCCTCGACGTCTTGTGGCTTGATGGCCTTGTACGCGTCGTGGGCGCACAAAAAGACGACGGCGTCCGCCTTGAGCGCTTCCGGTAACGCAACGACGCGGTCGTGCACTTTTTTCATGTTGGTTTCGTTGACGTACGGATCTGTGATTACGAATTGCGCACCCTTGTCGCGCAAGACTTGCGCGATAGTGCGCGACGGCGCCTGGCGTACGTCGTCGACGTTGGCCTTGTAGGCCACGCCCACCAGCGCCACCGTGCTGTCTTGCAGGCGGAGTCCGGCGTCTTTTAGGCCTTGTTCGAGAAGTTCCACCACGTGCAAGGGCATTTCGTCGTTGCGGCGGCGTGCCATCAGCATGAGGGACGGCTCAAAGCCCACTTCTTTGGCGCGTTGCGCGATGTAGTACGGGTTGTTGGGCAGGCAGTGGCCGCCCACGCCGGGGCCCGGCAGCAGTTTGTAGAAGTTCCACTTGGTTCCGCAGGCGTCGACCAGTTGCTTGACGTCGATGCCGATGCGTTCGCACAACAGCGCCATTTCGTTGATGAACGCGATGTTGACGTCGCGCTGGGTGTTCTCCACCAGCTTGACCATTTCGGCCGTGTGCATGTCCGGCACGGCGTGCATGTGAAGGCCTGCGGATTCGTACAACGCTTTTGCCGCGTCAAGCGAGGCTTGGTTGATGCCGCCGACGATGCGCGGCGTGTTGTCTATCGTGTGCTGTAAATCGCCTGGGTTGAGCCGTTCCGGGCAATGTGCCAAGTAAAAGTCCGTTCCTTTTTTGAGGCCGCTTTGCTTTTCGAGAATTCCGCCCAGTACGTTTTCCGTCACGCTGGGATACACCGTGCTTTCCAGCACCACTAGCGTGCCTTTTTGGAGTCCGGCGCCTATAGCCGATGCGCTTTGCTTGACGTGGGTGAGGTCCGGCGCATGGTTTTCAGCAGGCGTGGGCACGCAGATCAATACGGCATCGGATGCCCGCACCGCTTCGGTCACGTCCTGTATGGCCCGCAGACGTCCGGATGCTTTGGCCTTTGGGACGCGTTCGTTGAGTTCGGGGTCGTTGATGTGGCTGATGCCTTCGTTGGTCAAGCGGACGATGCGTTCGTTGGTGTCCGCCGCGATAACTGGAAAACCTTTTTCCGCAAATAGCAAGGCCGTTGGTAGTCCCACGTAGCCTGCGCCCACCACGGTGATGACGGCGGTTTTCTGTTTGATTTTGTCCAAGAAGCTCATGCGGTTCTTTTCTCCTCGCCGTACCATCGTACCATTTTTTGCAGTCCTTGTTCGAGCGTGTGGCTGGCGCCAAGGCCCAAGACGCGTTTGATTTTGTCGGTGTCCATGGCGTTGCGCGCGGGGTCCTGCGCGGATGCCGGCAGGTTTCGGATGGTGACGGATTTTTTCGTGATGGTTTGCAACGCCGCGACCAAGTCGTTGACGGACTTTTCCTCGGATGACGCCACGTTGAAGATTTCGCCGACGGCTTTGCGGTCCTTCGATGCGGCAATTGTCATGTCCACCGTGTCCTGGACGTACGTAAAGTGGCGTTTTTGGTTGCCGTCGCCGAACACGCTCACCGGCTGGTTGGCGTAGATTTGTTCGATGAATTTGGGCACCACGGCCGCGTAGGCGATGTCGCCCCGCTGCCGTGGGCCGTAAACGCTGACGTACCGCAGCACGACCGTCTTGAGCCCGTAGACTTCGTGGTACACGCGGCAGTATTCTTCGCCGGTGCGTTTGCCCACGCCGTACGGGTGGAGCGGGCGGCAGGGTTGGTCCTCTTGGTTCACGCCCGTTCCGCCGCCGTAGACGGACGACGACGAGGCGAACACGAACGTGTCCACGTCGTGTTTCCGGCAGGCTTCCAGCACGTTGAGGGTGCCATCCACGTTGACGGCGTTGGCTTCCAGCGGTTTTTCGATGCTTCGGCCCGCGCGGTTCATGGCCGCCAGGTGGAACACGGCGTCGCACCCTTTCACGCTGTTTTCGACCGCCTTGAAATCGCCGATGTCGCCTTTTGTGATGGGAATCCCGTTTTTCTCAAGAATGGACTTATTGTGCGTGCCAACGCTGAAATTATCAAGCACCCGGACGTCGTCATCGCACCGTAACGCTTCGCATAGGTGGCTGCCGATGAATCCGGCGCCGCCGGTGACCAGTTTCATGCCGCGGACTCCCCTAGGATTTTTGCGATGCGTTTGCCCGCTTGGCCGTCCCACTTCTCGGGCGTGGCGGCCTGCTTGTACGTCCGGTTCTCGATGGCGTCCAACGCCTTTTCCAACGCGGCGCGCTCAAGGCCGATCAGTGTGTTGCTGCCCTGCAGGACCGTGACGGGCCGCTCGGTATTGCTGCGCAGCGTCAGGCACGGCACGTTGAGGAACGTCGTTTCCTCCTGGATGCCGCCGGAATCCGTCAGCACGAATGCCGCGTGCATCTGCAAGCTCAAGAAATCCAGGTACCCTAACGGCTCGACCATGCGGATGTTTGCGTGGTCCTGCAACCGTTTGAAATGTCCGTATTGTTCCAACTGCTTTTTAGTCCTCGGATGGATGGGGACTACCAATGGCATCCGTTTGGCCGCGGTTTCCACCATAGCCACCAGTTTTTCCAATTGTGCAGGCGCGTCCACGTTTTCCGGCCGGTGCAACGTGACCAACCCGTACCGGTCCAAATCCAGTTGGCGGGCGGCGTTGCGTTTCTTGGCCGCCGCTTGGTGCATTTTCAGGCAGTCAATCATGGTGTTGCCCACGAAATGCACGCCGCGCTCGATGCCTTCTTTCTTAAGATTTTGGGCACCGGACGGCTCGGACGTGAAAAGCCATTGGGAAAGGTGGTCCGCCACCACGCGGTTGATTTCTTCCGGCATCCGGCGGTCAAACGAGCGCAGGCCCGATTCGACGTGCGCCACCGGCACGTGCTTTTTTGCCGCCGCCAATGCGCATGCCATGGTCGAGTTGACGTCCCCGACCACCACCACGGCATCCGGCTTTTCGGCATCCAACACCGGTTCAAAACGCGTCAGTATTGCTGCCGTCTGCATGGCGTGCGTTCCGGATCCCACGTCCAGGTGGACGTCGGGTTTTGGCAATTTCAGCTCGTCAAAGAAGACTTGGCTCATGGCGTTGTCGTAGTGCTGTCCGGTGTGCACCAGCACGTTTTGGATGCCGCCGGATGCCGAAAACGCCTGCGCTAGCGACGCCATCTTCATGAAGTTGGGCCGGGCCCCCACTACGCTTACGATTTTCATCTTTGGTTACTCCACAAAATCAAAACAAACGGCGATGTAAAGAGATATATACTTGATGTAAATAAAGCTTTACATTGGTTTTTTGGTCATGAGCGTCCTCATTACCGGCGGTGCCGGCTTTATTGGTTCCAATCTGGCCCGCCGCCTGAATGACGTGGTGGTCGTGGATAACCTCTCGGAAGGCCGCCGCGAAAACGTCCCGGATTCCGCGACGTTCGTCCAACAGGACTTGCGAGATGCGGACGCCGTGGAGTCCTTGTTCAAAGCGTACCGCTTCGACACCGTGTATCACCTCGCGGCCCACTTTGCCAACCAAAAGTCGGTCGAAGATCCTCAAATGGACCTGGCGGTCAACGGTCAGGTGACGTTGCGTTTGCTTGAATTTGCCCAAAAATATGGCGTGCGCAAATTCGTGTATTCGTCCTCGTCCTGCATTTACGGCGCGCTGGATATCGCTATGGTTGAATCCCTGCCGCCTCGGCCTGAAACCCCGTACGGCATCAGCAAGCTTTTGGGTGAGTACTACGTACAATATTTCCACGACTATTACGGCATGGACACCACGGTGGTGCGGTACTTCAACGTCTTTGGCCCCGGTGAATACCCCGGCCCATATCGCAACGTCGTGCCCAAGTTCTTCCAAGCCGCCTTGTCGGGTCAACCGTTGCGCATCACCGGCACAGGCGCGGAGACGCGCGACTTTACCTACGTCGACGACGCGGTGGACGCCACGCTTTTGGCCGCCGAAAAATCGTCTGGACAGATTTTCAACGTCGGAAACGGCCAATCCACGTCGATCCACACGTTGGCCGAGTCCATCAACGCCCTCACGTCCAACCCGTCGCCCATTCAATACGTGCCTCGGCGCGACTGGGACCACATCGCCCACCGCAAAGCCGATGTATCGAAACTGCGCGCACTGGGTTTTCGGCCGGCCACATCCATCGCGGATGGCCTGGAAAAAACCCACCAATGGCTCAAGTCGGTGAATACATGAGCGTTCGCATCCACTCCACCGCCGACGTCTCCCCCACTGCCAAACTGGGCGACGGCACGTCGGTGTGGAACCAGGCTCAAATCCGCGAAAACGCAACGTTGGGAAAAAACTGCGTGGTGTCCAAAAACGTCTACATCGACTTTGACGTCCGTATAGGCGATTCCTGCAAGATCCAGAACAACTGCTCCATCTACCACGGCGCCACCTTGGGCAACGGCGTCTTTCTGGGACCGCACTGCATCATCACCAACGACCGCTTCCCCCGCGCCGTCAACCCCGACGGCACGGTGAAATCCGCTTCCGAGTGGACCGTGTCCAAAACCCGCGTGGAAGACGGCGCCGCCTTGGGCGCCGGCACCATCTTGGTCTGCGGCATCACCGTCGGAAAATGGGCCATGGCCGGTTCCGGCTCGGTCGTAACCAAAAACGTGCCGCCATACGCCTTGGTTGCTGGCAACCCCGCCCGAGTCATTGGCTTTGTCTGCGCCTGCGGCCACAAACTGGCCTTGGACCGCAAAGACGCCACCGCTGCCCACATGAACTGTCCGGCGTGTGCCACCAAAATCACCATCCCGATGAAGGATTACGAGTTGATGCCATGATCCCCATTGCCAAACCCCTCATTGAACAAGCCGACATCGACGCCGTCGTGTCCGCCTTGAAAAGCGGCCAACTCACCGGGGGGCCCATCGTGCAGGAATTCGAAACCGAATTGGCAAAATACTCCGGCTACAAGCACGCCGTGTCCGTGTCCAGCGGAACGGCCGCCTTACACATCGCCATGCATGCGCTTGGAATCGGCAAAGGCAACGACGTGCTCGTGCCGGACTTCACTTTCATCGCAACTGCGAATGCGCCCCGCTACGTACAAGCGCGTCCCAAATTCGTCGACGTCGACGCACGCACCTTCAACATCGACCCCCAAAAATTGGCCAAAAAAATCACGCCCAAAACCAAAGCCATCATCCCCGTATCGCTTTACGGCCAGGCCTACGACGTGGACGCCGTGATGGAGATCGCCCGCGCCCACCACTTGCCGGTCGTCAGCGACAACTGCCAAGCCATCGGCACCGCGTGGAAAGGCACGCGCAACTTCGGCGACACGCTTTCCACACTCTCGTTCTACCCCACCAAGAACCTGACGTCCACCGAAGGCGGCGCCATCCTCACCGACCGCGACGAGCTGGCTGAAAGTAGCCGCCTCTGGCGCAACATCGGCCAACGCAAACCCTACGACTACGCCCACGTCGGCTACAACTACCGTTTGAACAGCGTCTCAGCTGCCTTGGGTCTTTCCCAGTTGCGTCGCCTGGACGCCAACACGGAAAAACGCCGCCAAAACGCCAAAATCCTCAACGACCTCCTTGCAGGCGTCAAAAACATCCAAACGCCTTATGAAGACCCCCGCGCCACGCACGTGTACAACCAATACACCATCCAGAGCAAAAACCGCGACGCGCTCAAGGCCCACTTGGCGCAAAACGGCGTCGACTCCAACGTCTACTACCCGATGCCGTTGAGCCAACTGGACACCTTCGGCGCCAAAAACGGTTCGCCCGTTGCCCGCCGGGTAAGCCAACGCGTCCTCTCGCTGCCGGTCCACCCCGCTCTTGGCGAGAACGACTTGCACACCATCGCGGATGCAGTCATTAGCTTCAAAGGTGCATGACGTTGTCCATGGACGTATTGGTCGTCGGCGCCGGTGCCATGGGCCGTAACCACTGCCGCGCCTACTCGCACGACCCCCGCGTAGGGCACGTTTTCGTCCTCGAGCCGCACGAGCAAAGCCGCTTGGCTTTGCACGCCATGGGCCTGGAAAAAGTCGCCTTCGTCGACGCGTTGGACGACGCGCTGGAACAAGGCGTCCGCGCGGCCAGCATCGCAACGCCCACCGAAACCCACTCCGATGTGGCCACACAACTGGTCAACGCCGGATTGAACGTCCTGGTCGAAAAACCGCTGACGGCAACCGTAGCGCAAGGCAAACGCTTAGCCTCCTTGGCCAAGAAAAAAGAAGTCCTGCTCATGCCCGGCCATATCGAGCGGTTCAACCCCGCCGTGCGCGCCTTAAAAAAACACATCGGTGACTTGGGCCAAATCGTGTACGCCTCAGCCCACCGCTTCGGCATTCCCACCAACCGACGGCTCGCCGACGCTTTCTTGGACCAAGCCGTCCACGACATGGACGTCGTTTCATTCCTGACCGGCTGTAAGCCTTTGGACATCCGGGCTGTCAGCCAACGCATCCTTGACGCCCATGCCGACGACTTGTGCTCCGCCATCGTTCGCTACGACGGCTTTTATGCGTCAATCGAGGCCAACCGCGTCACGCCCATCAAGACTCGCCAACTCATCGTCCTGGGCACCAAGGGCTCCGCCCATTTGGACTACATCAGCCAAGACCTCGTCGTCACCCACTCCGAAACCACGCAGAACAAGTACAGCACGTTCGACGAAATCCTGCTGCGCGTCGGCCGCGGCACCGAAGTGCGGCCCTACTTCCAGAAAGACGAACCCCTCCGCCTTGAACTGGAACACTTCCTTTCCTGCATCCTCGGCGACGAAAAACCCCTTGTTACGGCAGAAGACGGCATCATGGCGGTTGCAGCCGTCGCCGCCGGCATGCAATCCGCCCAAAAAGGCACCGTCGAGAAAATCACGGTCTAAACGGTTCTCCACTTCCTAAAAAAAAAGCCATAATTTGGAACGCAACGGGCTCCCGCCAATAAAAAGGGATGACCGGACCGACAAGGCGAAGGAAAAAAGAGAATAAGGGTAAACTCCTCGAAACGAAAAAAAAGAAAACCCAGCTGAAACCGACCAATGGTAAAACATGGAAAGCAAAAACGGAAAAAAAGTTTCGAGCAGCCGCCTTGACGTCGTGCATTTTTTTTTGTTTCAATCCCGCCCGTCTTCTTTTCCCACGTTTTGCGTTTCAAATCCGAATTTGCATTTTTACGACTTGCGCTGCGCGTCGCACAAGGCCTCGAACCGCTTCAACAAACCGGCGCCCGTCCTTTCCGTGACCTCGTCCACGCCCTCGAACGTCTCCGGGTGGAATTGTGTGCCGAAAACCAGCCGGCTGCGATGCCGAACCAATTGTACGGCCGACTCCTTTACCTCAGCATTCGACGCCTGCCACCGTGGTTCAGGTGATGCCACGTTCTCAAAATCGGACGGAAGGCTGCCCGCCACCACTTCCTGATTGTGGCTCTCCTCCACCGAAAATACGGCGCCTGCCTCCATGGCGGGAAACAATTCCACGGACTTTTCCAACCGGATTTTCGCCAACGCGTTGTTTTTCCGCACGGCCTCGATGGCCCTTATTTTTGCGCTAAAGGCGTGGCACACCAACTGGTGGCCAAAACACGTGCCCAAAACGGGCTTGGGACAATCCAGTACGAACCGCGCCTGGTCCTTCATCCAGGACTCCTCCGGCTTTTCGATGTCCGTCACGTCGTGCGGAGAACCCGATAGCACGAACCCGTCGTAATCCGCGTAAAACTGCCGACGGGACTCCGGCGACTGCAACGCGTCGCGCCCGATGACGTCCAAATCGGAAAACCACTTTTGGAAACGTGCCGTCCGCTTGGACGGGCCGCCTTGCGCGTCGTCAAAGTTGTTGATCAGCGCCAACTTGGCCATGGCCGCCCTTCCTCCAATCCGTTAACAGTTCCTTCCAACCCAACGCCGCATCGACGCAAAACTCCATCACGCGCGCCAACAACATGACGGCCGCCGCCTGCGCCAAGGCGATTCCCAGCGTTTGGGAGAACAAGTACGCGCCCGCGCCTTCCTGCAAGCCCAAGCCCGCCAACGAAAACGGTACGAACGCCAACGCCGTCACCAACGCGCTGACTAACGTGGTTGTTGAAAGCACGTCCAAGCCGCCCAACCCCAGCGCCATGAACGCCATCATCCATCCACTGCCCCTCAACACGGCCCCCATCAAGCTCAACGCCACGTTGCCGGCCAAAAAACGTACTGACGTCCCAGAGTCCAAAACATGCCGGTATGCCCCGGCCAAACGCGGGCCTACCGCCGGCACTTTCGGCAGCAATCTTCCGACGTGCTCCGAGCGGAACGCCACCAAGAAAAATAATCCCAACCCCACCGCCAACATCGCAGCCCCCACCAACCCGAATACGGTGCCGCTGACTTTGCCGGCAAAAAACGCCACCGCTACGGCTGCCAACAACGCGCGACCCAAAAAGTCGGAGGCAAATACCACGCCCAACGCTTTGATGGTACGGCCGCTGTCAAAACCGCCGGCCCGCAGCTTCAGCACGAGGCTCGAATACCCGGCGCGACCCGGCGTGAAATCGCTGATGAGCATGGCCGTCATGTGTTTGAAGAACAAATCCGGCGTCCAGCGCGTCTTGAGGGCCCATGCGATGCGGAAGCTGTTCGAGACGTTCATGGCTAGGTAAAACAACGCCCCCACCAAGACGAATTCCGGCCGCGCCTGCGCCAAGACATGTCCCACCTGGCCAAAGCCGATGCCTTGCAAAAACCAATACGCCAACGCCAGCGCGACGGCAACGTTGGCCAACAAAAGGAGCTGTTTTTTCATTTCGCTATTCAGTGGACTCGGCGGGAATTGGAACGGTCGCCCCGGGGAAACCCGGGTTTCCCCTGGCGCGGCCTGCGCTTCACCCCTTCCGTTTTGATTCGCTCGCATTTTCCTTTTCTTTTTGCTCGACCGGTTTTTCTTTTGGATGCTCGCAAACCATTCAGGTTTGCGGCGCCCAGCAAACGCACCGCGTTTGCCCGGGAAAGAAAAACGGGTCATGGACTCGGCGGGAATTGAACCCGCGGTCTCCGCCTTGCGAAGGCGGCATCTTACCACTCGACTACGAGCCCGTTGAGCAAAAGCGATAGCGCTGCCGCGCATCTTGAATTTTCCCAAAGGAATTTCAAGGTCACACAATTTCGCCGCGACGAAATTGTGATGTATCGCCAACTTGATTTGTTCTTTTGTCTCTATTTTCGGCTTGCGGCTGGATGGTTTTCTTTAGCCGTTTGGGAAAATGGGTTGTGCGGTGCGGGCGTTTTAAGGCTTTGGAAAACGGGCTTGACTTTGGGCCGGTCTTGGACCATTGATTGGGTTTGGTTCCGGTTTGTGCAATTCCTGGTATTCCAAGAGTTCGTGCGTCGTGATGCTGCAACCCGCGTTGCGTACGGCGAATAGCGCGGAGTGAAACGCGGCGTCCGCGTTTTTGCCGTAACCGTCGAAATAGCCCTTCTCGAACGCGACGGCCAATATTTCCGTGGAACGAATGGCATTCATTCCTTGCAACAACCGCTTCAAGCTGTCCAACGCTTTCTGATTGACTTTCACCGAGCCTCGGTACTCCTGTTCCAGACTCTGCCTTAAGATGCCGGCGTCTTCGATGAACAACCGCGTCGTCTTTTCATCCACCAATATACCCTTAGCCTGCATTTCCTTGTAAGCCGCCAACGCTTCGGCTTCGCCGGCGTGCAATACTTTGAGGCTTTGGCCGTTGACGGAAAACACCGAGTTGGCGTACTGCAAGATTTCCCGCGTCTTGGACGGAGTGGCTTTGGGCAGGGTCGGTTCAATCCAGCCGTCCTTGAGCGCCTTTTCGATCTTGAACGCGGAAAAGGCGAAACGCTGGATCTGTTCGGGGTGTTCCATAGTCTCGAACGCAACGGCCGGCGTAATGAAAAAACGCGCGCCCGCTTCCTGCTTCAAAAATGCCAACGCGTCAAGGGTCCCGGTTTCCGACAATGCAATCAGAGTCGAGCTGTCGCAAACGAAGTTCATGAAAACAATCCCCGCGTTTTGTCCATGCGTTGCGTCACGCCCATGGTCTCGTATTTTTCCGCGATTTTCGTGGCGCCGATGTATGACGCGGCTTCCGACAACGGCGCTCCCGACAGTTGGACGGCCTTGGTCAAGGAGGCTCCGTGCGCGTACATCTGCGCCGCGGCTTTGAGCCGGCCTTTTTCCACCGTGGTCTGCGCGAACCGGCCGAATTGTTGGCTGATGTCGTGCACGCGTTCCATCAATCGGTGCGTGGTTTTGGCCGGGTCGGCACCCTCCGTGCATTCCTCCAACGCCTCGTCCACGTCGGCCATGAATTCCTTCCACGGCCGGCTGCGGCTGATGTAGTGCTTTTGTGAAAGTTTGTATAGCGAGTAGGCCACCAAGGACAGTTCGACCAATTCCGCGTCTTCGTACACGAACGCCTCGCGCGCCGCGTCCTCGCCGATCTGCTTGGCCGAGCCTAAGTCTTTCTTGCGCAAGGCGGCACGCAGTTTTTCCAACAATTCGCGCAGCACGGTCATACGAGGCTAACGGTCCGAGACATTAAAAACGTGGCTTTGCGTCGGCTGAGTTGGAAAAAGTCGTAAAGACGCGTGGAAAAACACGAAGCGAAGGCGTGGAAACACTCGACGAAAGAACGCGAAAGAAAAAAAAAGGAAAATAGGTCAAGGAAAGAAAACCGAAGGCAAGGAAAAAGGAAAACCAAGCCGCGTTGCCTTGCCCCGCCATAATGCCTTTTTTTTTAAAACTCGTTTTTTTTTGGGGGGGGCGTCTCGGCCGCAGCTCGTTTTTTTCGAATCCCGCGCTAGCTAGGGATTCAATGTGCTCGATTTATTGAACGAATACCGCAAGCTTTATTAAGTGTCACGATATTATCATGACTTGTTCGTGATGGTGTCGCGGCAATGCCGTGACGCGATTGCGATATCGATAATCCATTGAGGAAATAAAAGCGTTGTGGACGTCGGAAACATGGCGGAATTCGAGGAAATCGCATCGGAATTTCGCACGTTCAAAGCCGACTTCAAGGATCCGGTCGTGTTGGGCGCTTTGTTGTCCGCGTTGAAGGACGAACGGTCCTCGACGAACCTTATCCTCAAGGAAATCAGCGCCAAGATGGACCGCATCGAATCGCGGCTGTCTGCGCTGGAAGGCAACTCTGCTGCAAAACCGGTGAAAAATCAAGTCTTGGTGGCGCAAGTCGACACCGACATCTTGGACTTCATCCGGGAAAACCAGAAAGCCTGCTCGGAAGACGTGCAAGGCAAATTCCAATACAAAGGCAAGAACGCGGCATCCGCCCGCCTGAACCACCTGTTCCGGTTGGGCCTGCTCGAAAAACATCAAGTCGGAAAAAAAGTCTATTTCACCCCGAAATAGACGGATTAAGGCAAACGGTCCGAACAATCGAACCCCTCGGAAATCACGCTAATCGGTCAACTTGCTTTGCGGCAGGAAGACCGGTTTTAACCCCCCATACAGAAAATTTGGGTTTCCGGGTACTGACGTTTTGGTTCTGATTCTTCTCCCCCCACCCAAAAACGACGTACCCGGACCCTCTCCCTTTTCAATTAGGCATTTCTGTTTCCAAGTACGTCATAGCCCGGTCTGTAAGCTTCCAAGCTTTGGCGTGAACTTCGCTGTTGCCGTTTATTTTTTTATGGTGCAAGCCCAAGTATTGGCGGACGAATTCTTCCACATCCGATTTCCCAGTAACTAGGCCATCTTTGTAGGCGGAGTTCAACAAGGTTTCAACATCGTGCTCTTTATCTTCCTCGTTGCTTTGGCTTCTTTTTTTCAATTCCCAAAGTTCAGGGTCAAGGACTTTGACCGTCCCGCCTTGTTTGCCCCGGTTATGGATGAAAAGGAAGTTTTCAAGCTTGGAGTCGTTGATGAGAATGTCCCCATCGTCATTGGGAAGATGGGACTTTTTCACTTCCGTGGTATAGGGGTTATGCCGACCGTGAAAAAATGCAAACAGGTTCGCCAATTGCTTGATGAGGTCGGCACGTATTTCTGGTGACTTGTAGGAGGGCCGGACCGAAATATGGTTCAACGGCACGGCATTTTTTTCCCATTTGACAAAAAACTCACCCCGCTCGGGGTAGTCGAGTTTTTTAACAGCCTCTTTCTTTTTGACCTTTTTTGAACGTGCCGTTTCCCGTTCCTTGATGATGTACCCGAGCAACTTGACGCAAGGGACATTGTTTTCGTACAAGTGCGCTAATATTCTGGCCGGGCCGCCGACCAGACTATGCGGCCATATACCCTCAATGATTTTTACGGCTAGGTCGGGTTGGCTGGAGTCTTCCGAGTCCGTGCGTAACGCCAGCGTTTTATGCAGCATTTCGCCTTCGAGTTCCTTGCGTTCTCCAATCCACCATTTGTGCGTATTCTCATCCGGCATTGGCTGGCTCTCGTCAAGGAGGTCGCGAAGGATAGGTTGGTTGGGTGGGTGCGTGGCTATTACGTGGTGGATTTCTTCGCGCATCCAACCTTCCAATTTGGGATCGGCGTCATGCGCCACCCACGTCCGGATTTTCGGACCAATGAACTCGGGCCGGATGGGTCCTGAAAATACCGCTCGTTTCTCAAAATGGCGTCCGGGAAGGCCGAACGTTGGCTTCAGCATCGTCGTGCCAACTTACAGGAACTCGATTTCATCCACGTTCGTCTTGGAAGACGTCGTCGTCGTGTTGCCCATACGCCGCGCCACGGCTTTGGGCGCCATTTCGCTGACGCCGTGCGTCTTTTTGCCCAGCACGTATGGCGACTGGATGCCGGTGAAAATCGCGATGACTTCAATCTTGCCGTCCATCGACGGGTCAATCCGGGCTCCCCAGATGACGGTGGCGTTGGGATCGACTTTCTCCGTCAACATCTCGCCGATGGTGTTGCACTCACCCAACGTCATGTCCGGTCCCCCGGTGACGTGCAACAGCACTCCGGTCGCGCCGGTGAAGTCGACGTCCAAAAGCGCGTTGTTCAGCGTGTTGCTGACGACGTCGTCCACACGGTTGGTGCCTTTGGACTCGCCCACGGCGATCATGCTGACGCCACCGTTGCTCATGACGGCGCGCACGTCGGCAAAGTCCAAGTTGATCAAGGACGGCGTGGTGATGGTCTCGGTGATGCCGCGCACGGCGCGGGCGATGATTTCGTCCGACACGTTGAACGCCTGGTCAATCGGCAAATTCGGCACCAGTTGGACCAAACGGTTGTTGTCGATGACGATGAGCGTGTCGGATTGGTTCTTGAGGTTTTCAAGACCTTGGTCGGCTTTCGCCAAGCGGGCGCGCTCCAGAGCGAACGGATACGTGACGATGGAAATGACGATGGCGCCTTTGCCTTTGGCGATTTCGGCGATAATCGGTGCCGACCCGGTGCCCGTGCCACCGCCCATGCCTGCCGTGAGGAAAACCATGTCGGCTTTGTCCATGACTTTGTCCAACGCTTCTCGCGACGCGTCGGCACACTTGGCACCCATTTCGGGATAACCGCCGGCGCCCAAGCCGCGCGTGAGGGATGCGCCGATGAGCATTTTCTTGACGGATTCGGAAATCGTCATCAAGTGCATCTTGTCGGTGTTGATGGCGACCAAGTCGGCGCCTTTGATGCCAGCTTTGGCTAGGCGGTTGATCGAGTTACATCCGGCGCCGCCGGTGCCGATGACCATGATCTTGGGTGTTTCAAACATGTCGTTGGACCCGGTCTTTTCCATCGTGCCTTTGCCGGACGTGCGCATTGCTTCGCGAACCATGTCTTCCATGAAAACCCCTCTTAGAACATTTGAAAAAGCATTCGACTGCGTCTGGTCTTTATCAGCAGCCCGCATTTTAATAAAGGTTTCTTCCCGCGGGCCCTGTTGAAAAAGTCACCTTGAAACGGCCAACCCAAAACCTACCCTGGAGCAAAAAGAAAAAGAAGTCGTTTTGCACTGGTCTGCTCCATCGGTTCATGTTTTTTTTTGTTTTCGGCCACGCGCACTTTCCTTCCATTCCTGGTTTTTCCGACGATGACTTTTTTGCGGCTCCTCGTTCAAATGCTTTTTTCCCATGCATGGCAACGGTTTTAATGTCGCGTCCGCACCGTCTTTATGCAACGGGCTAGTCGGAGGGTTAAGGGTCCTCTGGCAGCGCCAACCCCTTTCGAGGCGGACGAAAGCCGGACGGGCGGGTGCGTGCGCTTGCGGATTGGCCCAAAGACAAGGCGTTGACGTCTTGCCTTGCGTTACGTATTGCGCCGCGAACCGAGCCAGGCCGGAAGGAGCAACTCTAAGCAGAACAACGCGTGCTCGCAAGACCCAAGGCCGAGCCGGACTTCGGATCCCCAATTCGTAAACCATCACTCCACCGCTGGCACGCCCGTTGCACTTTTCCGATTCGTTAGCCAGATAAAAAACGCCAACGAATCCAACAAGGGTTGCCGCCGGGCCACGCAATAAAAATCTAAGCCATGCTTTTCGCCTCTCCCGCTGTCTTGCGTCTTTCTTTTTTTTTGTTTGCAGCGCGTACATTTTTTTCTCGCAATCCTTTTTTTTTCATTCGCCCCGTTTTTGTGAACGCCCCGTCGTGCAAGTGGCATTTTTAACGTCGTTCTCCGTATTGCTTGCTATGCGCCGCATGTTCATCGGAGTGCTTTTAGTCGCCACCATGACGGCGTTCTTCCTGGGTTTTTCCTCCAACTTGTCCATCCAATCGGCCGGCCCGCAAGACCCGTTGCCTCCGATCCAAGCCTTTGAAACCGCTTCGCCAACCCTTGGTCCGACTGTCTTTCCAACCGGTATCGCCGTATTGCCTTCAGGACATAAAGTACTCATCCGCCTGCCAGCGGTGGACAAGGAAGGCAACGGGGCTTTGGCCGATTTGACGGTCGAATCCGTGCCAGGCTCGGGCCGCGTGTTCATCGGCTTTGACGCAAGCCCTTTGGTCAATTCCGACACGCAAAGTTCGCTGCGCATCGCGCTGGACGTGGCCAAACGGCTGGCGCAGCGCGATGGCGCTTCGTTCGACGTGTTCTACACGTTTTCCACGCAGTCCGACGTGGTGGGTGGAAAATCCGCCGGAGCGGCTGCAGCCGTGGCCACCATCGCCGTTTTATCCGGTTCGAGCCTCCGCAACGACGTTTTGCTGACCGGGACGGTTGAACCGGACGGCACTGTCGGCCCGGTGGGCAAAATCTTGGAAAAAGCGAAAGCCGTGCGCGCCGCCGGCTACCGCACGTTTTTGGTGCCGGTGGGCGAATCGGTGCAGACCGTCGTGGTGGAAGAATGCAGGCAAAAGCAGACGGCCAATTCAGTTGCGCGGGAATGCTCGTCCACCACGCAATCCGTCGACATCGCTTCGAAAGTGCCGGGCTTGTCCATCGTGGAAGTCAAGGACATCTTGGAAGCGTACCGCTTGATCAAAGCGGGTTAGGCGCTTGGATCGGCTTATTCCATTTTTATTTTCAGCACATGTTGCGCGAGCTCAGATGCCCATTTTTTTTCTTTGCTCCCTTTCGGGTCGCGTTCCAAAAAAAAAACCGGGTTCGCTTTCCGTCTCTTTGAAATCCTCGGGGCGGAATCCTTTTTCCTGCAGCAATTCTTTGGCGCGTCGCAGCGCCTGTGTGCCGTTTTTTCCCATCGGAGCAAAAACCAGTTTGTCCACGCCGAACCACGTGTGCAAGCCCGGATGCAAGGCAATCAATTTTCGGGCCGTCCTTTCCATACGCTCGTTTAGGGCGTGCAATCTTTTAAAACGTCTTCGTCCCAGAACAATGCGGCTGCAATTAGAGCCCGGTCCAGTGAGGGCAACGATTGTTTCAAGTGCGGGGGTCGCCTAGTGGCCAGGGCGGCAGGTTGCTAACCTGTTTCCGGGAAACCGGTCCGTGGGTTCGAAAAGCTTCTGGATTCAATCCAATCCAAAGCCCGAAATTCCCATCCCTCGCGCTTTTTTTTTTCTTTTGCTGAATCAATTTTCAACAAATCTGGACAAAAAACGAAGGTCTTAAGAGTCCTCCGCGGGTACTGGTTGCCATGAACCGCGTTGCCGTTCTTTTGTTCATCGCATTCGCGTCTTTTCTTGCCGCCGAATCCCGCCTTGTCCTGGATTGCCCCTTGCCTCAACTGGGACAAAACAATACGCACGCTGCCGCTTTCCTCTACGTTGACGGGCAACCCGCTACCAACGCGACCATGACGCTCACGTACGTGCTCAACGAAACCTTCGGTTTTGAAACGATTCCGGTGTCAGTTGATGCCATCAACGGCCGCCACGACTTCGTCCTGGATATCCGATTCGGCGGTTCTTACAACCTTTCCACCCAATCCGGAACCCTGTCCAGCAACCCCTGCCGCCTCGACGTGTTCGAGCAACAAGCTAATCAAATCCCCGAACTCCACGAGTGGCTCATTCTGTTCGTCGTTCTTGCCGCCGGATTCGTCGCGTACTCCCGTCGCCCACGTGCTTCACGTCACGGTTGAGCCCGTTTTTTTTTGCTTTTCCGACGCCCCCGCGCCAACGGTTCGCTTTCTTTTCCCCTTTAGCCGCCGTCGGTCAAACCGCCTTCAAACCGCCTTGAAAAGCTTTATTAACGCCTTTTGCGTTTTTTGCCCTAAGGTGGTTTCAATGGCGTTGGTAGTCAAATCCGTCGTGGGAGAAAAAGCCAAGAAAGCCGGCGTCCGTGTCTCGGCCGACTTCTACGATGAAATCGACAAGAAGATCGAATGGATGCTCGGTGAGGCCGTCAAGCGCTGCAAAGCCAACAAACGCCAGACGCTCTACCCTTCCGACTTGTAAAACCGTTTCCAAAAATCCCAAAAGGCCAAATTCCGGATTTGAAAAAAACCCGGTGGCCTTTCCCTTTTTTTTTCATTTTTTTCTTTTTCCTTCCACTCGCGGCTGCCCTTTTTTTCCGTTTTTTTCCTTTCCCCCTTTTGCGTTGTTTTTTTTGTTGTTGTACTTTTCCGTCCGTTTTTCAAAAAGACTTAAATTCGGCCCATACGTCAGCAATGCGTTATGGCTCGCGCTTCAAAACGTCTGACCAAACCCGTTTCCCCTTCTGCCAAGAAAAACGACTGGGCGCACTGGGCCGGCTGGATTGCCATCGTCTCTGTCATCGCTTTTGCGGCTTTAGTCAACCTCGCCATCCAAAATTATCCCGATTACTCGTTCACGTCGAATTTCCTCAGCGACTTGGGTGTTTTTCCGGCGTCCGCTGATTTCTTCAACTCGGCCGTCATTCTGACGGGTTTGGGCGTGGCTTTTTTCGCCGTCGCCATCCACCACTCCTACCGCTACCCTGTCACGCCAGCCGCCCTGTTGTCGTTGGCGATTGCGGGATTCAGTTTGGCCGGCGTCGGCGTATTCACAAAGGCCGCGTCCCTGCAACACTTTTTGACATCCGGCGGCTTCTTCCTCTTCACTGCTTTGGCCGTCCTGCTCACTGGCTACCACTGGGTGCGCAACCAACTCATTTTGGGATGGCTCGGCCTTGCCGGTGGCCTTCTTTTGCTGGGCTTCGTGCTCATCGCCGCCTTGTCGCCCCAGCCCTTGCTACAGAAAATTGCGGTCGGCGCCGTGGTGACGGGCTACTTCGTTTTAGGCTTGGGCATCGTGCACGACCACATGAAAAAGAAGTAATCTGCCGTTCACTTCGGCGGCATGAAATACATCGGAACCGTGTTGCGACCGGCGATATCCGTAAAGACCGACTTGAAACCCCGTTTCGCATACCATTCGACGCGTTCCGGAACCGCATCCAAAATGACGTAACGCGTGCCCACTTCTTTTTGAAGCAGTCGGAAAATGTTGTTTGTTGCATCCAGTGCCAACGTTCCGAATCCTTTGCCTTGGACGCCCACATCCGTTCCAAGGCGTGCGATGCGCACGGCAGGAAGTTGTCCGGGTTTGTCCAAATCGCCTAAACTCAATGCAAGATCCGCGTCCTTGATTTTTAACACGCCCATGGTCAGTGTGATGAAGCCGTAGATTTTACCCTCCCGATTGCGTATCAGGTACGTTTTGCCTAGGTTTTCCCTATCATAAACCGCAGCCGATTCCCGGATAAACTCATTCGTTTCAAGGTGACCTCAGTCAAATTCTTGGATTCGGCTTAAGTGGCTTGCATTTAGTTTTTCCAAAAAAATGCCTGGCTGAAGCTGGAGCATTTCAAATCACGTCGTTCCTGCGACCTATTTCAGGTCAGCGAGGGTAAAATTCAGTTTTTTGGCCCGCTCCCACGCCGCGATGGCGGCCGGATTGGGGGTGGGGTCCATCAATTCCTTGACTAGCCGCTTGGCGTCCTCGCCGGAGACTTCGGTAATCAACTCGATTGCCGGAATGCGTTTTCCCATCATTACCCCTTACTTTTTGCGGTTTAAGAGCGTTGAGTAGAACGGAAATCAACTGCAACGAGCACGAAAAATCAACCCAACAATTGGTCCAGCGCCACCGTGGCATAACTTCCAGAAGGCAAGCTGAAACGCACCACGGCCGCCTTTGAGCCGTCTTCCAACGTCTTGTCTTCCGCCGAAAAATCCTTCAAAGGCGCGTGCGTCGCCCGGAACGTGCCTTTCACGCTCAGATTCGGCATGGATTTGACCTTGAACAATTCGGGTTTCACGCCTTTCCTTTCCAAAAATGACGCTTCGCTTTCCGACATGGCCGTATCATACCCGATGATGTGGCAACAGGGCCAACGGATTTCCCCCATGCTGCCGGACCCGTTTTCTTCGCCCGCGACTTTTTTTCCCCCGTTGCCCAATTCCGTTTTTTCGGTCCCTGCGTTTTTCAACCCGGCTTTTTCCGTTTCCGGAAAACCCAATGCATCCGCCGGACAGGAATAGTCGCCGCCGTTTTCCGCGATGAATTCATTGAACAGTTGCGATTGGTACGCGTGCACCAACATCAACTGCAGATTCGGCGGCAATTTACGTAGTGCGCCCACGAAGTCGCTCGGATGGTCCGCCAAATGGGCCAGCATCGTCTTTTCATACTTCAGCGGACCCGGAAAATAGATTTTCGCCGAGGCAAAGTCTTTTTCTTCCCGAAGTTTGGCCCGCGCTTGCGCAAACGACTCCGGCTCCGGGCCCTCTCCGGCAATGTACTCCCACGCCGCACCTTCGAAGTCGCCGGACAACATCTTGGCCCCCACTTTGGCCGTGTTTTGCCGCAAGCTTCCAAACCGCTGCCGGCCGAATAAGTTCTTCATCTTGAAACCCATGGATTCGGCTTTTGCTTGCAGGCTTTCCGCAGTGACAACTTTTCCGCAATTGGCTTCCGTCAACGTGATGGTAAAGCGGTTTCCCGCCAAATGGCCCAACTTGACTTTGTCTTTCGCCTTCCACGCGCCCAAAATGACGATATCCTTGATTTTAGCCGGCAGGATGCGCGAGGGCGCCATGGCAAACGCCGAACATCGCTGCACCGTCACCGCGTTTTTGTCCTTCGTGCCGGCAAAGTTGAAGCGCCCCGGCTTGACATGCATCTGAAAGGCAAGAGCGTCAAGGGCCTGCATCGTGTTCCAATCGGTTTTCTGCAAGACAAAATGCGTGAAGTAGTCGCGTTCCATCGCTTGGTCTTCAGGCGCGCCCATCTCGACCACGCTTTCGGCATGAACCTCGTTCACCCCGTGGCCATTGCCCTCCGCTTGTTTCGGCCCATAGCGTTTGCCCACTTCGAGGACCGTGCCGTCGGGCAATATTTCTTCGACGATGAACTCGGAAGGCGATTGGGCGGAAAACATGGTCAGCACTCGGCGCTTGCAAACCTGGTCTTGCCGCCTTGGGCATAAAAAGACCGCCTCAGCGCAAAAACTTTCTCCAAACGGGCATTGTTGAAACTCTTGGAAGTGGAAAAAAATGTGAGGACCTGGAAAAAAAACCTTAAACCACGGGGCAAACGCATTGCAAAACGTCGCCTTTTTATTTTTTTTGCTTGCCTTGTCATGGGTTTGCCTTTTCAAATTGACTTTCTCAACAGGGCCCTCCAAACGTCTCCCTATTAATTTGTCCAAACGCCTAAAACCTACCATGGCAAAAAAGAACTCTTTTCTTTCCCGCGCTGCCGGCTTTGCCTTCGGCCTCCTCAAATGGCTTGTCCTGCACGTCTACGCCTTGCTTAAATGGTTCGTCTTTTCCTCCTGGCAGGTCTTGAAATGGCTCTACCAACAAATACGCCGAGGCGCGGCCGCGGCCAAAAAAGCGCACGCCGAAAACGACCGCCCCGATTTCCAGGCGTCCTTCCAACCGTTGTCCAACGTCCAGTCCCTCCAAGGCGTCTTGTCGGCGTTTGAATCCGGCCTTTACCAACGCAAAAGCGCCATCGGCTTGATCCTCGGCGCGCGCGGCACCGGCAAAAGCGCGCTTGGCATGCGCATCTTGGAAAACGTCGCCGCAAAGACGGGGCGGTCCGTGTACGCCATGGGGTTTGACCGCTTGACGCTTCCGAAGTGGATGACTTCCGCCGAATCGCTTGAAAGCGTCAAAAATGGTGCATTCTTGTTGGTCGACGAAGGCGGCATCACGTTTTCCTCGCGCAGCTCCATGTCCACTGCCAACAAACTACTCAGCGAACTGCTCCTCATCAGCCGGCACAAGGACATTTCCGTGTTGTTCATCAGCCAAAACTCGTCCAACCTGGAAGTCAACGCCATCCGACAAGCCGACTACCTCCTCCTCAAGCCGCCTTCCTTGCTCCAACTGGGGTTTGAGCGCAAAGCCATACGCGATATCTATATGGAAGCAAAAGAAGACTTCGCGGCCCTTACCAAAAGCCACCGCGGCTTATTCTACGTATACGCCGATTCCTATCGCGGCTATGCGGAAAACGGCCTGCCCAGCTTCTGGTCGGAGCGCGTCAGCAAGGCGTTCAAGAACCGGAAATGACATTGTCTTTCGGGCGGTCCACCGGCCAGCAACTCCCGTTCAATTTTTAAATGCTTTACGGGAGCGTTAGGCTTATGGCCGGGTTTCCTCCGTTGTTCCAGAGTTACGCGTTATCTTGCAAACTCCAAGTCGAGGCCGTCAAATCCGGAAAAACAACCCTGCCCTCTTCCAAGATAATCTTTCCATCCACCATCCTGCCCCTTGTCAATTCGGGCCTTCTGACTCGCGGTCCTGGCGTGTTTGGCCCGACCTGGATTGAGTTGCCCAAAGATCCAGCGCAACGTAGCAATCGGTTACGTGAATATTCCGATTCAACTGATTTGAGCCAAGTCTGCGGAGGTCCGGATGTTTTCAACTACCTCTTGAATGAAATCGTGGACAACATTTACCAGCACTCCGAATTTACCCGTGCGATGGTCTTGGCCAAGCGGTTCAATGAAGAAAAATTCACCGAATTGGCATTCCTTGACGATGGCTTGACCATTCCGAAAGTTTTGCAAAAGCACGGGAGGCATTTGAATCAAGCCCGTGCGCTACAAGCCGCTGCAAGCGGTACTTCCACGAAAGGCCCGGAACGCGGATATGGCTTAAGCACTTCAATCCGGCTCGTTCGGGAAGGATTCAAAGGCGATTTCCTGCTGGTTTCAGGAGGAGCTGCCTTGTCCGCAAATCGCGAAAAAACCGAGGAATATGTCTTGGATGGTTCATTGGCGTTGGAAGGGACTCTCGTCGCATTACGAATCCCATTTATGAAGAAAGTCGAGCGGTTTTACGAGTACATAAGTTAAAATGGCAACTTCGTGAAACTGTATTCATGAAGGTCTTAATCACGCAAAAAGTGTCGGATAACCTGGCTTTTCGCGACTCAGCCGAGGCTTTCTTCCATGAGATTGAGACGCTTCCGGATCAATCCATTACCATTGACTTTTCCGGGGTGAAGTTCATCAGCCGCTCGTTCGCCCACGAATACCTGGCCCGCAAGAAACAATCCTCCAAAACACTCAAGGAAACCCACGTTCCGGAATCCGTCCGCAAGATGTTTCACGTCGTCCTGCACCCTTCGAAGAAATTCGAGCTGCCCAAACCGACCGTCCGCAGGATTGACCGCATCGACGCCGTATTCACCTGATCGTATCGGGTAAGTCCTATGTCCAACAGAACTGGAATCAGCAAAACATCGTTGCCATCCGGACAACGTGATGGACTACTCAACACGTTGAAAGCCCGTTTCGAGAAAAACCGCACGCGCCATGGCGGTCTTGATTGGGCCAAAGTTCACGCAAAGTTGGAAGCGAATTCTGGAAAACTGACCTCACTTGACGAAATGGAGCGAACCGGCGGCGAGCCGGACGTCATTGGTTTTGACAAAAAGACGGGCGAATACGTTTTTTATGACTGCTCGGCCGAAAGTCCTGCAGGCCGCCGGAGTCTTTGTTACGACCGTGAAGCGCTGGAGTCCCGCAAAGAGCATAAGCCCAAGAACAATGCCTTGGATGTGGCGGCGGCCATGGGCATCGAGATGTTGACGGAAGAACAATACCGGGAATTGCAGGAACTTGGAGATTTCGATTTGAAGACGTCCAGCTGGATCAAAACGCCTTCCGGAATCCGCAAACGCGGCGGCGCCCTATTCATGGACCGCCGCTACGACCATGTCTTTTTGTACCACGATGGCGCGGAATCGTATTATGCCGTCCGGGGATTCCGCGGCTGCCTTCGCGTCTGAATTTTGCAAAGGCCGTTGAGTGCCATGTGTTTTTGGGCCGCTTCAACTTTTCAATCCCGTCTTTTCCGGCTGCTAATCTGCTCCACGAATTCGTGCGCATCCGCCAATATCTCCTCGGTCAGCGCATGGAAAACCTGCCGGTCATCCACCCTGCCGTACTCGTGGGCGATGATGTTGCGCATTCCTTTGGCATCCTTCAACCGGCCTTCCAAGTGTGGTGTGATGATTTTGGCTTTGCACAACGAATCAAACGCTTCCTTGTCGTCTTCCGGCATCTTCAATCCGGCGTCCTTGATGACTAAGTATGCCAAATCAACGACGGCTTCGACAATCTTCTCAAAATAGCGCTCGCACGCCGCACGCTTTTCAAAATTTTTCTCATATTCCTCGAACTCTTCGGGAATGATTTGCTTCAGCTCGTCGCAGAACGTCTCGATTTGCGCTGTCTTATCATCAATTCTCGCGTTCATGCAGTATCCGTCCCTGTCCGCGCACTTCCGCCTGTACGTTTTCCGGCAGCACGTTGAGCACCTGCACGTCCACGCGCTCGTCGAAGTTCCCGAGGATGCGCCGGCGGAATGCCAGCGCTTGATTGGGCGTGATTTCATCGAATTCAACGGCGATGTCGACGTCCGAGTGTGTTAGGGACCGCGTCTTCTGTACGGTCGAGCCGAAAAGCCAGATCCGCCGGATTTTCGTTGCCATCGCGTCCTGATTGATCGCATCGACCACTTCGATGGCTCGCTCTTTGACGCTGGCACCTTTCTTAAGCTTGAACGCATCTGAAAAACGCGCAAGCTTGGCGATAAAGTCCAGTTTGCGCCGGATGTCCCGGGACAACCGGTTCTTTTCCGATTGCGTCAGTTCCACGGCCCACGCCTGCTTTTCAATGATTTTCAATTCGCGCATTCCGAAGACCTTTCGCGCATCCGGATTGCCATCCAAGAACTTGAGTAAATCGACCGTGTTTTGCATAAAAATAACCTCCATTAAGGTTATTATAACCTTTATTTAGGTTATATTTATTGGTGTCAGCTCGCTCGCCGCCACAAAACCCATCCCAGTCTTTGGAGTCGAAACGCTGCCGTTCATGAACTTGACCACGCGTTCGTCTACCATGGCATGGCGCTTTTCCACCGGTTTGGCTAAGCTGAGCCCTTCCAAACTCCGGCACCGGCTCAACGCCACGTACAATTGTCCCGGCGCAAACGTCCCTTGGGTCAAATCCAGTCTGACTTTGTCGAACGTCTTGCCTTGGCTCTTGTGAATCGTCAACGCCCACGCCAACCGCATGGGAAACTGCATGCACGAGCCGATTGATTTTGCCTTCAACGTGTTGGATTTGGGGTCCAACACTTGTTTCGATACGTCCCAGCGAAACGGCGAGACGTCTACCTCGTCACCGCTTTCCAGCCGCACCTCGACCACGTTCTTTCCTTCGTCGTAAAACCCGAAACCCGTGACAATGCCCATGCTTCCGTTGACCCAACGGCCTTTCGGGTCGTTATTCAGCATCATGACTTGCGCCCCAGTTTTGAGCCTTAACATCTCCGGAGCGGGGTGTTGGTCCCGATTCAGGCGCCCCTGCACGCGGGCCGCGAATTGCATCGGACTACCGTTCAACGCGTCCAAATTGCGCTGGTTGATCTCATCCGCCACGCGGTTTACCGTAGTTAACGTGACGTCCATCTGCCTTCGTACTTCTTGTCCGCTTCCATCCACGCCGACGTATTGGCGGTTCAGCAATTCCAATTGCGCGTCGGTCACGGAATTGTGCCGGATTGCGTTGAGGATGTCTAAGAAAACGGCGTCTTTCTGCCGGTACACCTTTTCCAACTCCACTTTTTCAAAACCCGCTTGCTTGAACGCCTCGGAATCGAAGAAAAACTCGCTGGCATACTTCGTCCGGAACATTTCCTTTTCCTGGTGGACCACGACGGGCGGCAACTGGTACAAATCGCCGACGAGAATCATCTGGACTCCGCCGAACGGCTTCGAAGAATCGCGGCCATTCAACCGCAGGAACCGTTCGACGCAATCAAACAAATCCGCCCGCACCATGGACGCCTCGTCAATCACTACTGCATCCAACACCGAATACTCTTTCCGCCTCTTGGCCGAAACCCGCTTGATCCGTTCCAAGGAAACATCCGGCTTGAACTTGAAGAACGAATGAATCGTCTCTCCCCTTACATTCAACGCGGCAATCCCGGTGGGCGCCAACACCACCACTTTCTTTCTGGTAGATGAGCGAAACCGCCCCAGGAGCGTCGACTTTCCTGTGCCCGCCTTTCCCGTCAACAACACGTGCCCAACGCCTGCCTCCATCTTGTCCAAAGCAAAGACGAACTCGGGGGTGAGGACGATGCCGTCGGAAGAAGGGACTGAACTGCTTTGAATTGTTGACGTTGCCCCGATGGGCGCCGAAGGAACGGAGGGGGTAGTCGAAGCCATGAGTTGGCTCGATTTGACGGGAGTTGGATTGGACGGAAGCGAAGAGGCGGGAACGAAGAAGGATTCCGCGGCATTAAGAGGGGCGGCTGACGCTTCGCGTACCGGAACCGGCGGATTGGATGGCATATGTCAGTCTTTGGCGCGTGAGCGAATAAAAGGGAGGGGAGGAGGTGGCCGGTGACGTACGATTTACTGTCAGTCCATCGACTAAGTTGAGCTTCAGCGGGAACGTTTAGTTTCACTGGCCAGGAGGTCTCTGAGCCTTTAAATCCAATTTTTGGGGTTAACCGTATCAAGTGGATTCCAATTATGGCGGCCATTGGTATAGATTGCAGTGGAAAAATTGACTCGCTTCCCATGTACATGGTCGCGGCAAAGCAGGATGACTGCCGAGTCATCTGTGTGACCTCAATACCGGAATGGATTCGCCGGAAACACCGGGACTGGAAATTCCTTTGTTACGCGTGTTATGCGTTCATGGCCATCAAACCGCTGTTCCGCAAAGAACCCCGCGATAGCGTATTGATGGATAGGGACTTTGACTCCGAAGGCCTCAAAAAAGTCCAACGTTATTTGGAAGTCCTATTGGGTGAGTATTTCGTCCTGCCCCGCCAACAACTCGTGACCATCGGCGACGACAAAGACCGGCCCGTCTTTACAGCCGACACGTTGAGCCGACAAGCCAGGCGAGGCCGGGTTCGGATTAGCTTGAGAAATCCGTCGATAACCAAAGAATTCAATTTGCTGCTCGCTCGCCTGTAAAAAAAGAAGCTAACGGGGTCTCAAGCGGGCGACGGCGCTACGCCAAAGGCGCGGTGGACCGTCACGCGTCAACCCCAATGCAAGGGCGTTGGCACATATGACCAAGCAAATGAGTTGTACTCTCCCAAGTATTTAATTCTGACTCCGATTCGAATAATTATTAATTTTTGAAAAAAAATCCAATGGTTTGGTCTTGACTTTTGGATTTGATACTAAGTTCTCTGTAGGTGTACTACGTCAAGAAACTTAAAATGCCTCTTTTTTTCGTTTCCATGAATTTTTTCTTTGTGCCTAGGAATACCCGTCAATACGTATTTCTCACGAAGTACTACTTGTTCAATGAGGTCATCTTCTAAACGTATTTCAGCTAATTTTGTGGCCTTATTCTGCTTTTTCTCTACTAATTCCTTAATTTGTGCCACTTGAAAATTGTTAAATTCGCTTAAACCCGGCTTTTCAAACAGCTTGAATTCGCGGCGCCCGCACTGGCAGATTGAAGGCGATTTTATGTTGTTATTATCTGGTGAGGTCTTGAATGTGGTGTTACAGTTAAAGCACCGCCACATCGCCTTTTTCATTATGAATCCGCTTGGTTCGACACTCGTGATTATGCCTTCGAGTTGATAGAGCCGATCAAGTTCTTCAGAATGGAGATTCTTTAGAGGAATTTTTAAGGTATGCATTAAATTGTAGAATCGCACGTGAACTGGTCTTTCATCTTCAAATATTGGTGGCATAAATCCCTGAATTGCCTCTTCCGCCGCAACAGTTAATTCGTCTGGGTTCTGTTGGACTTTTGCAGCGAGATCGGGGTCAACTTTGTTCAATCCCGAAAAATCGACATTCAAACTACGTTTATTGGGATATTCTTCGAAAGCTGAATAAATTTCTTGGCGATAGTAATTATCGAAAAACTTTTCAAAGCGCTCGACAAAGAATTTCAAGAAAATTTACCCCAATTTTTTTTGTTTGCTAGATCACTTATACCTCAAAAACGCCCCCAATCCTCTGAAGGTGGCGTAGAATTGGGCGCCTTCGGCGGTGTCTTTTGAGATGTATTCGACGGGGACGCTTTGCTGTTCGGCCAAGGCGAGCAAGTCAGCTGTGACGTCTTCTTCGCCTTCCTTTGAGCCGGCTCCGCCTTTGATTTCGAACTTGCCGCCGCAACTGCAGTCCTGCGGGGAGTAGGATTCGCCGTACGTGATTTTTTCTTTCTTGCACTGGCTGCAGACGACCGTGAACTTTTTCAGTTCGAGTCCTTCCGTGACCAAGAGTTGGCTGATTTGCTTGGTGGCAAGGCGGGCTTGGATGTCCGTCAGGCCGTACGCCGCCAAACCACTGGTGGAAACTTCCCGCATGAAGCGATCCATGAGCTTTTTTTCCAAAACCGCTTCCTGGCCCGCGATGATCTCATCCGACTTTTCGAGAGTCTCGCGGATGCCGTATTCGTCGGTGTAACCCGTGTCAACGACCCCGAGGATTTTCAATTGGTAATTCTGGGGGGACTGTTTGACGAAATCGTGCTTTGCAGGTCCTGGGCCGCCGACGATGACGCCTTTGAAGTTTTTCACGCCGACAAAGGCGTCCATGGCCGAGCCGATGCGGGTGTAGTAGTATTCCACGGCTTCGGTGTGCAAACGCGAATAACGAGCGGCGGAATTGTGGACAATCAATCCATTGGCGGCAAAGTTGCCGAAACCGGGGATGTTCAGGTCGTAAAAGTCCTGGGCGGCGACGTTACGGTTTTTGATGGCGTGGATGCGGGCCATGCGCAAATCGCCGCTGACCAGGCGTTCCAATGCATTGAGGGCCACTTGGGCGTCTGGTGATGCTTTGTCGCCGTTTTGGGTGAGTAGCTTCTTGGCGCGGTTCACGATTTGCGTCTGGAAGACGCTTCGGCTCATGGTGCGTTTGCCGTTGAGAAACATAACTGCGCTTGGGAATTGGCCGGTTTTCAGGCCGGCTTTTTGGATGAGCGTCCGGGCGTATTTTCCGTGGATGGCTGTAGTATCCGTGTAGTTGGTGTGGCTTTTTCCGGCAATGATGCGCTGTAAGGCTTGGTTTTTCTTTGGACTGGAAAAGCCGATGTGCGTTTGGAATGCCTGCAAGGAGGTATGGTCGTTGATGTCTACGGCGTATTGTGGGCTGAACTGGGCCTTTTTGGCGTAAACCGAGGAGACGATGCCGTAGCGCAGCAAAACCAGCTGCAGTTGCCGGACCATCATCTGGCTGGTCATGGCCAAACTCACACGGCCGCTGGAGGCAGAGGCTTCGGCGTCGTACAGGCCCCGGACGAACGCCGCAAGGTTGTGCGGCCCGCTGGACAGGATGCGTTGCGGAATCCGACGGTTTTCAGACGAGGCAATCAGTTCCGGAAAGACGTCGCGCACGACGGTGGCCAGGGTCTTGTTGTGCACGCGGAGTTCGTGGCATGAACTGGTCAGTTCGGGGTTCGCGGCCGATTTGGCGTTTTGGAATCCGTATTTCTTGGTGCGCTGCTTGATGATGCAATCCAATGCAAATGCGGTCTTGACCAAGTCGGCATACGTTTCAAGGTTGGCCCGGTCGCCGTCGTACAGCTTCAACCGGTTGTTGTCCAGGCTTCCGTCGCCCGCCAAGTAGCCGAGGAATTGGGCGAATTCGGGCGTCAGGCGTTCCGGAATTTTCAGCGAAGCGATGGGCGTGGTGTGCTCTTGGTAGAATTCGGCGTGGTTGAGCATGTATCGCGAGAGCAGCTGGTCCAAACGCTGGATGCTGTCGTATTCGCCCGTCTCTAGGTCAGAAATGGACATCTGGCTCGTTCCGGCGTTGAAAGCGGCTTGGCGTTGATTCAGGCCCATTTGCAGTCGGCGTTGGCGGAGCAATTCACGACCGCTTTGCGTCACGTGCGTGCGGCGTTCGACCCATGCGTCCAAATCGCTGATGTCATCGGAGTAATGAGTCGGGCTGGGCAAGCGGGCCGAATACACCAGGAAGTCGCCGACGTTCAGTTCGTGCGCCTGTTTTTCGACGACCCCGTTCTGGGTGGCAACGAAATAGCGGTGCTCGGCCGTGGACGTGAGGCTCAGTATGGGGTTTTTCGTCGTGACTTCGATGGCGTTGGTCGTGCGTTTTGTGAAAACAAGGGGCACTTCGGCGTTCTTGACGTTGGAATCGGCAAAGTCGGCGGCAGCGATTTTCTCCCCGGCATGCAGGTCCTTGATTTCAAGGATGCGACCGTCTTCCATGCTGACGAGCGTGTCGGCGTGTACGCACTGTCCTCCTTTCGAAACTTTCTGGTGCGCCGTGGAGTTCAGCTGCTTGATGATCTTGATTTTTTTGCCTTGCAGCAGGGCGACGGTGGCTTCCTTGCCGTCCATGACGACGAGGCCGTACGTGTCGGTGCTGTCGGCCAATTCTTCCAACGGTTCGGTGACGAAGACGCTTTCGCAGCGGTAGAACTGCGTGTTCAGCGGCATGGGCGGTTCCAGCGTGAAAAGTTGCACGTCGGTGCGGCCTTCGACAACCGATATGTTGCCCGCGAAAATCGCCATGCCGTTTTCCGGCGTCTTTTTGTACAGCTTCAAATGGTTCAGGATGCGCTCAAGAGCCGCTTGGACGTTTTTCTGGGTGGTCTTGCTTTTGATGTTGGCGGCTTGTCCGTATTCGTCGCGGAGTTTGCCGGCGATTTCGTGCAACGGGTACCCGGGCGTGATGTAGACGGTGACCAATTCGGTGCCGCGTCCGCGGAATTTCTTGAGCGTCTCAATCTGCTTCTTGAAGTCGTAGAGGGCTTTGCTGATGTCGGCCATGTTGAACACTGAGGGATTTGGATGGGATAAATGTGGCTGCGGCCGTTTTTAATGGCTTTTTTTCGTTGGCCGTTGGACATTCCAGGTGGGCGTTTTGCAGCGTACCGGCTAGTCTGTGTGGAAAAAAAAAGTCGGAATGCTTTTTACTGATGTAGGGGGCGTTTTCGGGCTTTCGGCGTTTATCCGCTGGCGTTGGACGCGTTGCCTGACGTGCCCGAGTTGTTGCCGATGGCGCTTGCGATTTCGGGCGGCAGCGTTGGCGTCGGAGTGGGCAGGCTTCCGCACAGTTCGGGCCGCAGTTGGCAGATGGCTTCCTGCAGCTTGTCGGACTCACGGACTTTCGTGAGGTATTGGCAGTCGATGACGAACGTGGGTGCGCCGGGCACGCCGTACGTGTCGGCGACGGCCTGGTTTTCGTCGTACGCTTGGGGGCCGACTTCCTCGATGCAGAGGGCTTCATCCGATTGGGTCAGGTTGAGGACTTGCTTGTTTTCGTCCAATGCGTGTACGCCGATGCAGCGCTGCGTCAGTTCAAGCTTGGATCCGAAGTGTCGGCTGACGTTTTGCGCGGTGTCGCCGCTGAGTTCGGAAAAACGCACGTCTGTCGTACCGTTGTTGTAGCGCGTGCCGTTGCCGTAGAAGACGGGCCGGCAGAACGGGCAGGTCGGCGAGTAGAATTCTTCCAGTTGGACTTTTCCGGGAATTTGGCAGCTGGTGTTCTGGATGATTTTGGCCGTGGTGGGCGGAAACGCGGTGAGTCCTTGGTCGGATTCCTGGAGCGCGAACTGGATTTGTGGCAGGGAAGTGAAAAAGTCGATGAGGCGCGGGTTGGCTGAGAGGTCGGACGTTCCGGCGAAAAACACGGGGACGTTGCGTACGCCGGCGGCCAGAGCCGAGCGGGGGTCGTCCTTGACGTCGACGATGGCCAAGCCGATGCTTTCTTGGGCCAGGATCGAGCGCGTCTGTTCAAGGTTGTTAAGCATGAAGTTGTTATTGCAGAACGTGCAGGACGAGTCGTAGAAAAGCACGAGTTTGGCCGTCACGCCCAATTCCTGGATTTTCTTCTCCAGCGAGGCCACACGCGAGGTCAAGACGGTGATGAGGGCGGCGTTGGTGCCGCCGCTTTGGCTTTGCAGTTCCGCCACTTTGGCGTTCAACGTGTTGAGTTGGGAAAACGTGTAGAACGACGATCCCAAGACGACCAGGAGGATGACGGCCAGTGCCGCGTAAACAATCGTATGTTGATTTTCCGTCATAAACCATCACCACAAAAGAAAATTGATTAAACCGGTTTACTGCGGGCCACTATATTTAATGGTTGTTTTCACGCGCGGTGGGGGGGCCATGCAAATGGTTATTAGCGCCGGCGCGCCCAATGGCAAAAGTCAGAGGACTGTGTTATGAAGTGGAAATGTGGCGTGTGCGGATACATTCATGAAGGTGCCCAGCCTCCGGAACAATGCCCGGTTTGCGGCTCGCCGAAGGAACAATTCAGCCGGATGGATTGAACGTTGCGGCCCATTTGCGGATTGCGATTCGAGGCCAGATGCCGTTGTTTGACAAGGTGCACCGCTTTCTTCAGACACATGCCCAGCTGGGTCCGGTTTTTCGTGGCAGCCGGTTCTCCGTCCGTCAATTTGATTCCCGGGGCGGTGCCAGCCAAGGTTTTGCCCACGTTTTCGCGTTGAAGCTTCCTTTTTGGAAGCAGAGCCGCCAACGGCTGGGCCGCCTTATTCGGGAGGTCGTCGCCGAACAGTTCCACGGCGCGTTCCAGGCGGAATTGGTTTCCGATGGAAGGGGGAACGTGCTTCGGATTTCGTACCATGAACGGGACGCCCAGGCTTTGGCGGATGGGTTGAAACGCCGGCATGCCTCGCTTTCGGGAATCATCCGGGCGATGAAAGACTATTCGTTTCCGTAATGCGGTTGGGCGTTGCGGCCGTCGGGTTTTAAAGCCCACTTCGCCAACTATTTATCAAGAGCCCCGTCGTCTAGTGGTCAAGGATAGCAGCCTCTGGAGCTGTGGACAGCGGTTCGAATTGTAATCCCCGGGTGGACCCAGGTCCCCCCTGGAGATTACTCCTCCTCGCCCCCTCCTGCGAAATAGGGTTTTGATGGGTGAGTTGAAGTAATCTCGATTCAGGGATTGCACGAAAATCCGCTCGGGGCTATATTTCCAGGAATAATTCACAGGTGATTTTGTGGGACGCATCAAGGGAAAACACATCAAGAACGCCGCGCACGCGTTGGTCAAGCATTATGAGGCCCGGTTGTCGGCCGATTTCGAGAAGAATAAACTCGTTGTCAAACAGTTGAACCTGCTGCCGGCAAGCAAGAAGGAACGCATGAAGCTGGCCGGCCAAGTCACGTCGTTGATGGCCCGCCGCGCGCCCAAGCCCGCTTCGGCTCCGGTGGCCAAAAACCCGCCACAGGCAAACGGTTAATAAAAACGCGTTCGTTTTTGTATTTGTTGGGGGGGGAAACGGCTGCAAAGGCGTTTTCAGCTTCCGCTTTGGACCCGCGTGGGTCTTCGCAATCGGAGATGTTTTTGGCGCATGGACTTGGTTACTACCCGCACGCTGTCCAAAGCCTTCATCGAGGACATACTCGCGAAGGCGCAAGGCTATGAAAAAGCCGCCCGCGAAAAGAAAAACTTGTCCGTCCTGAAGGGCAAGACCTTGGCCACCTTGTTTTTCGAGCCGTCCACCCGCACGCAGATGTCGTTCCAAGCCGCCATGCTGCGCCTGGGCGGCAACTTCGTGGGCTTTACCGACCCCAAGTCGACTTCCGCTTCCAAAGGCGAGACGTTGGCCGACACCATCCGCGTGGTGGAAGGCTACGCGCATGCCATCGTCATGCGCCACGCCGTGGAAGGTGCGCCCGCCCGAGCTGCCGAATTGACGGATTTGCCGGTCATCAATGCCGGTGACGGGTCCAACCAGCACCCCAGCCAGGCGTTGTTGGATTTGTATACCATCCGCCAGGAAAAGAAAACCATCGACGGCCTGACTATCCTGCTAGCCGGCGACCTCAAGTACGGCCGCACCGTGCACTCGCTCATGTACGCTTTGGCGCATTACGACGTGGACATCCAGCTGTTTTCTCCGCCCAGCCTTAAGATGCCGGAGTCCATCGTGGCCGACGTGCGCAACCGCGTGTCGGTCAAGGAAGTCACCGATTTCGGAGACGCCGACGTGGTGTACGCCACGCGCGTGCAGCGCGAACGCTTCGCCGACGCCGAGGAGTACCAACGCAGCCTGTACACCATCGACGAGGATTTGTTGGCGAAAATCAAGTCGGACGCCATCATCTTGCACCCGTTGCCGCGCGTGAATGAAATCGCGCCGGAAGTCGACGCCGACCCGCGAGCCAAATATTTCCAGCAAAGTTTTTACGGCGTCCCCACGCGCATGGCCATTTTGGAAACCCTCATTGGAAGTGCCGAAAATGATTGAGTCATTGATGGAAGGTTGCTTAACGTGATTGATCCGAAAGAAAGCGCGTATTTGAAGGCCAAGAAGTTCCAGACGAACCTTTTCTTTTCGAAAGAAAAGCTTCACCAAAAGAAAACGACGAATTGGTGTTTTGAATGATTGACCCCAAGGAATCCCTACTTGAAGGCCAAAAAGTTCCAGACGAACCTTTTCTTTACGAAGAAAAGCTTCACCAAAAGAAAAATGGAATCCAATTGTTTTGGTGCTTCCCATGATTGACCCTAAAGAAAGCGCATACCTCAAGGCCAAGAAAATCGAGACGGGCACCGTCATCGACCACGTGCCCAAAGGCATTGCGCTTAAGGTGTTGCGCGTGTTGGGCATCGAAGGCGACTTTCCCGGCACCGTCACCGTATTGATGAACGTGCCGTCGTCGCACTACGGCTCGAAAGACATCATCAAGATCGAAGGCCTCATCCTGCAGAAAAAAGAAATCGCCAAGATGGCGCTTTTGGCGCCGTCGGCCACGGTCAACACCATCCAGAACTTCGCCGTCGTCGACAAGTACGTCGTCCAAGTGCCTTCGGTGCTGGAAGGCGTGGTGGCCTGTCCCAATCCGACGTGCATCACGCGCCTGGAAGGCACTTCCCGCCTGCTGGTGGAGAACGCTTCGCCGGTTTGCTTGCGTTGCGCGTATTGCGAGAAAGTCTACGGCGAATCCGACATCACGTATTGATTTTTGAGGAAAACGGTTTTCCACTATGTTCCGCGACCGATTGGAAAAAGAAGCCCGATTGCGAGGCAGCCGCCTCATCTTGGCGTTGGACGAACCCGATTACAAAAAAGCGTTCAGCGTCTTGAAAAAAAGTGCGAAGTACCTGTTGGCCGTCAAGCTGCACCTCGAAATGCCGGCTATTTGGGGCAAGAAACCCGCCGCGGTGGTGGCCAAATTCCATCAACTCGTTCCCTTCGTCATTCTCGATGCGAAACTGGCCGACATCGGCTCCAGCAACGCCTTCAAATCCGAATTCCATTTCCAGCAAGGGTACGACGCCATCATCTGCCACGGATTTCCAGGCAAAGAAAGCGTGCAGGCGGTCCAGACCGTGGCCCAATCGCCTTTGCTTGCCGTCAACGGCCCGCGCGGCGTCTTTTTATTGGCCGCCATGACCTCGCTGGGCCACTTGTTCAGTGAAGCGATGGCCCAAAAATTGGCGCAGATGGCGCAAGAGCTTAACGTCGACGGCATCGTGGCGCCCGGAAACCAGTACGACTTGCTGGCGAAGATCCATTCGTTCGCGCCCCTTATCCCCATTCTTTCACCGGGCATCGGCACGCAAGGCGGGGATGCGAAACTGGCGGCACAAAACGGCACGAAATACGCTATCGTGGGCCGCTCAATCCTGAATGCCGAAAAACCGGGCCTTGAAGCGCGCCGTACGTGCCAGCAGATCAACGAGGTTCTTTCCACATGAACGCGACGAAAACCAAGACGGCAATGAAGCCGTACCAGGAAAAACTCGTCCAATTCCTGCTGGCGCAAGGCGTGCTGCAGTTCGGCGAGTTCAAACTCAAATCCGGACGGATGAGTCCGTATTACTACAACGCGCGCAACCTCAACACGGGCGAAGCTCTTTCCCGTATCGGCCAAGTCTATGCGGAAAAGATTGCCAACGAATTGAAGCAAACCGATGTCATTTTCGGACCCGCGTATGCCGGCATCCCCCTGGTTGCGGCCACGGGTGTTCAACTGGCTCAGATGGGCAAGAATGTGCGCGTGGCGTACGACCGCAAAGAAGCCAAAGCCTATGGAGATGCTAAGACGGGTTCAGTCATCATGGGCGACGTGAAAGCCGGAGACCACGTCTTGCTGGTGGACGACATGGTGACGACCGGCGGCACCAAGTTGGAAGTCAAGGACAAGATTTTGCAAAACATTCCCGGCGTGAAATTCGTCGGCATCCTTGTCGTGTTTGACCGCAAGGAAAAAGACGATTCCGGCGTGTATTCCGGCGACGCGTTGAAAGCCGCCGGGTTGCCCCTCCACAGCATCCTCAACGCGCCCGACTTGTTCGAGTACCTGCACAACCGGGAAGTCGACGGCAAGGTCCACGTGTCTGACGCGCATTATGCCGCGTTCCAGGCGTACCGCAAGCAGTATGGAGTCTGACATGTTCGCCGATGTCCACATCATCACAAACCGTGGGCGAGACTACGAAAGTATTCCTCGCGAAAGTAAAGGCTCTTATCACGCCTTCAACAGTTCGAAAGCAATTCGTTCCCCCGTTCGCACAAAAAGCTATTTCGAGATCGTAAATGGCCCTCACGGGATTTATCTGGTTGCAACCAATCTGTCGAATCGCACGGATTTTGTATCCCGGCGAATCAGCACGTCCGCTATTTTGCGCGTAGATGACTTAAAGGCCGCTTTGCATATTTTTGATGCGCGGCACTCTATCCTTGAGTGGTCAGAAAATCGCTGGCAGGACAAACCCGGCGGCAGCGATGATGACCTACTGAAGATTCTGAAGAAAGTCAAACCCAAGACGACTGAGGAACATTTGTCTCAGTGGCAGGCCTCTGCACTTACTGAAACGCAGCAACCCCCCCGGTTGAGGGGTCTAGCTGCATTCAAGCATTTGCTGAAGGGCACTTCAGTTTCGCCGGTTGAAAAGCAAGTCGGAACATTACATTATCATGAGGAATAGTTCACAAGTAAGGCGGACCGCAAATATGGATGCCCATTCGTTCTTGATTACCAATGCCCGGATTGTGGAACGCGGCAACGACTTGCGTGACGCCGAAATCCTAGTCCTGGACGGAAAAATTGCCGAAGTCGGAAAGCCGGGCGAACTGCACGAGTTGCGCCGCCAGTTGGGCCACGACGTTGCCACGGTCGACGCCCACAATTCTCTGGTCCTGCCGGGTCTGATCGACCCCCATGTCCACCTGCGCGACTCCGGTGTTTTGAATGCCGAGGAGCGCCAAAAGGAAGACTTCGGAACCGGTTCGAAAGCTGCCGTGGCTGGGGGCGTCACGACCGTTTTCGACATGCCCAACACCATCCCGCCCACTACGTCGGTGGCAGCATGCAGGACCAAACGCGACCACGCCGCCAAATCCTCGTATTGCGACTTCGGCTTGTATGCGGGCGCGACTTCCGACAACGCCGCAACCGTGCACGAGGTCGTGACCGCGGGCGCTGTGGGGGTCAAGATGTACGTCGGCTCGTCCACAGGTTCCCTCCTGGTAAGTGAACCGACGGCGCAAGAAGCGCACTTCAAGGCCGCGGCTGAACACGACTATTTGTTGGCCATCCACGCCGAGCACGAAGGTTGCCTCGAGCGTCATGCCGCCATGTACGAAGGAAAAACCGGGCCGCATCACCATGAGGTCCGCCCGTCGGAGTGTGCTGAAATGGCGGTGCAGCATGCGTTGGAGCTGGGTGCGAAACACAAGACCCGGACGTATTTGTGCCACGTCTCCACTGGAGTTGAAGCCGCTCTCGTGCGGATGGCGAAACAATCGGGCCAATCCGTTTTCATGGAAGTTGCGCCCCACCATTTGTTCTTGGACGACTCCGAACAGGACCGCCAACACAACCGCGTGCGGATGAACCCCCCGCTTCGCTCCAGGGCCGACGTGCGGGCTTTGTGGACCGCGCTGAACGACGGCACCGCCGACACCATCGGCACTGACCACGCCCCTCACACGTTGGAGCAAAAACGCAAACCCTATTGGGAGGCGCCTTCGGGCGTGCCTGGCTTGGAAACGGTTTTGCCCTTGATGGTGTCTGCCGCGCTGCAAGAAAAAACGACCCTGGAGCGCGTCCAGCAGCTGTGTTGCCACAATCCCGCCCGCATCTTCAGCCTCCAGGGTAAAGGCCGCTTGGAGCCTGGCTTTGATGCCGATTTGGTCTTCGTGGATTTGGCATCCGAAAAACCGGTGGTCGAGTCCAAACTGTTCACGCGGTGCGGCTGGTCGCCGTATGCGGGAATGCGTTTAAGAGGTTGGCCCGTGAAAACGTTTTTAAGAGGACAATTGGTCTTTGACAACGGCCGCCACTTCGGACCGTATGGAAACGAAATACGAAAACAGTTGGCATAAGGAAAAAAAGCCGCAAAAAGTGTGCATCGACATGGTTGACCTTTCCATCTCATTCCTGGGAAAAAAAGCCCCTAACCCGACGGTCCTTGCATCCGGATTCATGGGCGTCACCGGCTTATCCCTCGCTTCGGCTGCCTCGCACGGCGCCGGCATGGTCACGATTAAAAGCCTCTCGCTTGAGCCGCGCAAAGGCCACAAGACGCCCGTCATCGTGGGCTTTGAAGGTGGGATGCTCAACGCCGTCGGCTTGTCTAATCCGGGCGTGGCCAATGGTGTCGACGAGCTGAAAATTGCCAAGAAAAAAGCCGGCGTGCCCGTTATTGCTTCGGTTTTTGCGGATTCTGTTGAAAATTTTGCAAAGGCCGCGGCCGCAGTCATGCCTGCGAAACCCGACTTTCTGGAACTGGATATTTCGTGTCCCAACGTGGACTCGGAATTCGGCATCCCGTTCGCCGCCGACCCCAAAGCTGCGGCCGACGTCACCAAAGCCTGCAAGAAAGCCGTCGGCAATATCCCATTAATCGTCAAACTCTCGCCCAACGTGACGGCCATCGCACCCATCGCCAAATCCGTTGAAGCCGCAGGTGCCGACGCACTCAACTGCATCAACACCCTCAAAGGCATGGTCATCGACCCCGTCGCACGCCGGCCCGTCCTGACGAACAAGTTCGGCGGCATCTCCGGTCCTGCCTTGAAACCCGTGGCCATCCGTTGCGTCTACGAATGTTACGGCGCCGTGAAGATTCCCATCATCGGCACCGGCGGCGTGACGACTGGAAAAGATTCCGTGGAAATGATGATGGCCGGCGCAAGTGCGGTCGGAGTCGGTTCCGCGATTTATTACCGGGGGCTGGATGCGTTTTCCTTGATTGCCGGCGAGATGAAGGATTGGATGAAGAAGGAAGGATTCAAGAGCCCCAGCGAGTTGGTGGGTTTGGCACATGAAGCTTGAATAAAAAGGTCAATATTATGACTGAACGAATTGAAGCATTGAAATTGTTGAAACCGGCTCTAAAAAAATTAGAGATTCGAATTGTCAAATGTTTTGCTTTGAAAAGGGAGATGAGTGGTCATCATCCGGATCATGGAATTCGCGTAGAATTGGAAGGCCCAATTATACAATTGTATGGTGACCTTGGTTTGAAAATAAGACTATTCCGGACGATAAGGGAAAAATACCCTGCCCTTGATTTCCAAGTCTTAGATCCAACCAAAAGTGGAACGCTTTCCCTTTGGGTGGGCTCTTCAGGCTCTAAACCGGTTAACCCTGCCTTAATTGAAAAAGCAAATAGAGAATTAGTCGACTAAAATTGTGAAAAAAATGATTCCTAACGCCGCCTTTCAAATGGTCCCTATCCTCCGCATCCGTGAGGAGAATCCGCACACGCGCACGTTCTTTTTCAAACACGCGCTGTCGGCCAAACCCGGGCAATTCGTCATGTTGTGGCAGCCTGGAATCGATGAGAAGCCGATGAGCGTTGCGTTTGACAATCCAAAGGCTTGCGAGTTCGGCCTGACCGTTGCAAAAATCGGCCCTTCCACTGAGCACCTCTTTACGTTGAAGAAGGGCGACCGTTTGGGCGTGCGTGGGCCGTACGGCACGCATTATACGTTGCCGAAAAACGTGGACCCCCATTCCAAAAACAAAGCGGCTAAAACCAATGCCAAACGCATCGCCATGGTGGGCGGCGGCTTTGGGTCCGCGCCGTTGCGCTTCCTGACGGAACAAGCGGTTGCGGCGGGCTTTCACGTGGACTTCATCCAAGGCGCACGCTCCGAAGACCGGCTCATTTTGCAAAAAGACATCCAGTCCCTGGGCGCGCACTTGCATGTCGCCACCAACGACGGCTCGGAAGGGATTAAGGGCTTGGTGACGGACATCTTGGAAACGTTGTTGGCCAAAAACAAGTATGATTGCGTTTACACGTGCGGGCCGGAACTCATGATGCAAGCCGTAGGCAAGCTCTCGGAAAGCCACGGCGTGCCCTGCCAGGTGTCGGTCGAGCGGTACATGAAGTGCGGATTCGGCGTCTGCGGGCAGTGTGATTGCGGCGGCCTCCTGACGTGCGTAGATGGAACGATCGTGTCTTACGCGGACATTAAGAAGAACCCGGAATTCGGTAGTTTCCACCGTGATGGAGCCGGGTTGAAGCATTATTACAAATAACGCTCAATGCGACCTGGTTTGTTCATGGTACACCTTCGAGCCGCCGAGTTCCTCGTCCGTGCCGCAAGACGCGCGCGGATTACGCCGGAGGCCGTTTCCAAGGCGTGGCTTTCGATGCGCGGCGGCCATGTGACGGGCGTGGGGAATTACCCGATCGAAGGCTACTTGCAGTCCGTGGTCCAGGGTTTGAGGTTCCGAGTCGGGCATTCGGGAACGCTTCGTATGCAGCGTGCGCTCCAGAGGCTCAAGGAACGCATTGTGTCGGAATGCCCGGGCATCCGGGTGCATGAAGCGAAAGTCGTCGACAGGTCCAAGCGGCCCCGCGAGCGCCCAGGTGCCCGCTTCCTCATCCTGTTCTCTACCAAAGTCAAGGAAGTCGCGCGCGGCCAGGTCAAGTCCGCACGCGCATTAATCAAGTGATTCGCCCGCTTTGGCGATCTTTTTGCTTCAATCCATCTGGTTCCGATACCAATCTTCGTATTGCTTGTGGGTTCCGACGAAGTGGATGAATTTAACCCGGTAATCGCGGTCCTGCTCAAAAGCGATGCGATATTGCCCGCCTCTTCGACCAAATAATGGGACTCGTGAAGCCCGCGGCCCGATAAGGGTTGCTTCATTTGCTTTAGCTTCTTGAGGATTTGGATCCGGACGGAATTGTCGAACCCCTGGAAATGGACATCCCAGCCCGACTTGTATTCCAAACGCCAAGGGGCCAGGTCCATTCCGTCACCGATATTTCGCCAAGGCTTCTTCTTCCGAAAGGTATTTTTCGCCCTTGCGCTTCATCTCGGCTTTTTCCTGGAGGATTTTCCGCTTGACCAATTCCATCTCAAGCACCACGTCTTTCACCAAGTGGTATTCCTTGTTCAACGCGAAAACGCCCATCCGCAAGGCTTCCGTCTTACTCCGGGCCAATCCCAACTTCACGGCTTTTTCCAAAATCAATTCGGCCACTCCTTCAAACGCTACCGTCGTACGCATATGTGCATCACCAATGCATTATGATGCATCATTAGTGCATTTTTTTGTTTTTAATGGTTGCGGTTTCTGTGCGTCTTGACTGCAAGAACGCGAGGATTTAAGCCTTAAGTAGAACGGAACTCAACCCGAACCGGGGGGACACTACAGGCCCACCCGATAAAAACCTCGCCGTTCTCTTCCACTGTACGTAGATTAAAACGGATGGCTGATTTCGTTGCTCGAACCACTGCGCATTGCGTTGATTGAACACGAAGAGCCACGCCCGCGGACACAGCGGACCGTGGTTGAGCCGTGGGCCGAAAAACGCGGGCATTTGCTCAAGGTTTACTACGTCATCAACAATAAGATCCGGTTTCCACGCCCGGAATCTTTCGACATGCTCATTGTCTTGGGCGGCCGGGCGAATGTTCCCGAAACGAAAGACTACCCGTGGCTTTCGAACGAACGACGCCTCATCCGTGACGCGATCAAGGTTGGAAAACCGGTCTTGGGCGTCTGCCTGGGATCGCAACAGTTGGCCACTGAATTGGGTGGCGATGTGGTTAAAAAAGACGTCCGAATCACGCAGTGGCATCCGGCGAAATTGACTCTTGCCGGCCACCAAAGCGGCTTGTTCCCCCGCGGCATGGAGTCCATTGTCGGTTTTCATTCCCATTACTACGGTTTGGTTTTGCCTAAAACTGCCGAACTGCTTTTACACAGCAAGCACGGTCCGCAGGGTTTTTGGATTCCGGAATTGAAAGCCGTCGGTTTACTGACGCATTTTGAGATGCCACAAAGCCGTATTAAAACACCAACCCTTCCGCCCTCCGAACTTTTAACCCGGGGCCAAATGACGCGGGAGCAACTCAATCACGTGATGGGTCAACCCAAGGTCGCGGCGCGCGCCAACCGTTTCTTTCGTGGCTTTCTGGACCGCTTCGTGGCCACGTTCCTACCCGAACATGCGGCGCCAATGGCGCCATGAAGAAAAATCGGCCGCAAGCCATTGCCTTAAAATCCGCGATTTGCATTCCTATACATCGCACGCGTCGTGCATTCCCGTTTCAGATGGTCGTAGAGGTTGGTTTACATGCACGTTGGATTCGTCGGTTTAGGTAGGATGGGAAAACACATGGTATTGCGCGGTCGCCCCGGGGGAATGTGTTCCCCCTGGCCCGGCCTGGGCCTCGCCCCCTTCTTCAAGTTTGGAGCTGATTAACAATGCACGTTGGATTCGTCGGTTTGGGCCGAATGGGCAAGCACATGGTATTACGTTTGAAAGCGCACGGTTTTCGCGTGGCGGCCTTTAATCGGTCTCCCGAGAAAGTCAAGGACATCGAGAAAAACGGTGTCAGCGGCGCCTACAGCCTCAAAGAGCTTTGCCAGAAACTCGAATCGCCCCGAGTAGTGTGGATCATGGTGCCGGCTGGCCCCACAGTGGACGAGATGATTGAAGGCGTGCTGCCCCATTTGTCACCCGGCGACATCGTCGTCGACGGTGGCAACAGTTATTACAAGGACTCCATGCGTCGCGCGGCGCAACTTCGGGCCAAAGGCTTCCACTACTTGGACGTCGGCACCAGCGGAGGGTTGGGTGGCGAGCGTCACGGGTATTGCTTCATGGCCGGCGGCGATCCCAAAGCGTATGCGTCCGTCGAACCTGTGCTCAAAGTCTTGGCCGCTCCCGGTGGGTTCGGCCTCTTTGGTCCATCCGGAGCGGGTCACTTTGTCAAGATGGTGCACAACGGTGTCGAGTACGCCATGCTGCAAAGCTATGGCGAAGGTTTCGAGCTGTTGAAGAACGCGTCGGAGTTCAAGATTGATTTGCACAAATCAGCGCAGGTGTGGAACCGCGGCTCCGTCATCCGCTCATGGCTTTTGGAATTGGCCGAAGACGCGTTGCAGAAAGACGGCCATCTGGAGCGGATTGGCGATTCGATCGGCGGGGGCAGCACGGGCGAGTGGACTGTCAAGACGGGCATCGAGCAAAAGACGCCCACGCCCATGATTTCAACCGCGCTCAACGCGCGGTATGCCACTCGCCAGGCCGAAAGTTTTGCCGGAAAAGTGGTGGCGGCTTTGCGCCAAGGCTTTGGCGGACATGAGGTCGTTGAAAAAAGCGGCGCTTCCGTTGCCGCATCCCCGACGGCGAAAGGAAAGAAGAAGAATTCGTCTTAGCACTTCGATTTTTTTTTTCTCGGGCTTTCTTTACTTTTTTTCTGTGTCTTTGTTTTTTTTTCTTTACCGGTTTTTTTCTTACAGGGCTGCTTCTTCTTTTAAATCGGCAAATAGGCCCGGCCGAAATAGATTGCGGCCCACAGCACCAAGCCGATGATCATCGAAATGGCGCTTTTCTTGGCGTATTCGTGCCACAATCCTTTGCCTTGGTAGTCGTTGAGCAGGCCTTGGCCCAAATAAGTGGCAGAAAGGGCGATGAAGACCTGCGGGATGGCCAGCAGCAAGTACGTCCAGTGCACGGCTCCGGTGGAATATAGCGAGCCGAATTTGATGCCTTCGATGCCCAACGCCAACGGGGCGGCAAATCCGAAGAACAGGAGGCTGAACGCGAAGACGAATGTCAATGCGACCAGTTCGCTGAACACGTCGTCGGGAACAAATGCATACGGCGGCGTCAGCTCGATGGGCTCCGCTTGGGTGGTGTTGTACCCGTATATGGCGGCGAACGTGGCGACGAAGACGACGACCGAAAAGACCGCGATAAGTTTCATATAGTGTTTAACCGTTTGTCCGGAGGTTCAGACGTAGTAGATTTGGATGTGGGGAACGCCTTGGACTTTCTTGATTTGGTGGGCGTCCATTTTCAAGGTTTTCATGGCGCACGCGACGGATTTGCTGCCTACGATGTTGACGTTGCGCGCGGCCTGCAAAAGCGCGACGGCTTGAGCTTCGCTGACGCGATGGCCTTCGTAAAACGACCTGTACTTGGCCAAATCCAGCGTAACTTCGCCTTGCTTGAAAACTTTTCCCAACAATTCCTTGTCGCACAACGCCGTCACGTTCCACGTGCGGCCATCGCGGTCAATCCGGTGGTGCGCTTTGGCCATCATGTCGAGCGCCTCGCATTTGTTTTTCGCACTTTGCTAGCCGCGGGTTCGGATGCCCGCTTCGACGCGTTGGACCTTTTTCTCGGAGCTGGAATGGTCTTCGTCAATGCGTCTTTTTTCTTTCTTGCGTCGGATTCCTCTTTTTGCTCTTTGGGTTTGCCGCCGATGTCCACAAAGGCGTTGGCCATGAAATGGTATTGGAAGACATGCGTGAAAAAAACGCCGATGACGGCCACTATTCCGACGATGCCGAACGCAAGCAAAGTCGGCACACTCAACGTTTGGACCGTGGAGCGGGTGACCAAAAGGAGGCCGACGGCCACCAAGAGCAAAAAGACGATGATGACTAACAGCAAGATGAACGCCACCACGCTTGAAACCAGGAGTGCCAGGAAGACGTCCATCGGTTTTCTGGATGCCACGTCGATGCTGCGGCGCAGCGAGTCGTACACTCCGGTGCCGTCCAACACGGCCGCGTACTCGGCGAACGCCAAGAATAACGCCAACGCAAGCGAAACGGCGATGCTGAGGACGAAGAACACGCCGTACGCGGCCGGGACCATTTTCATCAAGGTTTCGAACAGCATGCTGGACGCGAAGCTGACGGCCATGGTGATAGCTACGATGCCCAACAAGGTTCCCAGCCGGGGTGTGAATTGTTTCCAGCTTTCCGAGAGGCTCTCAGCGTGGACGGCGTTACGGATGACGGTGCCGGTCAGCGCCAGGCCTCCGATGGCTAATGTGGCGATGGCAAACAATACGACCAAGATGGTCGGAGGACCTAATGCCGCTGGGTTTTTCAGCCAGTATAGTGGATTCGTAGAAAGACCCGAGGCCGGCAGCAATAACGCGGCCAAGACCAAGGCGATGGCTGAAACGGCGATGAAAAACGCGCTGAAAGCCAAAGTCGCTTTGGTATGCCGTGCGTACGAAAACGCGTCTGAAATGGCCTTGCCGTACTCCATGGAGGCCTTACGTGGACGAGGCTTTTAAACGGTGCGGGACTGGGGGGGGTTCTGTTGGAAAAGTCCCAAAAAAACTTAAAACGCCAGCCAGGGAAAAACCGGAAAAAACGAAAACAAAGCCGTTTTGCACCTGCCGCAGTTCAAGCCACCGTTTTTTTTTGTTTCCGTAAAAACCGTTTTTTTCCAGCCGGTTACCCCCTTTCCGACATTCTCAACAAAGCCGGTCTGGGGGTTATCGAGTCCGTTCGAGTGCCCGGCGGCGGGCTTGCAAGCGGGCCAATACTTCGGGTTTCGGCGTGAAATGTGGGCCGTATTTCTGCATGTGGGTGGGCACGCCGGTGAATCCTTTTACGGCTGCTTGTTGATGGAATGCGACGCTCCGGGTGTTTTCCTTGCGCTTTTGCAGCCAAATCTTGTCGACGTGCTTCGGTTTTTCGTTGATCGCCGTCAAGAAATGTTGGGCCGGCGCGTTTTTGGGATTCGCTTTTTGTTGGGAAACGCGTTCGGCGTAGCGGCGCATGGTGCGTACCATCATCATGCCTTGCTGGGATTCGCCGTGGTTCTCGCTGAGCACCTTGTTCTTTACGTGCGCCAGCAGCATCTGTTTGTACGCTTCATCGGATAGTTGGTTCGGCGCTATCTTGAATTTGGGGTCGAACTGTTGGATGATGTGCGCGATTGTCAGGCTGTCGAAGACCAAGCTTGCCAGGGGGATGCTCGAGGCCAGGAACGTCAAGCCGCGGTGGGCTGTGAAGCTCAAGGGCGTTTCGGCGATGCTGCGGTTGCGGCTGGCCGCACTTTTGGACATGCCGGCGCTGATTTTTCCGAAGAATCCCGTTTTCCGGGTTGCCGGGAATGAACTGCGCCATCCCGTTTTCGGCTGTCTCCACATCGTGCTGTTGTTGGCGAATAATTTTTTCATGGGTTGGACCGAAATGCTACTGCATACGGTCAATTAAAAGCCGTGGGTCTGCTGCAATCGGACGTGGGCGTTCGCCCAAACGCGCTTTAGGTTTTTTCCCACATTTTCTTCGACTCCAGCACGCCTTGGATGCCGCCAGAATAGCACTCGATTGTCACTTCCGTCACTCCGGCTTTTTCCAGTTTTCTTTTGACTTGGGTCCAATCGATTTTTCCTTTTCCCAACGGCAGGTGTTGGTCTGCTTCGCCATCGTTGTCCGACGCGTGGACGTGTCGGACGAGGCTGGTTTTCAGGAAGTCTTCAAGCGGACTGCCGCCTTGGTGTTGTCCAACAGACACGTGGCCCACGTCGACGTTGAGTTGCACTTTTTTTTCAAGGTGGGTGGCTTGGATCAATTCCAACATTTTTTCCACGTGGGTGAAAGGGCCGTGCGGTAAATTTTCCAGGAGAAGCTGCGTGTGCCTGGCTTGTGAGGCCACGGCGTTGAGGCATCCTGCATTCCACGCCATCATCTCGTCCGGCACGAAGCCGTAATCGCCGTCGGGATGGAGCACGACTGTTTTAGCACCGAGGTTTTCCAAGAATCCGACCGCTTCGTTTGCAGCCCTTATCGCGGCGTGGCGGACGTCGGCGTACGGCGAGCCGGACGGCAAGTGGGCCGGCGTCTGGCCGTGCAATGGCAATCCGGTTTCTTTCAAGCAGTCGCGAAGCGAGTCAGTGTCCAATCTCGAAGGAACAGCGGGGTAATCCAGCGCCAAGTCGATGTAGTCGAAACCTGCGGAGGCGTACGCTTGAATCTGACGGGTGAGGCTTTCGGTCATTTGCGGGTTCAATGCGGCACCGAGGAGCATGTCGGATCACCGGTTGAGTTGTTGGGCCACGTCTTTGGCGACGATTTTCTCGGTTATCACTTCATCTTTTTTGGTCATGACGATGCGTTGCGGATAGTGTTTTCTGTAGATTTGCAGTATTCCCGTGGGTTTCAGGCCGCGCTTGACCCGGTTCAAATCGGTCTTGACTAATTTGACGAAGCGGTTGGCGACGGCGGGGTCAAAATGGGTGCCTGATTCGTGTCGGATGAACTCCAGGGCGCGTTCGACGGAAAATTGGGTGGTCATCTTGCGCCGGACCGAGTCGCCTTCGTCCACGTCGGCGCCTGGAATGGGTTTCGCGTATTTGCGTTTGGTGACCAACGCGTCGAAGACGTCCATCACGGAAACCAGGCGGGCAAACGGATGGATTTCGTCGCCTTGCAGGGGTCGGATGATGACATTTGCGCGGCCTTCTTCGAGCGCTTGTTTTTCTTGGGCGCTGAGGAAGCGGCCGTCGGGATGGCCTTCGGGTTGGATTTTTGCTGCATGGATTTTGCGTAAGACTGCCGAAGGGTCTTTTTTTTCCGTGACGTCAATCAGCTCGTCTTTGTTCAACTGGGCGAAGAGGCGGTGTTCCTTGCCGTCCGCCCCACGGTAAAACGGGTGCCAGGGATATGCGCGTGCGTTTCCATCGTGCCAGCTGTGGTGGTCGGTGATGGTGTGGGCGATGGGGTGGAATCCGGGGTAGTGCTTGGCTACCACGCCGCCGAGGATGGCGTGTGCACGCATTTCTTCGAACTCGTGGCGGCTCAATTGGTCCTGCTTGTTGAGCACGTCGTCGCGGATTAGGATTTTTCCGGAGTCGTGTAACTGCGCCCCTTCTTCCAATTGCGAAAAGTCGTAGTCGGTGAAGCCGAAGTGGACGGCCATCGCGCGGCCCAGCTGGAGCGCGCCTTCACGCACGCGGTCGGTGTGCCTGCGTGTGTAGGAGTCTTTTTCTTCGATGGCCGCGATGAGTTCTTTTTGGCGCTTGTTGGCCATGTGTTCCATTTCCGCGCGCAGCAGTCGGCGTTCGAGTACGTCTTCTAGTTCCGGATGGTTCAGCAAGCGTTGGGTGTAGGCCATCACGTCGGATGGGACGCGTCGCCTCGCGTACGCGGTGATGCCCATCATGGGAAGTTGGCGTGGCAGGTGGATCAAGGGCGCATCGTCCAGCAGTTCTTGAGAGGGGTGCAATGCCGGTACGAACATGGCCGAACGCAGGACCGCGGGGTTTTGTTTGGTGCCGATGACTTGTCCGACTTGCGGGTCGTGTGGAGTCTGGTGGTACCGTTGCAATAATACGGCCGTCGGTCTTCCAGTTTGTGGGTGTCTGTTTGGTTTGCCGTCCGGTTGGACGAATTCGCCGCGCATGGCCGTTGCCGTCATCCGTTCGCCGTAGAGAGGAAATACCCGGCTTTTGAGCCGTTCCACCAAATCCGCTCGCCGCCGCGTATGGTAATTGCGGCCGAAGACTTCGACGAGGCGGTAATGGTCCAAGTCGCGTTCAAATTCCGGATTTCGCGTCAAGTTCAGGTACGACATGGCGTCCCATTGGCAGGAGTGGTACAGGTCTTTGACGATGTTGTAGACGGCCCGGCCTGGGTTGCGTTCTTTTTTAGCTTCCCGGATTTTTTCATCAAGCTGTTTTTCGTTTAGCGGTTCCAGCGTGTGTTCGTCCACGATTTGTTGCGCCAAGGTGTCCAATTGCGGCAACGTCTGGCGTAGGTTGCCCGCATTGTCGATGGTCGCGTATTGTTGTCGGCGGGGCAGGGAAAAGGGGCGGTAGTATCCGCTTTGGTGGGTGTCTTCCAGGATGCCGGAGTCTACTGAAGAATCGTACGATTTGGGCCGTTTTTCTGCTGGTGCGTCTTCCGCTTTTTTTTGCCGGCTCATGCGGATCGGATGCGGCGTGTTGACTTTGACGTATTTGACGTCCACGCCGTGCCTTGCCGCGGCTTTTTCGATGGCGGCGCGGTATTGCGGCTTGTCGAATACGCCTTCCACGATGAGCGGCGCATGGTCGTCTTCTGAAAGGTGGGCTGACACGGCGTCTGTCAACCGTCCGTAACCTGCGGCCCTCCGCCTGTCGATGTCCAAGTCGGCGTCTTCCGGATTGCGGAATTGATCGGTGCGGAAAAGCGCGGGCCGGATGCCGGATTTCAACTGGATTTTTCGGACGAGTGATTCGCCGACGATGCTTTTGCCGGCTTTGGGTAATCCGCATACCACGAAGACGGACTGGGTGTGTAGGATGCGCCGGATCGAGGCCATGGGTTTAGGTAGGCATCCGGCGGTATAAAAATTCGCTCAGGTGTTGGTCGGAGCCGCCAATGGAAGGCGGATGCGGAAGGTGGTGCCTTGGCCGACTTGGCTCTGGACGGCGATGGTTCCGCCGTGGCTTTTGACGGTTTGCCAGACGTAGTCCAGTCCTCGTCCAGTGCCTTGCTCGCCCCGGGTTGTAAATCCTTTGTGGAAGATGAGCGGAGCCGTTTCAGCGGTGGCCGCTCCTTTGTGGGTTATGGCCACTGGTTGTAGCAAGTCGTTTGGTATGCCTTTGCCTTGGTCTGACACTTGCAGTTCGACCCAGTTTTTCCCATCTTCCTGGACCGTTTGCAGAGATAGTTTGGGCGTTGGTGGCACGCCGGGCCGCGGGTGTTGGGTGGCGTTGACTAACAAGTTGTCGATGGCGTCGAGCAGGACGCTGGGTTTGCCTAGGACCATGATGGGTTGGCGGGCTTGGATGTCAAGCGTAGTGGTTTTGGGGTTGACGAATTGTTTGACCAGTTCGCGCACGTCGAACACTTGGCGGTTCTCGTGCGGCTTGAGATAGTCCATGCGGTGTAACAATTGGCTGACGTGTTCGGAACTCAACGTGCTTTCAAGCAATTCCGCGTTTTCCAATTCTTTTCCGGTGATTCCGGTGGCTTGGATTACGGTCCGGTGTTCTTCTTTGAGTTGCCCGATTTTTTTCTGGATTTGCCTGACGATGGCCGGAATTCGTTGGCGAAGCACGCGCACCGTGGGTCCATCTAGGATTGCGGGCACGTTGCCGATTGACTTCAGGTTGTGGCCAAGTAAGCGCAGTTCTTGGAGGAGCGGCTGCATCCGTTTGAATTCCGGTTTGTTCCAAGCCAGGTGGTGGTTTTTAAACGTATCCAGGGCGGCAATGGGCAGGGTGGCGCGGTTGCCGATGATGTGTACCAGCTTTTCTTTGGTCTGCTGGTTTTCCTCGAGTTCCTCCGGGTCTAAGTCGTAAACCGGCAGGTTGGGAACTTCGGATTGGATATTTCCCATTTGCCGTATATTTCTTTTGATTTCATTGAGCTTGTCCGCGGTGGGCTCCAAGGTGCCTTGCCGTTCCATATGCTTGGCTTCTTGGATTAGGTAGGTGAACGGATGCACGACGAAGGAATCGTGGAGCCCCTGTTTTTGGCGCACTGACAGCGGGGTGTGACGCAAATCGATTAGGCCGTTGGCGATGCCGTGGAATTCGTGTTCCGTCATGGTTCCGATGTCGAGGCGGCCTTCACGCAGTTTGTCCATCTGGCCCGGATTGTTGTAAATCGTTTGGATATGTCGGCGCCACACGTCTTCCAGCTTTGTTCGGCCTGTCCAGACTGCATTTTTTTCTTTTTCGGTCAGTTCGCCGATGATTCCGAGGCTGTAGGCCCGCCAGCGGTTGTTTTGCGTGTCTTGCAACATGGCCGCCGGGGCCGTCGTGAGTTGTTGGTAGTCGTATACTGCCTTGGCAAGGGGGTGGTTGGGTTGGAAGTGGGGCAGCAATTGGTCAGGACTCATCGGACGTTCGGGGTCTTGTCCGAAGTATTTTCCAGCATCGTGCAGGTGGGCGGCGGCTTCCAGTTGGTCCAGCTGTTGCGGCGTGAATTGCCCCGTACTTTGTCCCAGTTGGCGCGCCAAGGAAGCAATCCGGAGGCTGTATCCGCGCCGATCCGGTAGATTCTGTTCGTTTTGGTCGACGTGTTGTATCAGGCTTGCCACGTGGCGGGAAGCGGGGTCATGGGTTTTCCAGTCTTCGGTCAGCCATTTTTGGACGTAACGCTCGCCTAGGCGCAGAAATCGGCCGACTTGGTGGTATGTCTCGGGATTCTTGGATTTTTCCGAGTATAATGCGACGATTCCCATGGGTTGCAGGGGCAGTTGGCCCATCGGATGGTCGGCTTGGGCCCGCTCGCGGCTGGGCGCGTGGATGGGAAAATACATGCCGTTGTCCTGGCGTGTCCGGGTCAGTTTCTCGATTCGTGAATCGTATTGTCTGTCGCGTTCGTGGGGCATGTAGCGCTGCTGGAAATAGTTTTGCCCGTCGCGCCACGTCGCGGCCGTCACGCTGAACGCTTTGATGGGTCCTTTGCGCAATTCGTGCACGATGTGCTCGCCTTGGCCCTTGTCTTCGTCATACGCGTGCCAGAATTGGAGGTTGGTGTGGTCGTAACGGCCGTTTTCCGACGGTTGCAATCCCAGGAACGACGCGCGGCCCTTTTCCTGGTAGCCGAATTCTTTCCTTAAAAACAACAGCATGTGTTTGACTTTTTCCCGCGCGTCTAGAGGTTTTGCGTCGAGAGTCCGGAAAAAGGATCGGACTTGCGTGTCGCGCAGCCGCGTCGTGCTGTGCCGATCCAGGATGGGGTTGAGAAAGCTGTCGAACTGCCGTCCGAGGTCGCTTCGGCGGATATCGGGTCCGTTGTCAATCACGGAATGGGTTTGGCTGATCGGCTCAAATTCTTCCAAGGCGGGGCGGTACTTGATCATGTTGCGCGAGGTCAGTCCCGAACCGTATCGCTTGGCTTTTGCGCCCCGTTTACGCGTGTTGCTTTCGTGGAGCCGTACGCGCTTGAGTCGGGTGGAAAACGGCCCAGTCAGGAGCGCCTGGTAGGCGTTGAGATTATTTTCTTGTGCTGCGTTCAGCACGATGTTTCGGAATTTCTGGAGGTTGAACGCGCCTTCCACGATGATGGGCCGATGGGGGTCGGTGTGTTTGGAGTCCAGCATGCGCCGGGCCACTTCTTGGTATCGTTCCTCTTTTTCCTCATCACTCACAAAGCGGTTGGCCGGATCGCCACCCGGATACGGGATGTCGTCCGTACGGAGCAGGATGGGCCGGATCTTGGTCTTCTTGAAGATGCGTTCTTGGGTATATTCTCCGCCCGTACTTTTGCCTACCCCGCCTTTTCCTTCCAAAATCAGCACGGGTGCGCTGTTAAAAAAACGGGCTGGTGCGCGGCTCATGGATTGCTTTGGCGCTCGTTTTTATATAATTCCGCCGTAAGCGCACTATGCCGTCCCCTTTCGTTTCCTTATGGTCCACGGGGTTGTTTTTGGTGTTGGCGGCTTTGGCGTACGGATTGGCGTTGGCCGCCGTGGCGTACCGCCGGAAATCCGATTTGCCGCACGGCATCTGGGTGTTGGTGTTGCTGGTGGCCGCATTGGGTTCATGGTGGGATTTGTTCGGTCAGCCGCTGGCCGTATGGATCCAGTCGTACGGGTTGATGTTGGCTTTCGTGCCGCTGATCGTGTTCCTCGCGTACTTCCGTTTTACCGACCGTTCGTTTTTCATGACGTCTTCCGGCGCGCCCTCCAACGATTTTTTCCGATATTACTTGAATCCCGACGTGATTTCGGAGATGAAGGAACTCGGCTACGTGCCCATAGGGGGCCAACTTCGTGACGTCACGGTACTGTTTACCGACGTGCGGAACTCGACGGGTTTATGCCTGCAATATCCGGCGGAAACCGTGGTGCGTTCGCTGAACCTTTACTATGAGGCGGTATGTGAATCGGTGATCGCGCACGGCGGAACCGTGGATAAATTCATGGGCGACGGCGTCATCGCTTTTTTCAATGCCCCCAAAAAATTAGCCGATCATCCCCAGGCGGCATATGACGCTTCCCGCAACATCTTGAAGCGCATGGTCGGCGTGAATGAAAAACTGGAGGGACGGGGGTTACCCCGGCTCGACGTGGGTATCGGCTTGGACACGGGCGTCGGCGTGGTGGGCAACGTGGGTTCCCGGCATTTGGTCAACTACACCGTGATTGGTGACGTGGCCAATACGGCGGCGCGCGGCCAACAATTCGCACAAGCCGGACAAATCGCTTTGACGTCGGCGGTGTTCCAGCACTTGGACGATGCGCCTGCGGGCATCCGGCCGCAATCCGTTGACATCAAAGGCAAGGGGCGCATCAACGTGTACAAGGTGAGCGTGGGTTGAAGCTATCCGTCTTGGCGTTCGATGCGGACGCGCTGCCACGGCAGTTGGAATTGCCGGTGCTTGTTTTTTCCGGTTTGTTGCTGGCTTTAGCGCTGAGCGTCGGCTTTGACGGCTCGGCAAGTTTCGTCCGCCCCGTGGCGTCGGCCGTCGCCGTGACGCTTTGCGTGGGCTTCTTGTATTCGTCGGGTCGTTTTATGGGCTCGGCCACATCGCTTCCGTCTTTTGCCGCGCCGGTGTTGTCCGCGTCCGGTGTTTCCAGCCTGGTTTTTTTCGCCGCGGGCTTGGCCGCGTTGGCTGTGGATTCCGGCATCCATTTTCCAGGCTTGTTCCGCGTAGTATCGTCCTTGGCCCTTTTGTACGTCATCGCGTTGTTCGGCTGGTCCGTGGGACACGCCGCCCGGTTGCGGCACACGCGTAGTTGGCTTTTGGGCGTTTTTGGCGCCGTGTTATTGGCAGCCGTCCACGCGGCATTGTCGGTGCTTTAGTCCAACGTGGCGCTGAGCGCTACGCCGTTTTGACTGTTCAAAGAAATGGGCTTGCCGATGGCGTAGTCGGCGAATTCGCCGAAGTCGGAAAACACGTAGTCCGGGCGTGAGGCTAGGATGCGTTGCGTCCTTCCTGCATATGCGACGCCCACGGCCGTCAAGGAAGCGGCGCGGGCAGCGGCCACGTCGTTGGGCATGTCTCCGCAATACGCGACTTTTTTGCAAGGCAAAACGCCCAGTTCCCGGCAGGCTTTAAGCAACCCGTCGGGATGGGGTTTTTGGAGTTGGACGTCGTTCGCGCCCAAGATGTTGAGCTTGGAAAATCCGTGTAGACGCATCCATTCATGGATGGATTCCCGAGGCGCGTTGGACACCAAGTACAAAGGCTGCCTTGCATCAATCAGGGTTTGGAGGCCGATCAGGGCGGCGCGTATGGGTTTCATTTTCTTTTGGCCTTTTGGGCCGTGGCGCAGCTCGTCGAACGTCTGCTGGGCTTCGTCCAAAAACGCGGGCTTGCCGTGCCGCTTTTTCTGCCGGTCCATGTAGCGGAACAATACGGGCGTGTTGGACGCGTCGTGGTGCAGGGACTCCAACGGTTGCGCGGGGTCGCTCAAGGCAAAGCACAAAAATTCCAGGAAGGCAACCGAATCGTTGACGAACAAGTCGGACGAACTTAAGTCGGCCACCACGTTTTCGGTAACGTCGAGCACTTGGGGCAGGTGCGGTTTGAGGCAGGCGACCACGCATTGGTGGATGTAGTCGAACGGCACGGTCCGGAACACGCCGTCCACGTCGGATAAGATGGCCTGGTATCGCATGGGGACTCACGTCTTTGCGGCGCGCCTATTATTCCTTGTTCGTGCAGGAACGCCGGCTTTTCCAATGTGGCGTTCGATTTTTGCGATTTTTGAAAAAAGATGGTCCGGCTTCTCTTTTTTAAGTTCGCTTTCGTTCCCCCGGTACGGCACTGCGATGGCACGCACGCCGGCTCGAATGGCTGCCACGACATCGTTGGGTTGGTCCCCCACGTAGGCTACGTGCATCCCTGCTTTGATGCGTAGTTTGCGACAGGCCAGTTTGATTCCTTGGGGATGCGGTTTTTGGTGTTGGACGTCTTCTTTGGACACCACCGCAATGCCTTTGAGTCCGTGATCCGAAAGCCACTCCCTCAGCGGGACGCCCGCCGCGTTGGAGACCAGACAGACTGGGATGCCTTGCGAGCGGATGCGTCGGAGTGTTTCCAAGGCGCCCCGGATGGGTCGGATCGCTTTTTGGGCTTCCGGTCCGTCCCGCAGAAGGCGATAGCGTTTGTAACTATCTTCCAAAGTGGTGGGCTTGCCTGATTCTTGCCTTTTGCGTTGCATGAACGCATCCAGCGTCCGTCCGTCATGGCGTGACGCATGCAGCGAATCCAGGGTCGTCTTTTTCTCGTCCGCCAGGTACGTCAAGAATTCCATAAAGTCGCGCGCCTCGTTGATGAAGCGTTTGGTTCCCCGCAGTTCCGCCAATCGGGTGAGATCCGGCATCAATTCGTCGACGTTGGTATGTGGACGCAATGCTTCGATTTGGCAATGATGGATGTATTCCAGTGGCACTTCCCGCAGCGTCCCGTCCACGTCGAACAGAACCGCTTCCAATTTCGGATGTTTCTCCATTCGAGCAACGGTTGCCATAAGATGGATTTAAAGACGCCTCCCGCCTTAGTTTAACGTATCGGTTTTTGTTCAATGGACCTTTCCCCGCCCAAAGGCATGCGCGACTTTCTGCCCAGCGTAGCGTTCAGGCGGGAATGGATTGCCGACACGCTCAAATCCACGTTCAAGCAGTACGGCTTCGTGCCGTTGGAAACGCCGGTCGCCGAACGCTTCGAAGTGTTGTCCTCCAAGTTCGCTGGCGGCGACGAGATTCTAAAGGAGACGTACCGCTTCCAAGACCAAGGCAAACGCGAGTTGGGCCTTCGGTACGATTTGACGGTGCCGCTGTGCCGCGTTTTTGCTGCAAACCCCCAATTACCCAAACCGTTCAAACGCTACCAAATCGCCCCTGTGTTCCGCGACGGCCCGTTGAAGAAAGGCCGCTACCGCGAGTTCGTGCAATGCGACGTCGACACCCTCGGCGTTTCCGGGATGTTGGCTGAAGCCGAGTTGTTGGCGTTGGCCGCCCAGGCCTTCGCGTCCCTGGGTTTGGACGTCGTTTTCAAAGTCAACAACCGGAAACTGCTCAACGGCTTGCTGGAAGACGCCGGCATTGCCAAGGAAAAACAATCCGGCGCGCTTCTGTCGTTGGACAAGTTGGAAAAAATCGGCTCCGCCGCGGTTTTGGCCGAACTAGAAAAAGAGCGCGGTGTGTCTGCGACGGTCGGCAAGAAACTGTTGGCGCTTTTTGAAAAGTCCGGCACCGGCTCCAACGCCCTCTCCTCCATCAAAAAGTCGTTGAAATCTGTGGAAGGAAAAGCAGGCCTTGATGAGTTGCAGTCATTGTTCGATTTCCTGGAAGCTTTCGGCGTAAAAAATGCGGATTTTGTGCCCTCGCTTTCCCGCGGATTGAACTATTATACTGCCACGGTTTTTGAAGCCTTCCTGTCGCAGGATTCATCTAGCGGCTCTTCCATTACTTCTTCCTTGGCTGCGGGCGGCCGGTACGACACGATGGTCGGCAACTTTTCCGGCAAAAGCGAACCCGTTCCGGCGGTAGGCATTTCCTTTGGTTTGGACGTCATCGGCGAAGCGCTGGTAGAACAAGAACAAAACGCTGCCGCGGGTCAAAATCGAGCCGGTATGGCTTCAAGCGGCCCCAAGGTCTTCGTCATTTCGGTAGGCGACACGCAAGGCCAATGCATCCAAATCAGCCAACAACTGCGACACGCCGGCATCTTTGTGTTGATGGATTTGGCAGGCCGGGGCTTAAGCAAGAACTTGCAGTGGGCGTCCAAGCAAGGCATTGCGTACGTGTTGGTCGTGGGCGGACAAGAAATCAAAAGCGGAAAATACACGTTGAGGGATTTGGCGACGGGCGCGGAGAGGAAGTTGACGCTTGAGCAATTGGAATCGGCACTGCGGGCCTGAATTCCGGCTTTGCGATTAGTCTGGTCTGCTTTTTGATTTGTTTCCAGTCTCCCGTTTACTTATTCGGATGGCGCGGAAGGTGTCCTAATTGCGGTTGCCAGGAGCCGTTCGGCTTCCAGTTCAATTTCGCGCTGCGCCGTGGCGATCGATTCGGAAATTGCAGCGGCTTTCTTTCCAAGCGTCAGGTCGAGCCTGGAGAGTTCCTGGATCGAGGCTGTCATGGATTTCATGCGGTCTTGTGGCGCGCGGAGGACGGCCCGTTGGTGTTCAAGCTCAATCCGGCTTTCGCGGGCTTGTTCGAATTCGTCGGCCCAGGCGTTGCGTTTTTCGATGAATTCGGCGATGGCTGGGTTTTCCAAATCGGAAGAAAGCGCGTCCAAAAGGGGGGCCAATTCTTCGCTGTCCAAAAGACAGTCCTTGAGGAAATCTTCCTTGACCGACAGGTAGCGTTCGGCGGCGTTGGCGTATGCGCCGGGGTTCTTCCCGCGGGCGTGCCGTTTCAGCGGCCCTTCCAGCGCGTCCAATGCGGAATAGAACCGGTTGGCGGCGTCGTGTTCGGCCTTTTTTGCATTGGCCAAGGCGACGTCGGTTTCCGCCATTTTCTTTTCGTCCAGGTCCATTGCCTGCTTTTTTTCCTGCGTCTTTTGGCTTTCCAGGCGCGCACGGGTGTCGGCAAGCTCGCTCGTTACGCGTTCAAGCTGTTTGGAAAGCGAATCGTCCGTTTGCTTTCTTTGCACTTCCGCGCATCGGTTGGAATAGCTGCGTACGGGTTCCATTTCTTTGTGCATGGCGACATATTGGTCCGTCAATTCATTCATGGTGGAGTTGAATTCTGCCAGATCCTTTTTGAAAAACGCATAGATGTAACGGTTGTCCTTGACCACGTTTTGGATGGCGGCCAACGTCGAATGTAGGGCCTGGATGTCCCGGTCCAATCCCTCGAAATCGGTTGGAAACGTAAGGGCTTCCAAGTCCGCCTGCAGCGCGAGGGCCTTGGATGCGAAATCGCGTTGGTGCTGTTGGGCGATGCGTTCGTGCGGGCCCACGTCCTGGGGAATGGCTTCGGATACGGTTTGGATTGCGTGCTTGAGACGACCGATTGGCTCTTTTGTCTCAAGTGCATGGGGCAAGGCGGCGTGCGTGGCCTGTGTTTTCCAGAATGCGACTTTGGACTCCAGTTTTTCAAACGGGCTTGCGCCTTGCCATTTCGGTTCCTGCACGGTTACCTGCGGAGGCTCCCGGGGCGAGAAAAAGGCGGCAAATTCCTTGAGCAGTTTCCGGAAGACCATATCTGAACTGATTTGGCCCGATGGCCTTAATTGGTTTTTTGTCGGCCGAATTGATTGGCTTATCATCAGTTTTTTCGTTTTCGTCGCCAGATGATGTTGATTTCTTTTTCAGCCACATGGCGTGGGAACTCGGGTCCAAGTTCGGCGTACCTTTCTTCGATTTCTTCTTTGCTGCCGAATATTTTCATTTCCGGATCGATTAAGTGTTTTTTTCCGTCAAGCATTGCCTCGACCCACGCATGCGCAACCGTTCCAAATTTGCCTCGGACATATTGGTCTTTGCGCGACTTGTATCAGATGAAACCAAGGAGAAGGCAAGGTACCTTTGGGCTGTGCATACGTCTTATCCTGCGCAAAGATCAGTAGTTTGGTACCTAGTGGTTTTCGGTTGATTTTTGTTCTATGTCTTTCACGAAAACTAGTTGACACTTTCACCATAACAATAATGGGTGGTGAAAGTGAGCTTGGAACGCAAAAAACGATATCTAATTCTACACCGAAACGATGGGAACTTTCGGCGGCTG
>Ga0082335_1000813_pt1 | contig 73565 bp, 63 predicted proteins | sample Subgrocontami58m_FD_72375 | JGI IMG/M metagenome (GOLD analysis project Ga0082335, IMG submission 72375) | Subsurface groundwater microbial communities from S. Glens Falls, New York, USA - GMW37 contaminated, 5.8 m (SPADES assembly) (version 2) ... | reverse complement strand
ACGGTGTCTGCGGGCCATTGTAACGCCACGCGCGCCGTGATCAGGGCGCCACCGAGAGTTCGATAACGGCAACGGGGGTTGCCAAATTTGATCGAAAATCCCGAGTCCGACAGGCTGCTAGAGCGGTTTCACCCTGACTTGAAACGGCAAACCGCTCTAGCATCTTGTTTTATCGCATGATTCACACGCTGTTGCGTTCCGTTCAGCGTGATCATGCTCTCATGGCCCCGCACATGCGGACTGCCGGGGTGGCCAACAGACCACCCCCACCCCTCGCTCGCGCGGAACCTGGGTCGGGTCAGACCCCTTTGAACTGGCCCTTGCGCTTTTCCATGAAGGCCTTGCGCGCTTCCTTGGCGTCCTCGGACTGGTTCAGGATGCCGCCAGCGTTGGAGGTCAGCACCATCGTGGTTTCCAAGGTGCTGTCCAGCGCCGCGCGCATCACCCGCTTGCTGATCCACTGCACCAGCGGCGGAATGGCGATCATCCGGGCGCACAGATCGCGGGTGAACTGTTCCAGTTCCTCCGAGGCGACGAGGTGGTTGATCATGCCCCAGCGATAGGCGGTGTCTGCGTCCAGGTTGCCCGTGTAGGCAAACTCCAGCGCGCGCCCCAGGCCGATCATCTTGGGCAGATAGTATGATCCGCCATTTTCGATGATCTGGCCGGCATTGTGATAGGCGACGAATCGGGTCTTCTCGCAGCCGATCCGCACGTCGCAATGCAGCGCCATGTCCATGCCGGAACCCACCGCAGCCCCGTTGATCATCGCGATCGTGGGCTTGCGGATCAGGCTGATGTCGCGATGCAACTGGGTGAACCCGTGGTAGAAATGCTGGCGTGCCGCGTCCGGGCCTTCATGCGATCCACGATTGCCAGAGAAATTCGGTCCCAAGGTGTCAGCCCCGCCGCGGGAGCCGAGATTGGCGCCCGAGCAGAAACCGCGCCCGACGCCGGTCAGCACGATCACCCGTACATCGGGATCGTCATCGGCGGCGCGCATGTATTCGCCGACCTTGGCGACGGTGCCGTTCATCTCGGACGTGCCCACCAGGGCGTTCATCCGCTCCGGCCGGTTGAACTTGATCCAGACGATGCCGTTGTCTTCTTTCTCATAGAGCAGGTAGTCGACCAGATTCGGTCCCATGCGACGTTTCCTCCGTTGCCCGTCCCGCGGACGGCGTGCCTGTTGGATGCCCCAGCCTATATCGAGGTCCCCCGTTCGCGCCATAGAGCGCGTTCGAGCCAAGCGGCGGGCTGGTACGGCGCCTGGACCGCCGTGCAAAATACCGGACGGCATGCAAGGCTCGCCCATCCGAGAACACGGCAAGGAGAATGATCCATGGAAGCGGGATATCTGGGCGTCGGCAACATGGGGCTGCCCATGGCCGGCAAGTTGCTGGACGGCGGCCACACACTCACTGTCTACGACATCAACGAAGCCGCCATGGAGCCGCTGCTGCAGCGCCAGGCACGACGCGCCACGTCACCGAAGGACCTGGCCGATCAGTGTGAGATCGTGTTCGTATCCTTGCCCACCCTGGCTGCCTTCCGCGCCGTGGCGTTCGGGCCGGACGGTCTGACCCATGGCAAGGCGATGAAGCTGCTGGTGAACACCTGCACCATCGGCGTGCCCTTCGTGAAGGAGATCGAGCAGACCATGGCCGCCCAGGGCGTGACCGTGGTGGATTGCCCGATCTCTGGCGGACCGCCGGGGGCGCGGGCCGGCACTTTGTCGGTCATGGTGTCCGGCGATCCAGCTTCGGTGGAGCGGGTGCGGCCGATGATCTCGCTCTGGGGTCGCACCTTGACGGTGGCCGGGGACAAGCCAGGTGCCGCGCAGGTGCTGAAACTGACCAACAACATCCTCTCGGCCGTGGCGCTGGCGGCCACGTCGGAAGCATTCGTGATGGGTGCGAAAGGCGGCCTCGATCCCGAGGTGATGCTGGCGGCGATCAACGCCGGCAGCGGGCGGAACAGCGCCACGGAATCGAAATTCCCCATTGCGGTGCTGACCCGCAGCTTTGATTTCGGTGCCGAGATGCATATCCTGATGAAGGATATCGACCTCGCCATCGCCCAGGGCGAGGAACTCGGTGTCCCCATGTGGGTCTGCCAGGCGGCGAGGCTGGTGTTCAAGCACGCCATGCAGAAAGGCGCCGCGAAGGACGACCTGACCTCTATCGTGCGGCATATCGAGCGTGACGCCGGGTTCGAGATCCCGAAGACCCGCTGATCGGTCCTCGCGATGGTGGTCCGGCCGGTTCGCCATCGCGTTTTCCCATCCGGCGGCGCCGCACGCACCCCAGACGAAGACCCATCGCGGCCTTGCGGGTCTTATCCAGGATTGCGATGGGTTGGGACCCTGTAGCCCGTATTTGAAGGGAACGCATCGGCGACTTGACCCGATCATGAAACCTGTCGAGCGTGTCCCGGGTTCGGCCTGATCCCGGTTCGGTGTGATCCGGCTTCGGGAGGACCCAAGAGCCGTCGATCGTGCTTGCAGGCGGGCGGATCGGCTATTCCGGCAACGCCTTGCCATGAAGTCATCACCAGGGGTTCATTCCATGACCAAGGCCGCAACCCTGCATGCCCTGCACCGCAACCCCGGCATCCTGCTCTGCGGCAATGCCTGGGATGTCGGCACCGCTCGCCTGATCGCGCATCTGGGCTTTCCGGCAATCGAAACCTCCTCGGCCGGGCTCGCTTTCGCCACCGGTCGACCCGACGCGGAAGGCCTGATCACCCGGACCGAAATGCTGGAGAGCCTCGGCCGTATCGCCGCCGCCGTGTCGCTGCCAGTCACCGCCGATCTGGAGAACGGCTTTGGCGACGCCCCGACAAAAGTCGCGGAAACGATCGCTCTGGCCATGGCGTTCGGCCTGGCCGGCGGCTCGATCGAGGATGCGACGGGCCACGCGGAGGCGCCGAACTACGACATCGGGCTGGCGGCGGAGCGGATCCGGGCAGCGGCCGAGGCAGCCGATGGTCGCTTCGTCCTCACCGCCCGGTGCGATGCATATATGCACGGGCGCGGCGAGCTCCGCGATGTGATTCGCCGCCTGCAGGCCTATCAAGAGGCCGGCGCCGATGTTCTCGCCGCCCCCGGCCTGCCAACCCGCGAAGATCTGGAGACGATGGTGCGGGAGGTGGATCGCCCGGTGGCCGTGTTTGTCGGCTTATCCACCTGGCAACCTGACCTCGCGGCACTGACCGAAATCGGGGTCAAACGCGCCAGTGTCGGCAGCGGACTGGCCCGCGCTGCCCTGACCGGCTTCCTGAGCGCAGCTCGAGAGATCAAGGAGTCCGGCACGTTCAACCAGGTCGCCACCGCGGTGCCGTTCCGGGACCTGAACGCGCTGTTCCGGACGCTCCATCGGGGATAGCCGAACAGGAAGCGTGGCCCTGGACATGCCGCGTTTGGATCAGGTCCGGCCTGGGCTGACCCGAGCCATCGTTCCGTGGTAGCAGATGGCCGCCACCGTCAGGTGACCAGGAGGAGAGAACCATGAGCGTCGCAGACCCGAACCGCGTGATCGTAACCGGCGAAAACCCGTTCATCCGGCTCAGCGAAACCGATGACGGCCCGATTACCACCAACGCCAGCTACTGGCGGATCCTGATGTCCGGTGCAGGCCCGGGCCATGTCCTGTTTCTGAAAAGCGAGCTGACCGGGAGCGGCTGGCGCATCTACTCCGACAACATCGCCATGACACGATGGCTGCAATCGACCGTCCAGGGCATGCTGAACCCCGAGCTGGCCGACACCGCCATTCCGGTCACCGATGCCGAGTTCTGGAAGTCCGGCGATCCGAAATACTTCTGGACCGAGCATGTGGATGCACGGGACGAGGAAATTGCCCTGACCTGGCACGATATCGGCGACCCGCTGCTGATCCACACCTTTCCCAATGCCGAACCCAACCCGCGCAAATACGGTCTGAGCACGGTGCTGATCCCGGCTTTGGGCACCCGCGTGGTCCGCAATGGCGTGCAGGCCAAGGGAAAATCCTGGCCGCGTGTGCGGGAAGCCCGCCCGTTCAGCACGAGCGCCTTGGCCTTCGCGGAAAGCTGGACCGAAGCTCGGTAGTCGAGGCCCAAACAAACGGGGCGCCCAGCAGGGCTCCCCGCGCTTGGCCCGGAGCCGAGCAGGGCTACGGCATGCACCCATCGCGATAGCAGGCGGGTGCGGGAGCCGACCGGCCCGATCGGGTGATCGAGCCGGTCGGCGTCCCCCCTGGGATCGCTTCCCCTTGGGATCGTCCACCTTGGGATCGTTCCCCCTGGGATCGTTCCCCCTGGGATCGTTCCCCCTGGGATCGTTCCCCCTGGGATTGTTCCCCCTGGGATCAGACCCGCTCGATCAGCGCCGCAATCCCTTGCCCGACGCCGATGCACATCGTCGCGATCGCCCGCTTGCTGCCGAGGGTCTCCATGGCGTTGACGGCGGTCAGCGCCAGGCGCGCACCGGACATGCCCAGGGGATGACCCAGCGCGATGGCGCCGCCATGCGGGTTCACGTGGTCGGAGTCATCGGCGAGGCCCAACTGGCGCAACACCGCGATGCCCTGGCTGGCAAAAGCCTCGTTCAGCTCGATGATGTCGATATCGCCGATCGAAAGGCCGGTCTTGGCCAGCAGCTTCTGCACCGCGGGGGCGGGGCCGATACCCATGATCCGCGGCGGCACACCGGCGGTCGCCATCGCGACGACCCGCGCCCTCGGCGTCAGGCCGTGGCGACGGATGCCGTCCTCCGACGCCAGGATCAGGGCCGCGGCGCCGTCATTGACGCCACTGGCGTTGCCGGCGGTGACGGTGCCCGGGTCGCGGAACGGGGTGCGGAGCTTGGACAGCATTTCCAGGGTGGTGTCCCCGCGCGGATGTTCGTCCGTATCGACCACCGTATCGCCCTTGCGGCCCTTGATGGTGACGGCACTGATTTCCTTGGCGAAAAACCCGGTCTCCTGGGCTTTCTTGGCACGCATCTGGCTGCGATAGGCGAATTTGTCCTGGTCGGCGCGGGAGATTTGGAACTCCTCGGCCACATTCTCGCCGGTTTCCGGCATCGCGTCGGTGCCATAGACCTTCTTCATCTGGGCATTGACGAAGCGCCAGCCGATCGTGGTGTCGAAGATCTCGGCCGACCGCCCGAAAGCCTCGGTCGCCTTGCCCATGACGAACGGCGCGCGGGTCATGCTTTCGACTCCGCCGGCCAGCATCAGGTCGGCCTCTCCCGTCTTGATGGCGCGCGCGGCGGTGCCGACAGCGTCAAGACCCGAGCCGCACAGGCGGTTCACGGTGCCACCGGGGACGGTGGTCGGCAGGCCGGCGAGCAGCACGGCCATGCGCGCGACGTTGCGATTGTCCTCCCCGGCCTGGTTGGCGCACCCCATGATGCAGTCGTCCAGCGCGTCCCAGTCGATGGACCCGTTGCGGGCCATCAGCGCCTTGATCGGATGCGCGGCAAGATCGTCGGTGCGCACATCGCGCAATGCGCCGGCATAGCGGCCGATTGGCGTGCGGGCAAAGTCGCAGATATAGGCGTCGGACATGGGCGTTCTCCCGGTCGGTTGGCGGTTCCTGGCCGCGTGGTCGATGGGGTTGTTTAGCCCGTTGGCCGGTAGGGGGGAAGGTTGGGGGGCAGCCGGCATGGTGATGCCATGGCCGCTTGAGGTCGAGCGAGCGCCCGGTCCGATGAACGGCCGTCGGCGAGCACGATAGCGGACGGTGGTGATACCGGAACAGGAGCGCGTGGTCCGGATCTCCGGCCTCATACAGCCCGGACCAGCGGCAATTTGGTACCGACCACCGCGCGTTCGGCCAGCACCTCTCCCCGAAAGCGGAACAGCTTGGCAGGGCGGCCGCCAGTTTCGGTGGCGACTTCCCCGGTTTCCTCGACCAGATCCTGCTGGTCGATCAATCGACGGAAATTCTGCTTGTGCAACAAGCGTCCGGCCAGCGCCTCGACCGCCCGTTGCAGTTGCAGCAACGTGAATCCCGGCGGCATCAGTTCGAACACCACGGGTCGGTATTTGATCTTGGCGCGCAGACGAGCGATGCCGGTGGCCAGGATGCGGCGGTGGTCGTGGAGCATGGCCTCCCCAGGCGGTTCCCCAGGCGCGACGTCGTTGCGGCCAGCTTCGGGAACCAGCCCCGCCTCCCACAGCAACTCATAGCGTTGCAGGATCAACTCCTCGTTCCAGCGCTCTCCGTCCAGGCCGAAATTGATCGCCGTTCGCCGATGCCGGTCGCGCCGCAGCCTGGCATCGTCGGTGCCGTCGGCCCAGGCCAGCAGCGGTTGAGTGAGTGCCTCATCGCCCAGTGTAATCCCGGTTCGGCGCCGGTCTTCCCAAGGGAAATAGCGATACCAACTCTGCCAACCGACCCCGGGCTCCCCCGACACCAGCGCTTCCCGCGTCAGGCCGAGATAGGAGATCGACACCGTGCGCTGCGACTCGCCCCCGGTGCGATCCCGATCCGCAAACGTATAGAGCTGCTCCACATAACCCAGCGGATGATGCGTCTGCTGCTCCACCCAGGACCGCACACCCGATTGCAGGGAGCGGTGACCGGACACGAACGGCCCCGATGGCAACGCCTGGCCACGATCGATGGTCAGCACGCGCGGCTGCCCGTCGGTCACCGCGACGATGACCGCGATCAGTTCGGCGGCGACAGTGGCCGAGTCCTTGTCCACTCCGGGTTGAGGCATGCCCCTTTCTTCGCACGACCCAGGGGTGCCTCGCCACAGCCGATTGACGGCCCGGAGCCTTATCATTAGCCCGTCATCGGCCGGCTTCATCCATCGGGACGCGGTTGCATGATCTTCCTGTCCTCGATCCGCCGCCGCCGCGACAAACCGACCGAGGCGGACGGTTTCCCCTGGACGGTCCCCCTGATCCGCGATCTGGAGGCGCTGGACTTCACCGCCCCCGTCACCTTCCTGGTGGGAGAGAACGGCAGCGGCAAATCCACCCTGCTGGAAGGGATCGCCGCCGGCATGGACGCCGTCGCCGCCGGCAGTCGAGACCTCGCCCGCGATCCCACCCTGCGAGCGGCGCGGGAGTTCGCGTCCGGCTATGTCTTCAGCCGCCGCCGCCATGCACGCACCCGCCTGTTCCTGCGCGCCGAGGACGTGTTCGGCTACACGGGCCGCCTGGCCAGCGAGATGGACGAATTGTCCGACATCGAGCAGGAATTTTCCCAACTGCCCGAAGGCTGGGGCCGCGACAAGGCGACCGGCATGGCTCGTGCCCAACGAGCGGCGCTGACCGACCGCTACGGCGCCAACCCCGACGCGCAATCGCATGGGGAGACGTTCCTGGCGTTGCTGCGCACCCGCCTGGTGCCGAACGGCCTCTATTTCCTGGACGAGCCGGAAACGCCGCTGTCGCCGACCCGAGTGCTGGCCCTGATCGCGCTGATCGTGGAGCGCGTGGCGCAAGGGTGCCAGTTCGTGATCGCGACCCACTCGCCCATCCTGTTGGCGCTGCCGGGCGCGGTGATCCTGGAGGCTCGGGACGGTGCGCTTGGCGTGGCTGATTGGAACGATCTGGAGCATGTCCGGGTGACGCGGGCGTTCCTGAACGATCCGGCTTCGGTGTTGCGGCGGTTGTTGGACTAGCTTCGGGCGGGTTCGACCGGCGCCAGCAATGCGGCCGATCGGTCGGGAGCGTCGGATGCGATGCGGTTGGATGGCGCGATCGGTCGGCCACGGCGCAGGGACGCGCGCTGCTGCCGCGGCACGCCTGCTTCGTGCCTCCACGGCCAACCCATACGAGCGGAGCCGCCACCCCGGGCGCGGGACAGGTAGGCCCCGGCCGCCCGCCCCCGATCTGGATTCTCTCCCGCGCATCCACACCGTCTCCCTGGCGGAGCGGGACGGAGTGGCCGGCGTTTGGAGTCCCCCCCCAGTCCGCGCCCGTGCTTGTGGCGCTGTCCGCAAGGCTTAACCACGGAGCGCACGAAGGGCCACGGTGATCCACGGAGGCGTTGTGGCGTCGCCACTGTCTCGACCGGCAACACCGGGGCACGCGCCAGACGCCGCCCCCCTCGCCGCGCGGCGATTTGAACCATCCGTCCCTCACACCGGCGCCAAACCCCGTCCCCCCGACGAAGCCACCACGCCTCCGTGGATCACCGTGGCCCTTCGTGCGCTCCGTGGTTAAGCCTTGCGGACGTCGCAGCCCGAACCGGCGCGGCCTTGGGGCACATCCCGCAACGCCCAATCCCGACCAGGGTCCACGCCCCCGCATCCAAATGCGGGCTCGCCGGCATCCAGGCCGAGTGGTCCCCCTCCGCCGGACGCTTCCCCGGTTTCGCATGTCGACGTTCGAAAATCGTCCTTGCCGCAGCATCCGCCGGCCCGCCCGCGCCGCTCGGAATCCCGTTTCCGGGGTTGGATGCAGTGTGGAACGGACGGAAACGCGGGAATCAGGCATCGAAGATGGCCATCAGTTGTCTCTTTGTTCTTGGCCCTAACGCGCCCTCGGCGGCAAGGAAAATGCGCTTCCCGGCCGGCGCGGAGGGGTTTTGGCGGCCAAAAACCTTGATCGGAGGCCGATTTGCTCATGATGTGGGCAGGGGTTAACAAAACCGTCTCATTTCTGATAGGGTGCCGATTGGCGTGAATCCGGGTTGGCGTCGGATCTGAGACTTTGCCTTAGGATAGGCCGGCAGGGTCATGAAATCCCGTGAAAAATTGGCACTCCTGAGATTTCACTTTAAGTGTGGATTTTCTGTCATCCGTTGCACAACCCAGCGGGAAACCCGGGTTTTCGTTGCGGATCAATGCGGGATTCGGGGGGTATCGTTGCGAAACCCCGCCGTTAACCCATGCCGCGATGCTGGGCATCCTGCCCGATCCAGGGCAGAGACGGCCATTTGGCGAGGGAAACCCGGTCCGCACGCGCGACCCGCGGCACTGGGCCACCGACAGGATGCCGCCGTTGCGCTGGGCGGGTCCAGCGCCCCAATCCACAATGGGGCACGGCTGAGCGGAAAGGCCGGTGCGGGGGGAGGGTTGGGCATTTTTCCAACACGAAGGCACCAAGGGCACCAAGAAGGCGCGCCGCAAGCTCGTCCGCTCGGCCGTTGCCGGGGGAGGCTTGGGGTCTCACCCTCATGCCACCCGGTGGTGCAAGCCAATGGTCCGCCGATGCCGTGTCGCGGCAACGACAGGTTCGGCCCTGCACACCATCCCCCGGATTCCAAAAAAATCGATTCGAACCAAGGGGGGCTGGCCCCCCTTGGAACCCCCCAAGAGGTAAGGAGGTAAAGACGCAGGATCAAAAAGAGGTTCTGGCGAGACGGAAGCCCGCGCCGTTGCTCCGGTCTCCGCCACCGACGCGGTCGCGGAAGCCGGCGCGGACGATCCTCGGATTGCTGAACCACGAACCGCCGCGCAGGACCCGCGAAGCGGCATTCCCTCCGGTTGTCCAGACCGCGCCGTCCGAGGGGGCACCCTTGTAGTCATCGTGCCAAGAGTCGGCCGTCCTTTCCCATACATTGCCGAGCATGTCGGATAGGCCAAATGGGTTGGGCAGAAACGAACCCACCGGAGCCGTGAACGCATAGAAGTCATCGCCGTCGAAAAACCGCTCATTGTCGAACGGCCGGTTCAGAGCGGTCATTAGGCTCCGGTCCGCGACATTGGCAAAGCGGCAGGTCCGGTCCCGCCCGTCCCCCCAGAACCGCGCCGTCTCCGTCCCCGCTCGCGCCGCATATTCCCATTCCGCCTCGCTCGGCAGCCGATAGGGTTCGGTATCGGGATTTCGTCTGGTGTTGATCCAGGCGATATAGTCCGTGGCGTCTGCGTGGCTGACACAGACGACCGGGTCGCGGTCGGTCTGCGCGAAGCTCGGGTTCCGCCAGTTTCGGCCCTCCCGCTCCGCGCCGCGCCATTCGCCCTTGTCGTCGGGTTCGGTGGTCCAGGCCTTATCCGGGGTCGGGCGATCGGTTGCCGCGACGAAGGCCGCGTATTCGCCGCGTGTGACCGGATAGCGGCCGAGCCAGAACGGGCGGGCGATGGTGACCTCGTGGCGGGGGCGCGCCCAGTTGTCGATGCCGGTCGCATCCTCGCGCTTCGACTCCGCCGGGGGGATGCCCATCATGAAGCGGCCGGGGGGGATTTCCACCATCTCCGGCAGGTCGTCGGCGTCGCGCCGGACGCGGCGGCGCGGCAGACCCTGGGTGGTGTGGTCTGTCCTGGCCCCCACCAGCACCAGCGTGTCCTTGCCGAGCGCGTTGGTCATGTCGGCGCCGCGCAGGTCGGCCTCGGCGAAGTTGAAGCCGGATAGGTCGGACGTGCCGAAATCGACGCCTCGCAGGTCGGCCCGGATGAAGGTTTGGCGTTTGTCGAGGCCGGCGATGCGGGTCAGGTCGGAGAAGGTGTCGTGGCGCCGTTCATGGATGGTTTGCAACATGGCCTGTTGGGCGGCGGTGAGTTTCATCGCTCCTCCTCCCACCGCAACGACGCCTCGCCCAAGGCAATGCCGTGCGGTCCGTCCTTGGGACAGAGCTTGAGGAAGGCCGCGACGACAGCCTCCGCCGAGCGCGGCGTATCGGTGTCACTGGCCGGATCGAAGGTGACCTGGGTGTTTGTGGGGTCGGGGATGAAGACCCTGATGGTCGGGTTCTTCGGTTCGGTCTCGGCGGATTGTTCGTCGGGCTTTCCGTTGGGGGTCAGGCAGACGAGGGGATCGTCCTCGGTGATGCCGGGCGGTGCGCCGTCCAGACAGGTGTCCGGCGGTTGCACGGTGAAGGTCCATCGCCCCGCCGCCGCCTCCACACCCGGCCGTTTCCGATCGCGGTTGAAGTGGCGGGTCTGGGTATGGTCCGGCGCGTCCAGGTGAACGGCGACCTTGGTTGCCGCCACCCAGGCGGTGCCGCCGGGCCATTTCACCGGGGTCTTGCCGAGCATCATGGAGAGGAAAAGGCGGAAGTCTTCCGGCGTGTCGCCCTGGCTTCCGGAAAAGATGGAGAAGTCCGCCAGGTAGCGATCGCGCGGCTTGGGGATCGGGCGGGCACGCATGCGACGGGCGGTTGGTGGGTCGCCGGTGGCCCGCCCGTGGTCCTGAGCGGGGGCGTGATCCGGGATATCTGGTGACGCACTGGCCGAGCGGGATCGGAAGCGCGTCCAGGCGCGGACGAACCGGCGGTCGTCCGGGCTATCCGCCTTGAACAGGACGTTTCGCATAGCAATCAGGGCTTTCTTCGACGGCCTGCTGGTGCCATTCAGCCAGTCACGATAGGCCCGCTCGGTATACGTCCTGGCGCCGTCGGGATAATGCTTCGCGACCTCGTCGCAGAAGGTTGCGGCCGTCCAGGCGCGCAGACGTCCGTCGTCGGTGCGATCGTTGTCGATATGCCAGCGGAGAAGTCTCGGGAAGTCCATGGCTTCCAGAAGACTTCCGGTTTGACTTCCAGTAACCATCCCTGGACTGCGTTCCGACGGGCTCATATTTCCCTCTGTGCTGTATATCGACTTCCCGATACATGTGCAGAATCCGGCATCGGTTCAATAGAAAAAAGGCCGATGCACATGACGAAGTTTGCACTGATGCGGTGGGCGATGGAACTGGTCATCCGCGATCTTCTGCCGCTCCTGGCCGACCCCAAGCACCACGATCTGGTCCTGGCCATGATCTATCTCGGCGCCGCGCTGGTGGCGATCCTCGGCCATCGGTTCATGTGGGTGATCTACGCGGTCTTGGGCGCCATCCATATAGCCGCCTACTAGCGGGAGTTGGGTCGGCAGGATTCACGAACGGGGCCCAGCGGTCCCGATTTGAAGCCTCGGTTCGCGCCTCCCCGCTGGCCCGCAGGCCCATGAAGTGAAGCTGCGGGCGGCGCCGGCGCTGCGTCTGATCGTTCGGCGCAAATCGCCCGAGGCGACCGAGGCCGCTCGGCTGGGCCTGCGTCGCGCGGCGATCGGAACGGCGCACGACGCGGTCCACGCAGCCTGATCGAGGCGGAGTTCCTGGTCCTCGGCACGTCATTGCCAAAGAGAGGATAAAGCGCCGGCGGTGCTCGGGGTGTATCGCTTGCGTTGGCAGATCGAACTCACGTTCAAGCGGCTGAAATCTCGGCTGCATATCGACAGGCTGCCGGCATGGACCGTCGAAGCGTCACAAGGCTGGTTCCTCGCCCCCTCATTCTCGCGTCGTTGGCCCATGATCTCAGCGCGGCGTTCCTGGATTGCTCCCCCCCCTCGATAGGCTCGACGCCGGGTACGTCCCCCCACTCTGCACGGTGCAGAAGATGGCTTTTCTGACGGCTTCTGTCGCGTTATTTACTGGGACTGAACGGCTTCCGTCAGCTTGGAAACCAAATCCACCGGTGGCCCGGCCGCAGCCTCACTTCTTCGTGCCCTTCGTGCCTTCGTGGTAAAATAAAGCGGTGCTCACACCATCCACCGACTCCAGCCGATGAATACATTGTTTCAACGCAACGTAGTCCTGGGATCGCGACCTCGCCCCGAGGCCGCAAGGCGCGGCCTTCTGCCATATCCGCCACCATCCAGCGTCCACACCGGCACAGTATCGCGGCGCATCCTTTCTTATCTGCGTTCATCTGCGTTCATCCGCGGTTAAAATATTCTTCCTTTCCCCATTGCGCTCGCCACGGCCGCAAGAAAGCAGAAAAGAAAAATAAACCGCAGATGAACGCAGATAAGAAAGGCGCGCGGATACAAGCCAACACCCCCACCACGAAGCCGCCCGCCCGCCAAAAGCCCGGCCGGCGACCACGGACAGCCCCCAACGACCCAACCCTTCACACCGCCCCCCCATCCTGGCACCCTCTGGCCAACGACACGGGGACACGACCATGAATTTCGACTTCTCCGACGACCTGAAGCAACTGCGCGACCAGGCCCGCCGCTTCCTGTCCGAGCAATGCACGCCCGCCGTGGTCCGCCGCTCCCTGGATGAGCAGGAACCCTATGCCGCCGACCTCTGGCGCGCGATGGCGGAGATGGGCTGGATCGGCGCCGCCATCCCGGAAGAATACGGCGGCGCCGGCCTGGGCTACGAAGGCCTCTGCGTGCTGGCCGAGGAACTCGGCCGCGTCGTCGCCCCCGTGCCCTTCGCCTCCACCGCCTATCTGGCCGCCGAGGCCATCCTGGCCGCGGGGACCGAGGCGCAGAAGCGCGAATGGCTCCCGAAACTCGCGGACGGCTCGGTCATCGGCTGTTTCGCGCTGGCCGAGGGCACGGGCAATCCCTCCCCCGCCGCGATCCGCGCGCGTGTTGCCGGCGGCCGCCTGACCGGCACCAAATGGCCGGTCGCGGATGGCACCATCGCCGATATCGCCATCGTCGTGGCGCGCGATGAGGCCGGGGAGATCGCGCTCTATCTGCTGCGTTTGGATGGGGTGAACCGGCGGGAGTTGAAGACGCTCGATCCCAGCCGCGATCAGGCGCGGTTCGACCTGGACGGCGTCGCGGCCGAGAAACTGCCGCAGGCCGGTGGCTGGGCCGCGGTGCAACGGGTGCTCGACCGCGCCGCGATCCTGATGGCGTTTGAGCAGGTGGGCGGCGCCGATGCCTCCTTGCAGATGGCGCGCAACTATGCACTGGAACGTTTCGCGTTCGGCCGGCCGATCGGCTCGTTCCAGGCGATCAAGCACAAGCTGGCGGATATGTATGTGGCGCTGGAACTGGCGCGCTCGAACGCCTATTACGGCGCTTGGGCGCTGTCGGCGGATGCGGCGGAATTGCCGCTGGCCGCGGCCACGGTGCGGGTCTCGGCGACCGAGGCATTCCATCTGGCCTCGAAAGAGAACATCCAGACGCATGGCGGGATCGGCTTCACCTGGGCGGTCGATTGCCATCTGTTCTATCGCCGGTCGAAACAACTGGGGCTGGCGCTGGGTGGTGCGCCGTTCTGGAAGAACCGGCTGGTGGACCTTCTGGAAACCCGCAACGTGGCATGAATCAGATCGTGGGAGCAAGGAATGTGCGGATGCAACACTCTGCCTCATGCCAATCGTCCCCTCGCACCGTCATTGCCGAGCTTGACCCGGCAACCCGCTCCCTGGCGTCGAAGCGCGGGTTGCCGGATCAAGTCCGGCAATGACAATAAGAAGAGGCTGTCTCAATCGGTGGATCGTCGGCACGCCTGACCCGGTCCCGCAAGGCAAAGGACAATAAGCCATGGACTTCAACGATACTCCACAGGAAGCCGCCTTCCGGGCTGAGGCCCGTGCCTTCCTCGCCGCCAACGCGCCGCTGAAATCCGGCTCCCGCCCCGTGCTGCGGCTGGGCGGTATGGACGCAGCGGCGGTGGCGCGCTGCAAGGAATGGCAGGCGAAAAAGGCCGATGCGGGCTTTGCCGGCCTGACCTGGCCCAAGCGCTTCGGCGGCAAGGAGGCGTCTCCCATCCTGCAAGTCATCTACAACCAGGAAGAGGAAGACTACTCGGTCCCACGCGGATTGTTCGAGATCGGCCTCGGCATGTGCATGCCGACCATGATGGCCTATGCCAAGCCGGAACAACTGGATCGTTACGTGCGTCCCGCCTTGCGCGGAGAGGAAGTCTGGTGCCAGTTGTTCAGCGAGCCAGCCGGCGGCTCGGATCTGGCGGCGTTGCGCACCCGGGCCGAACGTGATGGCGACGACTGGGTGATCAACGGACAGAAGATCTGGACGTCCGGCGCGCATCTGTCGGATTTCGGCATTATCGTGGTGCGCACGGATCCGAATGTGCCGAAGCATGAAGGTCTGTCCTTCTTCTTTCTGGACATGAAGTCGCCTGGCATCGAAATCCGCCCGATCCACCAGATGTCCGGCACACGTCATTTCAACGAGGTGTTCTTTACCGATGTGCGCGTTCCTGATGCGCAACGTCTGGGTGGCGTGGGTCAGGGGTGGAAAGTGTCCATCACCACCCTCATGAACGAACGCCTGGCCGTTGGAGAGGTGGCCCGCCCCGACGTGGACGATCTGGTGGCACTGAGCCGCTCGGTGATGGTGGATGGGGAGCCAGCGATCCGCAACGCCGCGGTGCGCGAACGCATCGCGGAATGGTATGCGCGGTCGCAGGGCCTGAAATTCACCCGCTTCCGCACCATGACGGCGATGTCGAAGGGGGAGACGCCGGGGCCGGAAAATTCCATCGCCAAGCTGGTAAACGCCTCGAAACTGCAGGATATCGCGAGTTTCGGACTGGATCTGATGGGCAATGCGGGCCTGGTGGTGGATGAGGACCTGGCCGAGGCCTATGCGATGTTCCAGTCGGCGCTGCTGTCGTCGCCGAGTTCCAGGATCGCGGGCGGGTCGGATGAGATCCTGCGCAATATCATTGCGGAACGCGTGCTGGGGATGCCTTCGGACATTCGGGTGGACAAGAACAAGCCGTTCAATCAGGTGCCGACGGGGGCGCGGTAAAGACGGGGCTTCCGCCCCGGACCCCGCCAGGGGCTTTGCCCCTGGACCCCACCAAAGGCGCGGCCTTTGGAATGCGATTCTTTTGGTGCGTTTGAGGATACCGCCCTACCCGCACGGTGATAGGTTCGTGCAGGGCCGTATCCTCAACGCACCAATGTTCCGGTTCCAAGGGCCGTCGCCCTTGGCGGGGTCCAGGGGCAGAGCCCCTGGCGGGGACCGGGCGGAGCACCGCCCTTCCCCCCTCCCCTCGGTTGACGCCGACAACCCCGGCTGCCTAGGTTCCACCAGACCAGAACGACAGGCGGGTGCCAACCCGCCACCAAGGGAGACCAATCTTGAACCGCATCCTTCGTTTATGGGCCGCCGGCCTCACCGCCGCGCTGTTGGCCTCCACGGCGATGGCCGACTCGGTCATCAAGGTCGGCGTGGCGCAACGCGACCTCGGCGCCATGGACCCGGCCTTCGGCATTGGCAACGGCGACGAATTCCCCATCCGCCAGGTGTTCAACACCCTGGTGTCGCCGAAGAACGGCACCACCAACCTGCTGATCGACGAATTGCAGGGGGAACTGGCCGAAAAGTGGGAAATGGCGCCCGACGCGCGCGCCTTCACCTTCCACCTGCGCAAGGGTGTGCAGTGGCACCGCGGCTACGGCGAAGTCACGGCCGAGGACGTCGCCTTCACCATCAAGCGCATGCAGGACCCGAAAACCGGCTCCGCCTATGGCTCAAACTTCCGGGAAATCGAAAGCGTCGAGGTCGCCGATCCCTACACCATCACGATCCGGCTGAAGTCCCCCAACCCGTTCTATTACGTATTCGCCCTGATGCCGCGCTTCGGCGGCTATGTGCAGCCCAAGAAGGCCGTCGAGGAACTGGGCGACAAGTTCCGCCACAACCCGGTCGGCACCGGCCCCTTCGTGTGGCACGGCTATGAGCCGAAGCAGAAGGTCATCCTGCGCGCCAACGATAAATACTGGGACGGCAAGCCCAAGATCGACCAGTTGGAGGTGATGTTTCTCCCGGAAACCGCCTCCCGCACCCTGGCCTTCGTCAAGGGCGATGTCGACATGATCGAGGGCGCGACTGTACCCGGCTGGCGCGCCAGCGTGGCCAAGCAGCATCCCAGCATCGTGTTCGACACCGGCCGCCCGGGCTCGATCTGGGCGTTTCACCTGAACATGACCCGCAAGCCACTGGACGATCTGCGCGTGCGCAAGGCGATCGCCCATGCCATCGACCAGCGCGCCTGGGTCGCCGCGTTCGGCGATTTCGTCTCCCCGATCTACGGGATCGCGCCGCACGGTTACTACGGCTCCCTGGGTCCGGAGGACGTCCCCAAGGACCCCGACTGGCCGTTCGTCTACAACCCGGAAAAGAGCAAGAAGCTGCTGGCGGAGGCAGGGTTGCCAAACGGCTTTGCCATCGACGTCTTCGTGACCGAGCGGGAGGAATACAAGAGTAACCTGCTGATCATCCAGGAACAGCTCCGCAAGGTCGGCATCCAGATCAATCTGCGAGTGGTGGAGCACACCAGCTACCACAACGACATCCGCAAGGATCTGAACTCGATGATCATGTACAGCTCGGGCCAGCCGCCGCTGACCCAGGCCGTGCTGAACGCGTTCTACAAATCCAGCGCGATCGTCGGCAAGCCGACCCGCAACATGAACTTCAGCCATTATGGCGACCTGGGCGGCAACTCGGACGCGCTGATGCAGCAGGCGAACGAGGAAGTCGACAATATCAAGCGGCTGGCGCTGCTGAAGCAGGTGCAGATCGAGATCATGCGCCAGGTGCCTTCCATCCCGCTGCCCAGCCCGGCCGGCAACTGGATGCATAACGGCAAGACGTTGGACATCGGGTTCCCGGTGAAGGCCTATATGGGCACCTTCACGATGGGTAAGGCGAGCCGCCTATGACGGCGGACGGGCAAGGCCAACCGCCTGTGAGGACGGATGGGCAAGGCGAGCCGCCTGTGATCGGCATGATCCGGTTCGGCCTGACTTCCCCGCGTCATGGCCGGCGCAGGCCGGCCATCCACGCCGTCCGCCGTCGCAACAGCGCAAGCCTTGGATGGCCGGCCGGCGCCGGCCATGACGGAGTTGGATCGCGGTCATCGCCCGATCGGGACCACGCCCTCATCACGGCGACCGTCTGACCCATGGCCGGATACATCCTGCGTCGCATCCTGGAAGTCATCCCGACCGTCCTGCTGGTGTTGACCCTCGTGTTCTTCGCCCTGCGAATCATGCCGGGCGATCCTGCCATCGCCGCGCTGGGCGATTTCGCGGCGCCCGAAGCGGTGGAAGCGTTCCGCGAGAAGCTGGGTCTGAACAAGCCGCTCTATGTTCAGTATTTCAGCTTCATCGGCCAGGCGCTGACCGCTGATTTCGGCAACTCGATGAACAACAACACCTCGGTCAACGGGTTGCTGGCTCAGGCCCTGCCCCACACGATCGTACTGGGCCTGACCGCAACGGTCATCGGCATCATCGTCGGCATCCCGTTCGGTGCCATGACCGCGGTGCACCGCAACGGCAACCTGGACGGGCTGGGCCGGGTATTCGCGCTGATCGGCTTTTCCTTGCCGGAGTTCTATTTCGGGGTCCTGCTGATCATCGTGTTCTCATTGCATCTGGACTGGTTCCCGATGCTGGGCGCCGGCACCGGCTTCGTCGACCAGGCGCATCATCTGGTGCTGCCGGCCATCACCCTGGGAGTCGTCATGGCGGCCTTCGTCATGCGCCTGACCCGCTCGTCCCTGCTGGAAGTCTTGCGCCGCGACTATGTCCGCACCGCCCGCGGCAAGGGCGTGCCGGAGCGCTGGGTCATCTTCAAGCACGCGCTCCGCAACGCGCTGATCCCGGTCACCACGGGCCTGGGCATCTATCTGCTGACCACCCTGTCGGGCACGATCACGGTGGAACTGGTGTTCTCCCGCCCCGGGCTCGGCACCATGCTGATCAGCGGCGTATCGGCCCGGGACTATACCGTCGTGCAGGCCGGACTGGTGGTGTTCGCGTTCTTCGTCGTGTGCGTGAACCTGCTGACCGACCTGCTCTGCGCCGCCATCGACCCGCGTATCGCGTTGCGATGAGCCCCTTGTGATGAGTGACATCGCCATCGCCCCGGGCCGGCAATCGGCCGTGCTGACCTATCTCGCGGGCAACAAGCTCACCGCCATGGGCGCGGCATTGTGCTGCCTGCTGATGTTTGTGGCCCTGATCTCGCCCTGGATCGTGCCGTTCGATCCGCTGGAGCAGAGTTTCGCGACCGCCAACCAAGGCCCGTCCGAGGTCCACTGGTTCGGCACCGACGCGTTCGGCCGCGACGTATTCTCCCGCGTGCTGATCGGCGGGCGGGTGTCGCTGTCGATCGGCATCTGCGCGCCCATCCTGTCGGCACTGTTCGGCGTCTGGTCGGGGATGATCGCCGGGTATTTCGGCGGCTGGACGGACCGGCTGATCTCCCGCTTCTCCGATCTGTTGATGTCCTTCCCGTCGCTGCTGCTGGGCGTGATGATCGCCGCGGCCCTGGGTCCCAGCTTCCAGACCGCGGTCATCGCCATCGCCGTCGCGCTGTTCCCGCGCTTCGTCCGCCTGTCCCGCTCCGCCACCCAGGTGCTGCGGCGGGAGCCGTTTGTCGACGCCTCGATCGCCGCCGGGCGCGGCACGTTGTCGATCATGCTGCGCCACGTGCTGCCGAACATCGCCGGCCCGCTGGTTGTCGCCCTCTCGCTCTGGGTCGCCACCGCCATCCGCCTGGAAGCGGCCTTGTCCTTCCTGGGCCTGGGCGCGCAGCCACCGACCCCAAGCTGGGGCAACATGATCCGCGACGGCATGAGCGACCTGGTCGGCGATCCCTGGCCCGCCGCCTTTGCTGGCGCCGCCATCACCCTGGCCGTGCTGGCCTTCAACATGGTCGGAGACGCCTTGCGCGACATGCTGGACCCGGAGCTGGATACGTGAGTCTGCTGGAGGTCGACCAGCTTCAGGTCCATCTGTTCACCAATCGCGGCTTGGTGCGAGCGGTGGATGGCGTCAGTTTTTCCCTGGAGGCCGGGCGCAGCCTGGGCATCGTCGGCGAGTCGGGGTGCGGCAAGACCATGACCGCGCTGGCCCTGATGCGGCTGATCCCGATGCCACCGGCGCAGATCGTCGGCGGCAGCATCCGCTTCGATGGCGAGGACGTCGTCGCCATGGATGACGCGCGTCTGCGGGCATTGCGCGGCAACCAGATCGCGATGATCTACCAGGACCCGATGACGACCTTGAACCCGGTGTTCACGGTGGGCGAGCAGATCGCCGAATCGGTCCGCCTGCATCGCCACGACGGACGCCACGCGGCCTTCCTGCGCGCCGTGGAGATGCTGCAACTGGTCGGCATCCCCGATCCCGACCGGGTTGCCCGCGCCTATCCGCACCAACTATCCGGCGGCATGCGCCAGCGCGCGGTGATCGCCATGGCGCTGGCCTGCGATCCGAAACTGCTGATCGCCGACGAACCGACCACCGCGCTCGACGTCACCATCCAGGCGCAGATCCTGGAACTGCTGCGCCGCCTGCGCGATGACCTCGGGACCGGCATCATCCTGATCACCCATGATCTGGGCGTCATCGCCGACCTGGTGGACGAGGTGGTCGTGATGTACGCGGGCAAGCTGGTGGAGCATGCCCCGGTTCGCCACCTGTTTGCCGATCCTCAGCATCCCTACACGCAGGGTCTGTTGCGCTCGGTGCCGTCGCTCGACATGCGGGAACACCGGCTGAAAACCATCGACGGCACCGTGCCCCCGGCGCATGCCATGCCGGCCGGCTGCCGGTTCAACCCGCGCTGTTCGCTGGTGCGGGAGGTCTGCCGGGAGAAGGAGCCGCCTTTGGTCGATATCGGTCAGGGATCCCGGGCCGCATGCTGGGCCCTGGCATGAGCGCGCCCATCACCGAGCCGATCCTGGTCGTCCGCGATCTGCGCAAGCATTTTCCCATTGCCGGCGGGCCGCTGGGGTTCCGGACCGTGGGCCAGGTCAAGGCGGTCGATGGGGTCTCATTCGAGGTCAGCGCGGGGGAGACCCTGGCCCTGGTCGGCGAGTCCGGGTGCGGCAAATCCACCACCGGGCGCATGCTGCTGCGACTGACCGAGCCATCGGGCGGGGAGATCCGGTTCGATGGCATCGATCTTCTGGGCCTCGGCCGCACCGACATGCGCCGCCGCCGCCGGGAAATCCAGATCGTCTTCCAGGACCCGTATGCCTCGCTGAGCCCCCGCCAGCGGGTGGAAGACATCATCGCCGAACCGCTGGACGTGAACGGGTTGTGCGAGAACGCCGCTGCTCGTCGGGACCGCGTGGTCGAACTGCTGCGCCTGGTCGGGCTGGATGCGGTGCATCTGCGCCGCTACCCGTTCGAGTTCTCCGGCGGGCAACGCCAGCGGGTGGCCATCGCCCGTGCCCTGGCACCGCAGCCAAGGCTGATCGTGGCGGATGAGCCGGTGTCCGCGCTGGATGTTTCGATCCAGTCACAGGTCGTGAACCTGATGCAGGACCTGCAGGAGCAGTTCCGGCTGGCCTACGTGTTTATCTCCCACGATCTGGCGGTGGTGCGCCACATCGCGCACCGGGTCGCGGTGATGTACCTGGGTCGGCTGGTGGAGGTGGGGGATACCGAGACGTTGTTCTCCCAGCCGCACCATCCTTATACGCAGGCGCTGCTGTCGGCGGCCCCGGTGGCGGACCCGGAACGGCGGCGGACGCGGATCGTGTTGACGGGCGATGTCCCCAGCCCGGCGAACGTGCCGAGCGGGTGCCATTTTCATCCGCGGTGTCCGGTGGCGGAGGGGGTTTGCCGGGAGACGGTGCCGGTGTTGCGGGATGTTGGGGGTGGGCAGATGGCGGCTTGCCATTTCGCGAAGGCGTTTCCGATTCCGGTTTGACGGGGACCTTGTCGGGCTGGGGTGCCGGCCAGGAATGTCCACTCCAATTTCGTGCCACAAACTCGTGTGTTTGCTGTGGTGTGTGCCTGCTTGGGCGACTCGATCAATCTTGCGTGTGGGCTTGATACGACGCCGTGAGGGCGATCCCTTAATGCCCGCATCGGGAGACGGACCGTGCTCAATCCGAATTTGGGGCGTTTCCGCGACGCCGGACTCTTGGCATCATTGAGGTCGCCACTCGAGGCATTGGCGGACAGCTACAGCATGGGGCGGGAAATGATTAGTGGTAGGAGGTTTGAGCCGGTGACCACGAGATTCCATTCGCTTTGTCAGTGGGTTGACAGTTGTGACCTAAGAGGAAGGACATCGTCATCTATATAAAAACGCCCGCCCGCGGCGCACCCACGTCTGTCTCTTTTTTGTCCAAGGCCGCGCAACGTATTATATGTTCCATTGACATAGGTTATTATAACCTATAGTATACATACTATATAGACGTGTGAAAGGAGCTAAAATGGATGATGACGTGATCATTCCCGCCCAAATCCGAGGTGCGCGCGCACTTCTCGGTTGGTCGCAGGAACAATTGGCTGATGAGGCTGAGGTTGCGCTGAGCACCGTGCGCGATACAGAAAACGAGAGGCGTGCCGCCGATACCTCGGCAGTCGCCGCGATTCGCCGTGCATTGTGGAACGGTGGAATCGTCTTCACTGCCGGGCGACAAGACCGGGGGCCGGGCGTCCGCTTGGTCGCCAACCGGCCCAATATCATTCGCCGTCCCACGACGATGCAGAAGTGGGAGGGAATGCCCTTTACCGTCGAATGGCAGGGCCGGGTTGTGACGGTCTTCGTGGCCTTTGAGGTGATCGACGACCTCGGCGGTCATCGAGGACAAACACCAGATTCCGCCTATCTCAAGACTTTCGAGAGGAATCGTGGGGAGATTCTGGACGCTGTAGTCTTGGCAAGTACTGATCTAGAAAACTTCGATAACTACGGGCGCTTGTATATCAGGCAGAAAGACCTTGATGCGCTCAAGGCTGGTCGCTGGCATCGGGTAGTCATCGATGGCGGAGAGGACATCAGGGACATGAGTGCTAGGGCGCTCATGAACAGATTCGCCTCCCTCTTTATCCAAGCTGGCATTCCGAGCGACGTTCAGGTCTTTCGCGATCTCAGCAACCCCGCCGTCTATGTGTATTATTTTTCACCCAAAGCAGCGGAGATTGCGCAGGACTTGCTGGCCTCGTTTAATGCGATACCGTGCGACACGTTGCCGGATTTCTCGACTATGAGAAAGGTACAATTGTAGCAGCCCCCTTAGCAAGCTGGTCGCATCGGCGGCCTTGTGAGGTACGTAAGGGTGCGTTACCGGATGGCGGAGACGGCTGCGGCTTCGGGCGCAACCCGCCTAGCGCCCGGCCCGGAGGGACACGGCCAGCAGTCTTGATTTTTGGGATCGTGCCGGCACCACGATCAGACTCCCGCGACCGCAATCATGACGTCCGTTCGACCAAAATCCTCGCCCTTGAAAAGCAGCGGGACATCATGGGCCTTGGCCAGTGCATAGGATGCGCAATCGCCGAAGTTCAACCCGGCGGCATGGCGGCCTTTGCCGAACCGAAGAAACGCCGTCCGTGCCAGGCCGGCCAGAACCTCGTCATGAGCGACAATCTCGACGCCCAACCGAACAAGCAACGCGTCGAGTGGTTCCCACGCGGCCTCGTCTCCAAACCACCCCGCAATGACCATCCCGGCTTCCTACAGACTGACCGCGGACATCAACCGGGGGCTCGCCGCCAATATCGCATTTACGAAACGATCTCTCTCAGGCTCGTCCCGAAGGATCGCGACGACCGCCGATGTATCAACCACGACCGCGGTCAAAGCCCATTCTCGTCATACAGGTCGTCGTCGGTCAGGGGTGGGTATTTCGCCATCAGGGCCGCACCGCGGGCGACAAACCGGTCGATGTCCTGCTTGATGACCTGAATGTCATCGGGCGAGGCACCGCGGCGCCGAACCCCGCGATCGATAAATTCGGCCCCGGCCTTTTCAAGGGTTCGGCGCACCTGGTCCACCGTCGCGGGGGCCACTTTCGAGAGGCCGTGCTGCTCCTCCAACCGCCGCAGGGTCACGACGGAAATCCCCGCATCGCGGGCCAAGGACGCCTGGTCCATCCGCAGCAAGGCACGAGCGGCGCGTATCTGTTCGGGTGTGATCAGCATGATCGAAAGATATCATCGAGTTGTGGGATCAAGCTACCGCCGCCTCATCGTGAACCGGCAGCACCTGGCGCGAAACGGCACGAGCGTGCTCTCTGAAAACTCGCGTTTCCCATAGCGCCCTACAGCGGATCATCGCCGACGTGCTGGATTTCTCGAAAATCGAAGCCGGCCGCATGGCGCCGGAGGCAACCGGCTTTTGGCCGGCCGACATTGTCACCGGCTCCGTCCGGACGCCGCGACCTAGGGGCGCGGCAAAGGACCTGCGTATTGGCGCCCCACTCCATCCCCCATCCCGGCTGATATCGCCGTCACGCCGGCGATACGGCGCTGGCAAAGGCGCCGGCGTGCAACGATGCCGACCCCATGGCCTCACGATCCGGGCGCCCCAGCATGACCGCGATCCTGTTGGCATCCACCGGCGACATGCGGGATACTTTGTCTGTGATGGACCAGCGCCCGAGTCGCCACTCCGCCAACCCTGACCGCGCCCGCGCATCCCCCTTGCGTGGCCACACCGGACGGACGCGACTGGTCGAAACCACCCCTCTGCTGGACCTGCCCGACGCCGAACGGACGTCACGCGGGGAATGGGCGGATCGTATCCGGGTCGCGCTGGCCAAACGGTCGTCGCACGCATTTGAAATCGCCGATGATGCTCTGCGAGCCTGGCCCGCCGACGCTGAAATCCTGCTGCTGGCAGCCCTGACAGCCCTGGCTGGCAACCAGCCGGATCGCGCGCTGCGGCTGCTCAAACGGTACGGAAAACGCTACGTTCCGGGCAAACTGGTGTCCCTGCTCATGGCGCTCACCCATGCCCAGCAAGGGCAGTTCTCCCAGGCCTGGACGATCCTGGCGGCCGAGGAACTGACCACCGACCGCGCGGCCCATCACTGGTTCATCGGCAACACGGTGATGGACGAGTGGCTGTATGACCGGCTGCGCGAAATCCGGCGGGAGCGGTTGCGTGCCAACGGACTGTTTCCGGGCGGCCCCAAGGCGCGGGTCGGCGGCACCGGCCAGGCCAAGCCAAAAACCGCCCCCCAGAAAGCGCCTGACCGAGCCACAGCGCCGGTTACTCCCGCATTTCCGACGGTGGCGGACCTGCCGCGACTGGAAGCCGCCTTCGATATGACGTTCGACTTTGCCAATCCGGACGCTGTTGATAGCGCCGACGGCGCGGATGCCCCGGACGCGGACCTGTTCGACCTGCGTGGCGAACTGATCCGACTGAGCCTGTTCGAGGGGTTCGACGAATTGCTCTGCCTTCCCGCGCTGCGGGGTGTCGACGCACATTGGTACCAGGTCGAAACCGTCCGCAAGGTGCTGAAGCAGTATCGCGGCCGCGTACTGTTGGCCGACGAGGTCGGTCTCGGCAAGACCATCGAGGCCGGGATGGTCCTGAAGGAATACATCCTGCGCGGTATGGCCGAACGCGTTCTGATCCTGTGTCCGGCCTCACTGGTGGGACAGTGGCGCGACGAGATGGCGGCGAAATTCGGCATTGACTGCGCCACCAGCCATGATCCGCTGCTGCGGACCGATCCCGACGCGTTCTGGGCGCAGCCGCGGGTCATCGCCTCGATCGCCATGGCGCGCCGCAAGGATCAGGTGGAGCTGCTCGCAAACCTGGATTACGATGTGGTGGTGGTCGATGAGGCGCACCACCTGCGCGACCAGGCCAGTGCGAGCTATCGGTTGGTGAACAGCCTGCGCAAGCGCTTCCTGCTGCTGCTGTCGGCAACCCCGGTGCAGAACAGCCTGCTGGAGTTGTACAATCTGCTGACCTTGCTCCAGCCCGGTATTTTCAAGACACAGAAAGAATTCCGCGCCGCCTACATGGTGCCCGGCAAGCCGCGGGAGCCTGCCAACCGCGACAAGTTGCGCGACCTGATGCGCGGCGTGATGGTGCGCAACACGCGCGCCCTGGCCGCTCTGCGGATGCCGCGGCGGCACGCCTCCACACTCCGTGCCACCCCCGACGCCGCGGAAGCCGCCTGCTACGAGGACCTGACCGCATTGGTCCGGGCCGTGGCTGCGAACGGTGCGGGAGAGCATCGTCTGTCGTTGCAACATCTGTTGGCCGCGGCGGGGTCCTCGCCCGCGGCATCGTCCGCCGCCATCGCCCGCATGGCCGAACGCAATCCCAACGACAAACGCTGGTCCGCACTGCTCGCCCGTGTCCGTGCCGTTGCCACCGGGGCCAAGGAAACCGCCCTGCTTCGGCTGCTGACGCAGAACCCGACCGAGAAAAAGCTGGTGTTCGTGCATAACCGCGACAGCATGACGCATCTCGCCAGCCAGTTGACGCGGCGGAAAATCCCGTTCGCACTGTTCTCCGGCGACATGTCCGGCCCCCGGAAAGACGAAGCCGTGGAGGCGTTCCGGGATCAGGTGCCGGTGCTGCTCTGCACCGAATCAGGCGGTGAAGGCCGCAATCTGCAGTTCTGCAACACGCTGATCAACTTCGATATTCCCTGGAACCCCATGGCGATCGAGCAGCGTATCGGCCGGATCGACCGGATCGGCCAAACCCGGGAAGTCTTCATCTTCAACCTCGTCACCGCCGGAACGATCGAGGATGCCATGCTGCGGATCCTCGACGAGAAGATCAACATGTTCGAACTGGTCGTGGGTGAGGTCGGCACCATCCTCGGCGAAGTGGACGACCAGCAGCAATTCCCCACGCTGGTCCTGGACGCCTGGCTTCAGGAAACCGAGCAGGCGCGCGCGGACGCTTTCACGCAGATCGAAAACCAATTGCTCGCGGCCCGCCGCGACTACGAGGGCGTGAAGCAGCTCGACGAGGCGCTATTCGGGAACGAACTCGATGCCGCCTGACGCGTTGTATGAACCGGGGCACGAACCGGGGCATCAACCGGGGCGGATGCAGGGCTTCGTGGCCTCCCTGCTGCGGCACGAGGGCGCGCTGGTCGAGGCGATCGAACCCGACGGCCTGGAAATTCTCGCGCCATCGCCGGTGCAGCAAGCCCTGGGGATCGGCGAGTTGTCGCGTCTGGGCTTTGGCACCACGCTGCCGCAAGCGGCGCAACGGGTCGGCATCGAAGGCGACTGGCTGGACCGTTTCGCCCGCCTGCTGGGCTCGCGTGGCCGCTTCACGCGGCGTGTGCTGTCCGTTCCGGCCCGGACGCCGAACGATCCCGAGCGGTTGGTTGGGCAGGAACTGCTGCTTGATAATGCGACGTTTCGCCTGTTGGGCGTGACGCCGGCCTGGACACGCTATCTGGTGCTGGATTTCCGGGCTTCCGCCGTTTCCGATGACAAGCGCGATTTCATGCTGCGCCTGGGCGTGAACCTGGCGACAGGGGCGCTGCCGGACGCGATGCTGGCCGCGGTCATCGCCTCCCTCGGCATGGAGGAGACCGGAGCGGCCGGACCGGACGAAGGCGACCTGCCGGCACTCTGGGACCGCGCGCGTCTGCTGGCCCTTGTTGCGCGGTCGTTGCCACCCCGGGTGGAGACGGCGCTGGACCCGTTCATCAAGGGGCTGCGGCGGCGTCTCACCCGCGATCAGGATCGATTGCACCGGTATCACAACGATCTGCACCGTGAGGCGAAGCGGCGTGCCCTGGGACTGGCCGAGGGCGATCCGAAGCGCGCGCGCGAGGATCAGCGGGCCGAAGCCATCGAGCGGGAATATCGTGCTCGCCTCGACGACCTTGCCCGCCAGTATGCCACGCGTGTGACGATCGAATGGGTGCGCACGCTGGAACTGGTCATGCCGGTGCAGCGATTCGCGATACAAATCCGCCGGCGCAAGGCGGACCGGGTGATCCATCTGGACTGGAACCCCATCGTGCGGCGGCTGGAACCACCGGTTTGCGAATTCACCGCCTCGACCGAACGACCGAGACTGGTGTGCGATGACGCGCTGCATCTTGTCGTCCCGGCCGGCCTGGGTCCGTGCCCGGGATGCGGCCGGCCGTTCTGTCGCGCCTGCCACCCAGAACGCTGCCCGAAATGCGGTGTTGGCACCGCTGCGCGACCCACTCTGACTCGTGGCGCGTGATTCGTAACAGGGGGATCGAGCAAGGAAATCCATCGGACCAGGTGCAGGTGTTGCGGGCGGTCACACGCCGGGGGGGCTGATGACCCCGGAGGTGCGCACAACCTGAACGACGCGGCCCGACATGCCGATCGCGTGGCGCTGCCGGACTGTCCCCGGCGCTGGTCAAGATCGGCACACCGGCCGCCGTGCCATGCCCCGCTGAGGGCCGGGTCCGGGGTCATCGCCAGCCCGACAAAGGGATGATAAGTGAGGGGTGTCGTGACCCAATGGTACAACCCCCGTCATTCGGCTGGCCTGCTTGCGCGTCTGCTCATGCTACTCGCGCTCGCACTACAGTTGATCCTGCCCACGGCGATGCTCCGGGCGGCGGAGCGTGCGGGGTCAATCGATCTTGTTCAGGTGCATATTTGCGGGTCGTCACCCGCGGATGCCCCTGGCGGCCGTGCTGACGACCGTTCGAGGATACCGCATGACTGCGGTACCTGCCCCGTATGCCAGGTCGGTGCACAATCCGGCGCGTTCCTGCTCCTGGGTCAGACGAGTATCCTCCCTCCGGCCGATACATCCCGGCGCATCGCCAGACAGCCCGCCCGGATCGCGGCCCCGCGTTATCCGCCGCTTTTTCGAGCCCATGCCCGATCTCCGCCCATGCTCTCCTGACTGACGACTGGCCGGGTCATGCGTCGCAAGTCGCGTGACCGAACCCTGTTTGATCTACGGAGAGACTTCATGGTCCGTCATACGTTGCTCGCGCGTCGCATCGCGCTGCTATCCGCGCTCGCCCTGGCAGCCGTCGCTCCCGCTTCCGCCCATGTAACGTTGGAGGCGCAACAGGCGCCCGTCGGTTCGACCTACAAGGCGGTCTTGCGGGTACCCCACGGATGTGGTTCGGCCGCCACCACCTCGATCCGCGTCCAAATCCCCGAGGGTGTGATCGCGTTAAAACCGTCGCCGAAACCGGGCTGGACCTTGACCACCACCTCCGGCGATTACAAGCAGACTTACGACCACTTCGGCACACCAGCCACCAAGGGCGTCACCGAGATCACCTGGTCTGGCGGCAGCCTGCCGGACGCCTGGTACGATGAATTCGTATTCCGCGCCTTCCTCGCGAACACATTGTCGGCGGACACCACGCTCTACATTCCGGTTGTGCAGGGCTGCGAGGGTGGCGCCGTGGAGCGCTGGATCGAAATCCCAGCGGCCGACAGGAAGGCGGACGACTACAAGCGGCCGGCGCCCGGCCGGCGGTTGCGACCGCCGCCGGTCAGCGAACGCGGCCACTGACACGCACCGTTGACCTCGGGAGGGGGACAATGGCCGTGCGGCTTCGCTTTACCGTGCTGTGCGCTCTGTGGGCGTGCGTGGCACTGACCTGGCAAGCTCCGGCCCATGCGCATGCCACGTTGATCGAAACCGTGCCAACAGCCGGAGCGGTGCTGTCGGCGGCGCCGTCAGAGCTGCGCCTGCGGTTCAACGAACCGGTCTCCGTACTGGTCCTGCGCTTGTTCGGGCCGGACGGCCGCCTGTCTGATCTGCACGACATTGATGCGCGCGACGGCCTGGTCACGACCCGTCTCGCGGTCGAGCCGTCCAGCGGGACCCACGTGCTGAGCTATCGGGTGACCTCGTCCGACGGTCATCCTGTCGGCGGAACGCTGACATTTTTCGTTGGCCAGCCAAGCGCCGCGGCGGCGCTTCCCACGATGGATGCGGGTAACGCGGTATCGCGGCTGTCATGGGTCACGCGCATTGTATTCTACCTGGGTTTATTCGGTGGCATCGGCGGCGTCGTGTTCCACGCGATGTTCACGCCGGCCGATACGATCACCCGCGATCCCGCGACCCTCACCGCGCTGACCGCGGGCATGCTCTCCCTGCCTGTGCTGATTCTTCTGCAAGGGCTCGATGCGTTGAACCTGCCGCTCGCCTCGGTCGGAGACCCCGAGGCCTGGCGCGTCGGGTGGCGGACCAGCCTCGGCACAACCGCATGGCTCGCCGCTCTGGCGTTGGCATGCGGGCTGACGGCTCGCCATGTGGCGTCCAGGACGCTCGCCATGATCGCTGTAGCCCTGATGGGAACCGCTGTCGCCGCATCGGGTCACGCGGCAACGGCGGCTCCCGAGGCTTTGATGCGACCAAGTGTCGCCGTGCACGCCATGGCCTTGGCCATCTGGTTCGGTGGGCTGCTCCCGTTGCGGCACCTGCTGCGGGCCAGGCCGGATCAAGCCCGCTTGGTGCTGCCTCGGTTCTCATGCCTGATCGCGCCAGTGTTCGTGGTTCTGATCGGCGCCGGCGGGGGCCTGGCCGTTGTCCAACTTGGGGAGGTTTCAGCCCTTTGGGCCACGGACTACGGCAACCTGATGGTCGCCAAGCTCGTCCTGGTCATAGGCATCATAGGCGTGGCGGCCTGGAACCGATGGAGGCTGACGCCGGCCATGCGGGCGGCACCGGACGCCGCCGCGCCCCGTATGGCACGCGCGGTTTTGATTGAGATCATACTGGCCCTGATCGTGTTCGGCGTCGCCGCGGCATGGCGCTTCACGCCACCACCACGCGCGCTGGCCTTGTCGCCTGATTTGCCCGTTACCGCGCATATCCACACGGACCACGTGATGGCGCACCTGACACTGACGCCGGGAAGAGCCGGGGCCAATGCGTTGGCCATCATGCTGCAAAACGCCCAGTTTGCACCGTTCGTCGCCCGGGAGGTCACCGCGGTTCTGACCCAACCACAGGCCGGGATGGCGCCGATCGAGCGCAAGGCGGTGCGTCACCCCAACAACCTCTGGCACGTCACCGATCTGCCGCTGGTCGTTCCCGGTCACTGGCAGGTAACGATCGAGATTTTGGTCACCGACTTCGAGCTACTGACGCTTGAGCACACGATCGAGGTTCCCCGATAGACCGGGTCAGTGGTGTGGGGAAAGGAACCGGGATGGAACATTCTCTGGACAAAACAGTTCAAGGCGCTGATCGAGGCGTCTGTCGAGAGCGGACGGTTTCCGTCAGTTCGGAGACCATGCAACCGTCGCGCGGCCACACCCTCGCTCCTTCGTGATCTTCGTGCCTTCGTGGTGGAGAATCGCGGACGTAACCAAAGACACCTTGCCTGTCCGGGAGAATCCCGTTGGACAGGCCGCTACGGGCCGCGGGCCGCCGATTTTCCACCACGAAGGCACGAAGATCACGAAGCCGTCGTAGCGGGCCAATGTCATTGCCGCGTGTTCCCGGGGTTGACGGGCGCCATCCGTTCCCAATACAAAAATGCCATAAGAGCCTGACTTAGATTGGTTGTCAGGACGTTGTCACCGAACATGGCATCGGCCCTTGCCGGACCGTTGTGTCTGCACAACCAGCCCCTCGACGCGGTTCTCGATCAATGGCGCATCGTTGTAGGAAACGCTACAGGCCTGAAAATGCCCGTCATCCGGCTGACCGAACTATTTCGTCGACGGACCACCCGGTGTCCCGACCGGGCCCAGGTTGAGGTTTCCGACCAGCGGCACGCCCATTGGCCCGACCGGAATATAGATGGTCGTGTGATTCTGTGACCGGATCATCTCGTGCTGCGCCTTGATCGCCTCGTATTGCAGGTAAGCGGCGGTCAGCCGCAGGCTGATGATTTCAGTCGCGGCGGCGATTCCTTCCGCCTCGATGATGCGTTTGTCCTTCTCCCGCTTCGTGATCTCGATTTCGGTCAGCTTGCGCTCCAGTTCCTGCACGGCGGCCAGCTTCTTCGATACCGCGTCGGCGACCTCCACGGGATACTGGATGTTGCCAACGACGACGGATCGCACCTCGAACGGGGTATTCGCCGTCAACTCGCTGATCCGTCGCGTGATCGCCTCGCCAATCGGGGTGATGTTGTCCTTGATATCCAGGCCTTTGTGTTTCTGAACCTCGTCGCGCGCATACGTCCGGAGCGGCTCACGGATGAAGTTGCCATAGGCGACCTCAACGATACGATTCGGGTCGTCGAGGGATCGGAGGGTCGAATAGCGCTCGATGAACTCCTTCACCCCTTCGGGCCGAACACGCCAAACGAGATGCACGCGGAAGGCGATCTTGAGGCTGTCGGCAGACAGAACTGAGGCGTCTCCGGAGAAATCTTCCGCATAGGTGTACGGCGTGACCGAGACGTTGGTAACCTCCAGCAGCCAGCCCAGACCTGAACTCGTCGGCCCCGTTTGCAGCCCGACAAATGTGACGCGACCAAACACCGCGCCGCGGGTGATGTAGCCAACATAACCGGGTGGTGTGGCGGGGTTGGCGAATAGCCGCAGGGCATTCGCCAGAAGGACCAGTACGATGACGACGCCACCGGCCGCGAACAAGATGCTGCGCAAGCGCGTTGGCGGCAGGTGGAACGGTGTCCGGGCGAGTGCATCCGACATGGAAATGTGTCCTCTTCGAACAGTATCAATCTATACCGCGTTCACGCGACAATCCGAAAGTCTGTTGGGTCTTTGACACGGAGATTATCTGTCACCTCGTCGCAGTAGGTATGCCAGTACCCTGGCACGTGGTCTCGTTAGAAGCTCGGCATCGTACCACTGAAATCCGTGAACGCCCCGTAACATTTGCCGTGGGTGATTTGTCCATGCATCGGCCCAACAATCGTTCGATCGGATTGCTATGCGGACCATCCGCCATGACGAACTGGAGCTTGATCCGACAGTCAGGCCTAGCCAGCCGGTCCTTCACCAGTTTCGCGCGATGGTATTGGGCCGCGTCCGGATGGACGTGAATAAAGCGCAAGCCCCTGACGTCACCCCGATCGCCACCACGCCATGATCGTGCTCCAGGCGCCACCATCGGCACCCCGTTCCGGACGGTCTGACCGGCTTCGAGGTTGTTGGCTCCGTGGATGTTCACACGGCCTCGGCTGCCGCTCTGTTCCGCGGCGCCCAACGCACACAGCGGCCAGCCTGCGCCCGGTTTGCGTCAGACGCTCTGCATCCAACCATCAGATTTCGACCTGGCTGCCGAGTTCCACAACACGTCCGGGCGGCAGGCGGAAATACTCCATCGCGGAGCCGGACAGCCGCACCATGGCGCCAAACAGAACCTCCCGCCAAAGTGACATGCCAGGTCGCGCGGCGGGGATCAGGATCTGCCGCCCGAGCACATAGCTGGTGCGCATCGGCTCCTCGTGCCACGCCGGAGGAAGCAGCTCCAGTGTCGTGGGCACGTCCGGTTCATCGAGAAAGCCAAAGGTCAGTACGGCGCGGCCTGCGCCGGGGGCGAGTTCTTCGAACCCCAACCGCGATCCCGGCGCCACATGCGGCAACAGCGCAGTCTTTATGGTCAAGAGCAGGATCCGTTCGTGCAGCACATTGTAATGCTTGAGGCTGTGAAGCAGGGCCGTCGGCACCCCCGCGACGTCGCGCGTAAAATAGACCGCGAGGCCGGGCACACGTTGCACCTTGGCGGTCGAACGCACGAAGCTTTCGACTGGCATCGCATCACGCGCGAGCCGGTCCGACAGCAAGGTTCGGCCGCGGGCCCAGGTGGTGAACAGCAGCATCAGCAAAGCCGCGAGCACAAGCGGCAGCCAGGCACCATCCGGAATCTTCGTAGCGGAAGCGCCAAATAGCGCCGCGTCGAAGGTCAGCAATATGGCATAGAGCAAGATTGCCCAAATCGAGCGCAATCGCCAGATGCGAAACATCACGAAGCCCATGATAAGCGTCGTCAGCACCATGGTCGAAGTCACAGCGAAGCCGAACGCGGCCGCCAGCGCGGTCGACGACCGGAAGCCGAGCACGAGGCCAATCACGGCCACACAGAGCACGGCGTTCACCGCTGGAGCATAGACCTGCCCTCGTTCATCCGCCGAGGTGTGTCGGATCAGAAGACGCGGGAGGTAGCCAAGCTGGACCGCCTGCATGGTGATGGAAAAGGCACCCGTGATGGCGGATTGGCTCGCGATTACCGTCGCCGCGGTGGCCAGGGCAAGCAGAGGCCAGAGAGCCCAACCAGGTGCCAGCAGAAAAAAAGCCTGCTCGATGGCCGCAGGACTCCCGAGCACAAGCGCCGCCTGCCCCGCATAACACAGCACCAGGCTCGGCAGGACCAGAACCATCCAGGAGCGGGCAATTGGGCGGCGGCCAAAATGGCCCATGTCGGCATAGAGCGCCTCGGCGCCGGTGATGGTCAGCACCACGGTGCCCAGAGTGAGGAACGCCCGCAGCGGGTCCGCGGCGATCAGGACGATAGCGTAGGTCGGGCTGACAGCCGCCAGCACGCCTGGGTTCCCGGCGACGTTTGCGGCTCCAAGCACGCCAATGGCGACAAACCAAGCCATCATGACCGGACCAAAGAAGCGACCGATTGCGCTGGTGCCGCGATGCTGGATTGCGAAGAGCGCCATCGTAATAATCAAGGTTATTGGTACCACCGCGACGCCGAAGCGTTCGTCGGCCAGGGTCAGCCCCTCAACCGCCGACAGGATCGAAATGGCCGGTGTAATGACGGCATCGCCATAGAACAATGCCGTGGCAAGCAGCGCCGCGAACGAGATGGCGGGCAGTGCGCGCGTACGGGGCGCGACACGGCGGATCAGGGCGAGCAACGCGAAGGAGCCCCCTTCGCCACGGTTGTCGGCGCGCATCGTGATCAGCACATACTTGACCGTGACAACCAGGATCAGCGCCCAGACGATCAGCGATAGCACGCCAAGCACGTGCAACGGATCGATCGGCAGCCTGTGTACGCCGATGAAGCTTTCCCGAAAGGCGTAAAGCGGGCTGGTGCCAATATCGCCAAAGACGACGCCCAGTGCACCAAGGGCGAGGCGCATGCTTGCGGTAGCGGATGCTGGCGCAGGGGCTGCGGGTAAGGTCATGTTCTTCTCGTGCCATCAGAGAGGCCAAAAAAATCCACATCGCGTTACCCGCGCGCCATGGGGGCATCGGCAAGAACCGCGCATTCCCATGCAGAACTTCGGGTTCCGCACGCCAATCAGCGCCCAGATCTGGTTGGGCGCCTAGTCCGGACAGATCGTATGATGACCGATGTCCTTGATTTCGTTCAGGCGCTGCTCCAGGCGCGCAACGTCGTCGGGTGGCAGCCTATTCCGACAGCCCTCGACGATGCGCTCTCCTCGCTTCACCAGGCTCAAACGCAGCGCATCGTTCTCGACGGCGGTAGCCACGTCGTGCAGCAGCCTCAGCAGTCGCAGACTGACCGCCGCATCGGCCGTGGCGTAGGCACGGATCTGTTCGATAGCGGTATTCAACAATCCTTCAAAGTCGATCCATGGCAATACGACACGTAGAACGTGTGGCGGTCTAAACAGTTGGGATTCTGGCGGGAAGCGATGCAGCCAGCGGATCAGGATACGACTGAGCTGGTCGATGCAGCTGATCGCCGTGGTGGGGTCGTTGACCGCCGGCGAGATGGCGCGCAGCGCGATGTCGACGATCTGGATAACGCCGAATTCCACGTCCTGTTGCAGCGTGCGCATGGGGCCGATGTCGAAGGCCCCGGTCAGTTCCAAGGCGTGGTGACGGTCCAGTTGGATGCGGCGTGAAACCATGAGCAACGGGACGCCCGCCGGAACAAAGTGACCGACCCGCCGTGTGACACGCACACGGAGCCGGTGCTCTCGAGCGAAGCGCACGAGCCGCCGTGTCTCGATGAAGCGGATATAGCCGGACACTTCGCTCAGAATCGGGAATTCTGGCTGGTCTGGTACAAAAGGGGCCGGTGGTGGGCCTTGGTGGGACCCGCGCGGATGCGGCATGAGTTCGTCGATCACCTGCTCGGTCTCACGCGCGATTCTGTCCAGGATGTAGTTGACGCTGACCGACTGAGAGATGTGATGGATGAAGAACAGCAACCAGCCGACGCATACTGGCGCCAGCAGCATGGCGCCGACGACGGTCACCACGGGAGAGAATGGGTGCGGCATGGAGCGGGCGGCGGGTAATGCCGCCACGCAATAGGAGAAGGTGCCCAGGAAGATACCGAGTGTCCATTGCGTCCCGCGGTCACGCACGAAACTGATCAGGATGCGCGGCGAGAATTGCATCGACGCAAGCGTAAGCGTCATCAGGAGGATGGCGAAGACGATCGACACGACTGTCATGATGGATGTAGCGATGACGCTGAGAATGACCTGGGCGACCTGCGGGTCCTCGCGCGATGGGAACAGCGTTGCGGGAATCCAACCCGCGGCGATCGGGTTCGCCTCTTCGACCGACGACAGCACGGCGCCGCACAGGCCGAGCACGACCGCGATGATCAGTGGCCGGACGAGGAAGCCGCCGCGTAGGGCGTAGGCGACCGATCGAAGTCTCAGCGGCAGTCGTTTCAACACCCAGGGATCCTCTCGACCTCCTTCGATAGCATTTAGGTCTCGGCGAGGAAACGTCCCCCAATCGGAGTACGACACTGAAGCCGCTGGCCCGTTATAGCCGAGAGGCAGCCGTGATAACCGTAGGCGAGAAAGAGAACGCATTCCCCGGTCCGTGGGGGCCGGGGAACGCGCCAAACCGGTGATGAAGGTGCCTCCTTGCTGCCTTACTAACCTGCCAGAGCAAACACGTGATGTTGCGCCGCATGCTCCTCGGCCTGAACAATCGACGGCATGACCCTCAGGAGCCTCTCCTGGGTTTCGAGAGTGGCACGCGTCAGCGGGAGCCGAACGTCGATTGCGCATAACCCGAGGCCCGCAAGCGCGGCTTTCACCGGAATCGGATTACTCTCCAGGAACAATGCAGTGTGCAGCGGATCGAGCAGATCACGCAGCGCGGCAAACCGGCCCAGTTCGCCGTCGTCCCAGGCACGATGCATACGTGCACACAGTGCCGGGGTCACGTTGGCGGTGATCGAGATGCAGCCGAGGCCGCCCATCGCCCGGTACGCGGGCGCGGTGGCATCGTCGCCACTCCATTGCACGAACGTATCGCCGCAGCGCGCGCGCAATCTGGTTGGTCGTGAGAGATCGGCGGTTGCGTCCTTGATGCCGGCGATCAGTTGGGCGTCATGGAGTCGCACCACGGTGTCGTCAGCGATCGCAACGCCCGAGCGCGACGGGACATCATAGAGCACGATGGGAAGATCAGTCGCATGGGCGATGGCACGGACATGGGCGAAAATGCCATCTTGCGTCGGTTTCACATAGGGCGGGACCGCGCAGAGCAGCGCGTCGGCACCATTGGACGCGGCTTCGGTGCCGAGGGCAATCGCGGTTGAGGTGGACGACGTGGTGCACCCGGCGATAACAGGCACGCGGCCCGCCGCGGCTTCGACCACGGTGGACACCGTCCGGGCGTATTCCGACTGCGTCAGCGCGGCGGCCTCGCCCGTGCTGCCGCAGACGATCAACGCGGCGGTGCCACGATTGATTTGCCGCTCGGACAGACAGAACAGACCGTCCCAGTCCACCAGCATATCGCGGAATGGTGTCGCGAGGGCGGTCAACGAGCCGCCGACGCCAGAGATGCGGTTGCGCATGATTGTTGCTCCTTTCAGAGCTTCCAGACGGCCTGACGAAGACCGAACGCGGGAACTTCGGCACTCACCACCTGGCGGTCCGTGGCGTGGCCGTCACGAATCATGACGAGACCATGTCGGCTCAGCATATGACGGACCTGCGCCCGGCTGATGGGCTGAGCGCCGACACCGACCACCAGGCGTCCGTTGGGGATCAGCGCGCGTCGGATCGATGGCAGCGCGTTCGCCAACCAATCGAGCGAAACGACATGCGGCACGATCACCAGGCTCGCGCTGCTGGCCTCCAACCGCTCGTGCGAGAGAAGATGGGTTACCTGTGTTGCGCCGGCACGCACCAGCGCACACATCAAGTCCAAACCGTTCCAGCCGAGGACAAATATGTGTTCTTCGTGCTCGATCGAACCGATGCTATCGAGCAACCTGTTATCCGATTCGAGTGGTTGCGGTCGCCCGTTGGACGGCTCACGACGAGGCGCCTCTACGGTATGGGCGTACGTCAACATAGGTGGTATCTCCCGCTGAAGGTTTCGCGCGAACCAAAATGGTCGCCAGCCTTCGCGGGCCAGAATTTCGGCGCAGGGGCATATAATTTCGAGTGGTGTCGAGACCTGCGCGTCCCGAGGTGAATGGTCGCGCTGCCCCGCATGAGCACTATCCAATGCTGCGATGGCATTGATCGCTTGATCCCGAGGACTCCCCTGAATTACCATTTCCGCGGGCGAGGCATCCATTGCTGCTGCAACCCTTGGATATGGCCGCCCCTCCGCACCACCACATCTGCCATCAGTGATTGTTCGATCGGAACATCCCACGGAAACGCTTCGCACACCTCAGTTGGGCGTTCACGGTCGCCATGCTCGGGAGTTCTCTCTTCAGCGGTGACTCTGGCAGAGAATAGCACGGCAAACGCCGCTGCCGCGGCGGTTCCCCAATACAGATCGGACATATTTGAACTCCCCTTCCAGAGGCGCCGAAATTGCCCTGACCCGACATATAAATGCGATAGGGTCCGGCAGTCTGACCATCGAAAGAAGAAAATCGCCGAGAGTGGCTTAAACGGCCGGCATGTGCACCGGTGAGGTAGCATCGGTCGGGACGTTCGCCGATGCGGCCAGCCGATATCCGACGCGAACTTCCGTCTGGATATGGACCGGCCGATGTGGATCGGTCTCGATTTTGTTGCGGACAAGCCAGATTGCGCGGCGTAGCGCACCAATCTTGCTGCTATCCTGAGCCCCCCAAAGCTCCTGGACCAACTCCTGTGTGGCAACCACTCCACCATCCGCGGCAATCAACCGCTGCAGGAGTTTAATTTGAATATCGGATAATATAAACTCGTGGTCTCCACGCCGAATACGACCGGCGAGAAGGTCAATCTGGAGTTCTCCTGATGTGAAATTCGGCTTTAACCCTCGCCGAAGCAGATCCCGGCGCAGCATCTTCCTCAGCCGCGCGGCCAACTCTTCAAGGCTGAAAGGATTGGCGATGCAGTCGTCAACACCGGCATCCAGAGCCTCGATGACATCCTCGGCGACCGAACCTGGCAGCAGACCAAGGATCGGAATATCGGTGATGGCTTTGATGTCCTGGATGAGCGAGACACTTTCGCCCGTCAGCAGATCGGTCTCCAGCATCAGGATGTCAGGGCACCAGTCAGAGATCATAACGGGTGCATGGTCCGGCCGTTGGGTGCCTGCAATTTCATAGCCGTGCCGGGAAAACCGGCGACGCAAGTACCGACAGATCGCCGGATCCCTGGCGACAACCAGTAATTTTCTCCGTGCCTGCGCCATTCAAAATACCAAGCCCAAAGCAGCACCGGATTGACGTAAGCTTCCGCTCACATGCTCGCCAGCACCCCGTGCAGAGCCGCCGCGTCGGGCGCTTCCCGCACGCGCCGCACGATCGCCTCATCGCGCAGGGGGCGCGCCAGGGCAGCCAGCGTGGCGAGGTGTTGGTTGCTCCCATCCCGCGGCGATAACAACATCATCACAAGATCGACCGGCCGCTCGTCCACCGACGCGAACTCGATCGGCCGAGCAAGGCGCACAAACAGGGCATATGGGTCGGACAACACATCGAGCCGGGCATGGGGGAGCGCGAAGCCCTTGCCCAAGCCCGTGGATCCAAGGTTTTCGCGTGCCTGCAAGGCGGTGAAAATCACTTGTTGATCCAGAGACAGCTCAGCCGACGAACGGCGCGCCAGGTCCTGCAGAAGCTGTGCCTTATCGGCAACCCGCAGCCCAACGACGACACGGTTTGGCTTCAATACATCGCCAATCTTCATCAGTCCGCGCCCCGCAGCCGATAGCCGACACCGGTCTCTGTCAGGATGTATTCCGGCTTCTCCGTATTCGTTTCAATCTTCTGGCGAAGAGCGCGAATATAGATTCGTAGATATTGCACGTCCGTCTGTGGCCCCCAAACCTCGCGCAGGATCATATTATGCGTCAGCACCCTACCCGCATGTGCCACGAGCAAACGCAGCAAATCGTACTCACGTGGCGAAAATTTCACTTCCTGACCGCGTACCGTGACGATCCGCCGGACCAGATCCACGGTGAGATCGCCCGTGCGAAACACCGGCTTCTCACCCTGCTGCTGCAACCGGTGGCGCTGCGCCGCTCTTGTCCTCGCCAACAGCTCATCGATACCAAACGGCTTCGTGACATAGTCGTCCGCCCCGAGGTCCAGCGCCGCCACCTTCGCCGCCTCATCGTCGCGACTGGACAGAACAATGATCGGCAGCATGTTTCCGCTGTCACGGATGCGCCGGATAACCTCCAGCCCATCGATGTCCGGCAGCCCCAGATCGAGCACGACCAGATCGGCCTTGCGCTGTCGCACGGCATCCAGCGCCGACTGTCCATTCACCGCCTCAACCAACAGGTAGCCCTGGCTACCAAGGCCGACGCGCAGAAAACGGAGAATCGCGGGTTCGTCGTCGACGATCAGCACCCGCACCGGCGCGGTCCCGGTTGTCATGATACGGCTTCCGCTGCCAGGTCCGCGTTGGCCGGGACAGGCAGCATGATGGTGAACGCCGCCCCCGGCCCATCGGTCCGGTTAGCGGCTACTATGGTTCCCCGCATGGCCTCGATGAACCCCCTGCAAATCGCCAGGCCGAGACCTGTTCCCGCTCGTCGCCGGTCAGGGCCTCCGCCGCGATAGAATTTCTCAAACACATGCTCCAGATCGGCCGCCGGAATCCCGGGTCCTTCATCAAGCACCTGCACGTAGACCCGACCTTCCTCCCGCCACGCCCTGATGGTGACGAGGGTGCCAGAAGGCGCATACTTCGCGGCATTGTCCAGCAGATTGAACATCACTTGCTCGAACAGCACCTCATCAAGGTCGAGCATCGGCAAATCGGGTTGCAGGCTCGTCTCTACGCTGTGGGCCGCAAGTATCTTGCCGGCGCGTCGCAAGGCACCGCCGATAACATCCGACAGGTCCACCGGACCGGTCCGCAATCGCAGCGGGCCGTATTCCAGGCGCGTCATATCAAGCAGATTACCGATAAAGCGATTCAGTCGCTCCGCTTCCTCCTGGATCGTGCGGGTCAGATCCAGGCGGGTGGACGCGTCCAAGGCGTCGTGCTGGGCGGCCAGGCTGGTCACCGAGCCGAGAATGGACGCCAATGGGGTACGCAGGTCGTGGGAGATCGATGTCAGCAGCGCGGCGCGCAGGCGGTCGGTCTCCGCCTCCAGCCGCGCACGGTCCACGTCTTCGACCAGATTGACCCGCTCGATCGCGAGCGCGGCCTGATCGGCCAGCGCATCCAACAGGCGATGTTGATCGGGCGTGAGGAGCGGCCCCGGCTCATCGCGATCGACCCCGATGACACCGACGGCGCCGCGGCCGGTCTGCATCGGCATAAAGAGACGCTTGGCACCGGGTAAGGTATCCGCGCCCCGACCGGCGGCGCGGTTGTTCTCGGAGCACCATCGTGCCGCGGCAAGGTCGGCCGCGTCCAGCGTGTCCTCGGGCGGGAATCCGGCCCTCACCGTCACCGCACCATCTTCAGGCAACAGGATGACGACACGGACCTTCAGCATCAACGCGATCTGGTGCACGGTGGCCCACAGGAGATCGTCCAGGTTTGCCGCGCCCGCGAGCTTGCGGCTGAACTGATAGAGTTCTTCCGTCGTGCGGGCACGCTGACGCGCCACGATCGCTTGCGCCCGAACACGCGCGGTCAGGTTGCTGGCGATCACCGCGGTGATTGCGAAGACGAACAGCGCGTGGATGTTCTCGGGATCGGTGATCGTGAACGTATAGAACGGCGGCAGGAAGAAAAAATTGTAGCAGAGGACGCTCACAAAGCTTGCGAGCAGAGCAGGCCATCGACCGTAGACCACGGCGGACACCAGCACTGCCGTGAGAAACGTCAGTGCGATGCTTGCGACCCCGAGGAAGCGATGCAAGGTGAGCGCCACAAGGAGCGATGCCGCGACAATCGCGAGGCTCCCTGCATAAGCCTCGGCCTCACCGCCAGCACGTGTCGCTTCCCGTCGCAGGGTTGGTTCATTCCGCTGTGGCGTATCCCGGGTTTGCCCAAGGACATGTACGCCCGCACCGCCGGCCTTCCGGATGAGTTGCTGAGACAGTGGTGCCTGGAACATATCCAACCAGCTCGATCGCGGGGGTTGGACAACGATGATGTGGGTGAAATTGTTCGTCTGGGCGTAGTCCGCAATGGTGTCCGCCACGTCCTGCCCGGGCAAGGTGACGGCCTCGGCACCGAGACGTTGTGCGAGCCGCAATGCCTCGGCGATCCGATCCCGTTCCGCGTGGCTCATATCAAGGTTGCGGCCGGTCTCGACATGGATTGCGGTCCAAGGTGCCTTCAGGCTGTCGGCCATACGCTTCGCATGCCGCACCACATCGCCGTTGCTTGAATCACCGCCTATACAGGCAAGGACACGCTCTCCTGCCGCCCAGGGACCCGAAATCGCATGGGCCCGCATGTAGTGAACCATCTGCTCGTCGACCCGCTGCGCGGTCCGGCGCAACGCGAGTTCTCGCAGAGCGGTCAAATTGCCGGGCTGGAAATAATGCCGGACGGCCCGTTCGGCCTGTTGCGGCACATAGACCTTGCCGTCCTTGAGCCGCTGGATCAGATCGTCCGGTGTCAGGTCGATCAGTTCGATGTCGTCGGCCTTGTCGATAACCGAGTCCGGCACCGTCTCGCGCACCCGGATCCGCGTGATCCTGGCAACGACATCGTTCAGGCTCTCTATGTGTTGGACGTTGAGCGTTGTGTAGACGTCGATGCCGGCCGCAATCAGCTCATCAACATCCATGTAGCGCTTGGAATGCCGGCTACCTGACGCGTTGGTGTGCGCCAGTTCATCGACCAGCGCGAGTTGCGGGCGTCGGGCCAGCACTGCGTCCAGATCCATCTCGTCCAGGATCCGATCCCGGTACGCGACTGGCCTGCGGGGGATGATTTCCAGCCCTTCCAGGAGCTCTTCCGTTTCCTTGCGTCCGTGGGATTCAACGATGCCAACGACGACGTCGGTACCATCCTGGCGCCTGGCCTGCGCGGCGCTGAGCATTTCGAAGGTCTTGCCGACTCCGGGTGCGGCGCCCAGGAAGATCTTCAGGCGGCCGCGTGAGCCTTGCTGCGCAACCTGCAGCAAGGCGTCGGGGGATGGTCTTCCGTCGCGAGAGGCTCGATCGTCCAAAGGCTTCACCAACCGTGGCTAAGAGATCGTCAGGACGTCCACGCTCGGCAGACTCGCCAAACCACCCAACGGGTGCCCGGGAGGAGCCGCAAAACCCTGTTCGGTCGCTCCCGAGGCCGTCACGTCGAGCCCTGGACCAACTATCCGCTCACTCTGACCGTCTGCGCGGATAGGTCAATCCAGGGGCTTCACATAGAAGGGTGGGTGGAGAGAGCCACCCACCCTGTCGGCTCACTTTTTGGCGGCGTCCAGAGCGAGGTTCAGTTGTAGCACGTTGACGCGCGGCTCACCGATGATGCCGAACAGCCGGCCGGAGATGTTGGCCTCGACCAACTGGCGGACCTGGGCTTCGGGCATCCCGCGCGCCTTGGCCACCCGCGGCACCTGGAACAATGCCCCCGCCGGCGTGATGTCGGGGTCCAAACCGCTCGCGGAGGTCGTCACCAGATCCACCGGGACCGGCATCTTCGGATTCTCGGCGGCAAGTTTCTCGGTCTCCTCCTTGACGCGATCCACCAGCGCCTTGGAGGTCGGGCCAAGGTTGGAGCCGCTGGAAGCCCCCGCGTTGTATGGCGAAGGCACGGATTTTGTCGCGTCGTTCGGATCAGGGGCGGAGGTCGCAGACGGGCGCCCATGGAAATACGTGTCGCTGGTGAAGTTTTGACCGATCAAGGCCGAACCGATGACCTTGCCGTCCTTCACGATCAGGCTGCCATTGGCCTGATAGGGGAACACAGCCTGGGCGATGCCGGTTATCGCCAACGGATAGATCAGGCCTACGATCACTGTCATGACAACCATCATGACAATGGCGGGGCGAATGTGTTTCATTGTTGCGGCCTCCTCAGGCCAGGCCGATAGAGGTTACGAGCATGTCGATCAGTTTGATGCCGACGAACGGCACGATGATGCCTCCCGCGCCATAGATCAGCAGGTTGCGCCGCAGAACAGCCGCCGCGCCGATCGGTCGATAGGCGACCCCCTTCAAGGCAAGTGGGATCAAGGCGACGATGATCAACGCGTTGAAGATGATCGCGGACAGAATGGCGCTCTGCGGGTTGCCGAGTCCCATCACGTTCAATGCCTGGAGTTGCGGATAGAACGCGATGAACATCGCCGGGATCATGGCGAAATACTTCGCCACGTCGTTGGCTATCGAGAATGTCGTCAGCGCGCCACGCGTCATCAGCAACTGCTTGCCGATTTCCACGATCTCGATGAGTTTGGTCGGGTCGCTGTCGAGATCGACCATGTTGCCGGCCTCGCGCGCCGCCATGGTGCCCGTGTTCATGGCCACGCCGACATCGGCCTGCGCCAGGGCCGGCGCGTCGTTGGTGCCATCGCCGCACATCGCCACCAGCTTGCCTTGCGCCTGCTCCTCGCGGATCAGCTTGAGCTTGGTTTCCGGCGTCGCCTGCGCAAGGAAGTCGTCCACCCCGGATTCCGCGGCGATTGCCGCGGCCGTGAGCGGGTTGTCACCGGTGATCATCACCGTGCGGATGCCCATCCGGCGCAGTTCGACGAAGCGTTCGCGAATGCCGCCCTTCACGATGTCTTTCAAATGGATCAACCCGAGCAGGCGCCCATCCTTGGCAACGGCGAGCGGCGTACCCCCGGACTTGGCAATCTCCTCGGATTTGACAGACAGTTCCCGCACGGCCGCATCCGACAGGGTCGGCCTGATCGCGGCGGCTACCCCAACACTGCCGCCGTGATTGACGTTGTTGGAAGCAAGGCGAGCGAAGGCCAACACCGCGTCGACCGCGCCCTTGCGGATGGCCGAACCATCGACATCGACACCCGAAAGCCGGGTCTGCGCGGCGAATGGGATGAAATGCGCGCCCATCGGGGCCATATCGCGTCCCCGAATGCCGTACTGCTCCTTGGCAAGCACGACGATCGACCGGCCCTCCGGCGTTTCGTCCGACAACGAGGCAAGCTGGGCCGCGTCGGCGAGTTCCTGCGGGCTCACGCCGGAAAGCGGGACGAACTCGCTCGCCTGGCGATTGCCGAGCGTGATCGTGCCGGTCTTGTCCAGCAACAGGGTATCGATGTCGCCGGCCGCCTCCACCGCACGACCGGACATCGCCAGCACATTGAAACGAACCAGCCGGTCCATGCCCGCGATCCCGATGGCCGACAACAGGGCGCCGATGGTCGTCGGGATCAGCGCGATGAACAGCGCCACCAGGATCACCACCGACACCGTGCCACCAGCATAAGTGGCGAAGCTCGGGATGGTCGCGACGGCGAAGACGAAGATGATCGTCAGCCCGACGAGCAGGATGTTCAGCGCGATCTCGTTGGGTGTCTTCTGCCGTTCGGCACCCTCCACCAGTGCAATCATCCGGTCGAGGAAGGTTGACCCCTGCGCCGCGGTGATGCGGATCTTGAGCCAGTCCGACAGGACCCGTGTGCCGCCGGTGACGGCGGAACGGTCGCCGCCGGATTCACGGATGACCGGCGCCGACTCCCCGGTGATCGCCGACTCATCGACCGAGGCAATCCCTTGCACAACCTCACCGTCGCTCGGGATCAGGTCGCCCATCTCCACCAGCACGAAGTCGCCTTGCTTCAGGTCCGGAGCAGCGACCGGCTCATACAGGCCGTGTGGGTCGTACTGGCCGGTGCTGTCGGCGATCAGGCGTTTGGCCATCGTCTCGGTTCGCGCCTTCCGAAGCGTCGCCGCCTGCGCCTTGCCACGGCCTTCGGCCACGGCTTCCGCGAAGTTGGCGAACAGCACGGTGATCCACAGCCAGAGGACGATCTGGACGGTGAACCCGAGGCCGGGTCCATGCGTCACCACATCGCGCACGAGGATCAACGTGGTGAGTGCGGCAACCACCTCGACGACGAACATCACCGGGTTGCGGATCATCAGCCGCGGATCGAGCTTGGCGAAGGACTGTCCGATGGCTGGCAGCAGAATGGCTGGGTCCAGCAAAGTGGACTGTGCGCTGCGCATGTTGGTCCTAGGGTCCATGACTAGCTGCCTGTGTCGAAGAGGGTACCGCCCACCATCGAGAAGTGCTCGACGAGCGGCCCCAGGGCGAGGGAGGGAAGGAAGGTGAGACCGCCGGTGATCAGGATCACGCCCACCACCAGGCCAACGAACAGCCCACCATCGGTGGGGAAGGTGCCGGCGGAGGTCGGGACGATCTTCTTGCGGGCGAGCGAGCCGGCGATGGCCAGCATCGGCACAATCATCAGAAACCGACCCGTCAACATCGCCAGACCAAGTGTTCCGTTCCAGAACGGAACATTGGCGGAGAGGCCCGCGAAGGCGCTGCCATTGTTGCCGGTCGCCGACGTGTAGGCATAGAGCGCCTCGGAGAAGCCGTGCGGTCCGGCATTCGCCATCGCGCCAGTGCCCTCCGGCAACACGACGGCCAGCGCGGTGAAGCCAAGGATGGAGAACGGCAGGATCAGGATGGCGAGCATGGCCATCTTGACCTCCTTTGCTTCGAGCTTCTTGCCGAGATACTCTGGCGTGCGGCCGACCATTAGTCCGGCGATGAACATCGCGAGCACGACGAACAGCAGCATGCCGTATAGGCCGGAGCCGACGCCGCCGAAGATGATCTCGCCCAGCATGATGTTGAACATCGGTACCATGCCGGCGAGTGGCAGCAGGCTGTCATGCATGTTGTTCACGGCGCCACAAGAGGCCGCGGTGGTTATGGTGGCGAACAGAACGGAGTTGGCAATGCCGAAGCGTACCTCCTTCCCCTCCATATTGCCACCGGTCTGCAAGGCACTCGGCGCCTGGTCGACCTGGAGCGCGGCAAACGCCGGGTTACCCGGTGCTTCCGCCCAGTATGCCGCGGCAACACCCGCGAGAAACAGGACGCCCATCACAGCGAAGACCGCCCAGCCCTGCCGCTGGCTTCCGACCATGCGACCGAACACGTTCGTCAGCGCCGCGCCGATCGAGAAGATCAGCAGCATCTCGATCAGGTTGGTCAATGCCGTCGGGTTCTCGAATGGATGCGCCGAGTTGGCATTGAAGAAGCCGCCGCCATTGGTGCCCATCATCTTGATGACTTCTTGCGAAGCGACGGGCCCCTGGGCGATGACCTGCGAGCCACCATCGAGCGTGGCAATCTCGGTATACGCGTTCAGGTTCTGCGGCATGCCCTGTGCGATAAGGACCAGAGCGAAGACGATGGAAAGCGGCAGCAGGATGTACAGCACACAGCGGGTCAGATCGACCCAGAAGTTGCCGATCGTCTGCGCCGAACGCCGCGCGAAACCCCGGACCAGGGCGATGGCGAGCGCGATACCGGTGGCAGCCGAAACGAAGTTGTGCACCGTGAGACCGGCCATCTGCGTCAGGTAGGTCATCGTCGTCTCTGGCACGTAAGACTGCCAGTTGGTATTGGTCACGAAGCTGACCGACGTATTGAACGCCAGATCCGGCGCTACCGGATCCAAACCCTGTGGGTTGAACGGCAGCATCGCTTGCAGCCGCTGCAGCGCATACAGGACGACGAAACCGGCGAAGCTGAATGCCAGCATCGCGACGGCATAGGCCACCCAATGCTGTTCTTCCTTCTCGTCGACGCCGCACAGTCGATAGATTCCGCGTTCGATGGGCCGCAGCGCGCGGGCAAGCAACGTGCGCTCGCCGGCAAACACCCGTGTCATGTAGGCACCAAATGGCTTGGTCAGTAGGACCACCAGAACGGCGAACAGCACGATCTGTAGCCAACCGTTGAACGTCATTTTATGTTGCTCCTCGCAACGCCGCTCAGAATTTCTCTGGACGGATCAGGGCATAGACGAGATAGGCGAGCAGGCCGATCGTTACGATCGCACCCAATACGTAGTCGAGTGTCATGGAAATGGCCTTACAAACGGTCGCAGGCGAAGGTGTAGAGCACGCAGATGCCCAGGAATGCGGCACCGATCAGGATGTAAGCGATGTCAAGCATGGCGATGCTCCTCTTTCAGCGACTAAGCGTGCCGCATGTGGCACGCATAGTGGGTTGTACGCAAACTAGAACCCGTACCATATAGATTCGATGTTAACTGGGACGCATCGGCATATAGATTTCATATAGATGCATGGGCTCTATCTCAGAACGTCAACACGAAATCTGCGCCGATGGTGAAGGCGTTGTTGTCGCGTTGCGCGTTGAACGGGCGGTTATTGGTGAAGGCGTGATCCCAGCGCACTTCCGGACGGATCAGCAACCCGGAGACCGGTGCCGGCAGCTCCGGCTTCCAGGTGACACCGAGCGTGAGCGAGCCATAGGTGGTGTTCGTCCCGGGCGCGGTGTGCAGGAATGGGACGGCGAAGCCCTGTTGCGCTCTGACCGGGCCCGAATTGCTCGGGAACGAAGCGACGAAGAAGTTGTTGTCGTCGCGCCAGTACTCCGCCCGTCCGTTCAGCGCGAGCGTGTCTGTTAGCGCATAGGACGCGTATTGCGCGAGGCCGAAGCCATTGACCGCTTTACCCGCGGCGCCATAGCCGTCGCGAACCAGATTGGCCTCGGTAACCAGGGTCAGCTTATCGGTGGCCTTCCAGGTAACCAGGACGTCATTGAAGTAGCGCCACTGGCCGTTGGCGTCGACCCCGATCGGCGACAGCAGGCGGGTTGCCTGCTCCGGGCCGAAATGTGTCAGCGCCAGCACGGTCAGTTTGCCGTCCATCAGATTGAGGCCGAAGCCCGCGATGCCGCCGATCGCTCCATTGTTATCACCCAGCGGCCCAAATGTGGTGTTGGAACCGGTGTCGGCACCCATGTAGATATCAAGCAGGCTGTTCACATGAGTCACCGTCAGAGCGCCTGTGTGTTTGAACGGCAGGCCGAACTGAAAGATGTAGGAGTGAGAATAGAAGAGGTTCGTCGCAGGATCGATCGTCTCGTATCCGAGCGGTGTCGCATACTGACCAGCCTTAAGATCCAGGCCGCCCTCGGTGAACCAGGGTAGATGCGCCTGAACGTTCGCTTCGACGACGTCGAACTGGTAGCGTGAATCGGGGTTGACCCGGTTCAACTCACCCAGGAATTGCGTGTAGCGCGCATCCGATCCGTACATGAGTTGGATCTTGAACCCCCATTGGTAGTCCGTATCTTTCGGATCCAGTGCCTTCTGTGCAGTGAGCAGCACCTGGTTGAGCTGGAACTGGTTGGCGTGGTCGGTGAACAGGTGACCGAAGTTGAGCCCGTCGGCGGGCCTCCCGGGATTCACCAGAATCCCGGAGTTGATTTGTACCGAAAGTTTCACCGGACCAATCATCAGGCCGGACGGCGTTGCGGACTCGACCGGTGCGGTTGTATCAGCCGACGTAGCGGTTTGAGCCGCCGCCGGGAGCGCACCAACAGCTATCAAGGCGGCGGCCGCAACCCCTCTCGCGGCATGTGCCCGATTAGGAAGGCGGCTAGCGTTTGAAAACAGGGCCATCATTCCCCCTCGCAGCGCCAAGCCGCCATGGCCCATTTACAAACAGAAGGCCAAAGCGGCTGACGAGCATTGATATAGATCAACGGATCTTGAGTGCTGACTTTCAGCCGCTGGCTGTCACTCGATGCCCAGTGCCGCCACGAACACGTGCATCACCAGTGCCAAGCCCAGGCAAGCCGCTACCACGCATCCAATCTGCGCCATGATCTCCGCGGGCGTTGGATGAGGGCCTGCCTCCTGGCCGTGGCGCACCTGCCCCTCACGGTCTGTGGGTCGCTCAGCGGGCCAGCCGAACTGTACTTCTTTCACGGAACACTCCATGCAATAACGCAGGGCGCGCGACGCGCCCTGACCTATGCCGCCGCCGCGAAAATATCGGGGCCGCGCATATAAATGCCATGTCGAACCGAATGCCCCCGCATAGCATGGGCATATACATGTCCTTTCTATTTTGCCGGCCTTCCAACACCAATCGATTTTATATGCGGCGCGGACCATGTTGTGCGTCATCATGAGCAACTGGTTCACCGATTATCATCACATCCTGCAACTGCGCTTGCTGGTCATCGCAGTTGCGTTCACCGGCTTCTGGCTCGGCCTTTGGCTACTACTTGCCATGGGCTTCAGGCCGAAGCGTCGTGGGCGGCTCGTACGCCACCGCCGCACGAACACATTGGAGGGGCACATGTCGTAATCAATTCCGGCAACGTCTTCGGCAACGGCTTCATGAGAATATCAGCCTTGTCGCAGACCTCGTAAACCCTCCAGGCATTCGCTCGGCGGGACGTTGTTTTAACGAATAATTCTTTAACCAGACTGTTCCGGGTCCCGGAATATGTTCTCTGAAGTATCAGGTTAAGGCGGGGCCACGGCCGCACGCGACGCGACGCCCTCGTCGGCCGCCGCGTCACCGCTATCCGCAGGCGGCAAGGGCTGGGGCGCAGCACAGCGCGGCGGCGCGAAAATACAAGCGGGCCTCCCTAAGCGCCGTCTAAGTGTCCGTCCGGGAACATAATGCACCTTTTCAGGGGGATACCGTGAGGCGGCTGGCAGGCGCGGCCCCGAAAGCGATACGGGGCCATCGATGAGGGGCCGCAACGCACCAGACGGCCACGGTATCCCCCTGAAAAGGTGCATTATGTTTCCGGACGGACACTGAGGCACGGCGACAACCGGCAAGCAAGGCGCTGCCCCCGATATCGCCCTACAATTTCGCGCCCCCTGCCCCGTGACCACGGAATTCGATTGGCACCGCCCCCCGGCGTTGCCATGCTGTGCGCCACGTGAGTTCGACGGTCGCATGCTGATCACACTGTTCACCGATGCATCGCATTGTTCCAGGACCCATGTCGCGGCCTATGCCGCATGGGCAAAAGCCAATGGGCGGACCGTGCGGCGGGCGGGGCTGCTGAAGGAACGCGTGACCGATTCCTCGATCGCCGAGGCCCAGGCGCTGGTCAACGGACTCTGTTTCGTTCTGGCCACCTTGCGGCCGGCCGAACCGTCGAAAATCATCGCGCAAACCGACTGCCTGGTCGCCATTCACGCGCTGACCGGACAGTTGCGGAAGACCCGGGCGATCGAGCGCTATGCCCCGATCGTCACCATCTACACGGAACGTGTGACGCGTCCGGGCCTGGTGGTGGAGTTCCGCCATGTCAGTGCCCACAGGGGCACGGTAACGCCCCGCAACGCCGTCAACACCTGGTGCGATGAGGTGTGCCGAAGCCTGATGCGCCAGGGACGGGCCGCGGTTTTGCCCTCTTGAAGCCCTGGAAATGACGCCCAGCAAATCCCCGGCCAGACTGATGTTGACCCAAACACCCGCGACGACAACGCATCACCGGGCGCCGCCGGACAAGGCCCCGACCACCCGACGACCCGGGCCACCCCCGGATACAAGGATTCCCGCCATGCACCGACACGCCTGCCTGATGGTCCTGCTATTGTCGGGCGCCTGTTCCGACATGCCGCAACGCCTGGCCACGGCGCCGCCACTCACGCGGGCCGCGCAGTGCCAGGTGAGCGGGGAGCTCACGGTCGGCCGCCCCAGCGCCCCGCCACAAGGGTCGATCCAGATGAACAATGACGGCGGCTGGTGCTGGATGATGAATTCCGCCACCGCCTGGGGCAACCCGTATGGACCGTTCCTGAAGGTCACGATCCCGCCCAGCCATGGCGAACTGTCCATCGCCGTCCTCGAGACCCAAACCCGCCTCGCCTACAAGCCCCGGGTCGGCTTTATCGGCGAAGACGCGTTCCAGACCGTCGTCGAACCGGCAAACTTCAAGGTCGACTATCGGGTGATGGTAACGCCGTAACCCCATCCATGGATACGGCATCGCTGGCTATGGCGCCTCGGCGTGCTGTTGCATGATGATCAGAGCGCGCCGCAACCGTTGAACGCCGCCGCGGACATGGCCATGCGCACAGAGCGCTTGCCCCTGCACCGACAGATCGGTGACCTCACGCGGCGGGGCCGTCGCCGAACCGCCGATCAGGACATCCAGCCGTTCACCCAATTGCGCACAATATTCCGGCGTATCGGTCATGAGTTCCGGCAGCGTTGCCTGGGCTCGGAGCGGGCCGGCAAGGCACAGCACGATGGCGGTCAGACCGCAGATTCGGAAAACGGAACTCATCGCCACCAGTCTACCCCAGACGTCCTGTCCCATTAGTGGTATCCAGGTGACATCGCGGACAGGTTTGCGCCCAGGCGAGGCCAGCCCGCCCGTTTGGCACAGCAAGACAGGGCAGCGTCGGCGAGGCCGGGTGCCCCGTGCCTGGCCCAGCAAGACATCCCGGCAGTCCGGATCAACCATCCACCGCACCGCCGGCCGGTAGACACAGAACCGCGCGCAACCCGGGTTCGGCGTCCTCCAACCGCAGCGATCCGCCATGCAACTGCGCGACCGCGGACACCAACGCCAACCCAAGCCCGGAACCCGGGGTGCTGCGCGCCGTCTCGCCGCGGAAGAACCGTTCCGTCGCCCGCTGCCGGTCGGCTGGCGGAATGCCGGGGCCCTGGTCGCTGACCTCGATCCGCACGCCCTCGGGGCCGGAACGCGCGCGCAGCCCGACGGCGCCGTTGTCCGGCGAGAATTTGACGGCATTGTCCAACAGGTTGGCCACCGCCTGTTGCAGCATCGCCCCGTCGCCATGTACCAGCAACGGCCCGGAGACATCGATCGCGAGCGTCACACCGCGGTCCTCGACAACCGCCTCATACAACTCGGCGACGTCGGACAGCAGCGGCGCGATGTCCAACTGGACGAAGGAGGCGCGCCGGGAGCCGGCCTCGATCTCCGCAATACGCAGCAAGGCCTGGAATATGCTGACGATGTGGTCGAGGTCCGCCATCGCCCGCTCGATCGCCGCATGCAGGTCTTCCGGGGTGCGCGCATGCAACGCGGCGTCCTCCAGCCGTGTGCGGGCGCGGGTGATCGGGGTGCGCAGGTCGTGGGCGATCGCGTTCGAGACCTGCCGCACGCCTTCCATCAGCCGCCCGATGCGGTCCAGCATCTCATTGATGACCTCCGCCAGTTGATCCAGCTCATCGCCGCGGCCGGACAGCCTGACCCGCCGGGTCAGATCGCCGGCGGCGATGGCGGTGGCGGTGGCGGAGACATTGGCCAGGCTGCGCTTGAAAAGATTGCGAACCAGCACCGCCCCGCTGGTTGCCATCACGCAAACGATCAGCAGCGACCACAACAGCGAATCGGTCACCAAGGTGCGGAGCTGGGACCGAACATGCACGTCCCGACCAATGAGCAAATGCAGATTAGGGGGAATATCGTAGCGCCGAACCCGGGTCACGGTCCGCATCCCGGCGCGCTGGACCGGCAATTCAAAGTACGGCCCCGCCTGGTCCACCCGCGGCGGCCAACTGGTTAGATTGCCCGCCAGACGTCGGCCCTCCTCGTCGACTAGGAGATAGACGGCATCCCCATCGATATTCTGCGCCAGACGATCCTCGATGGTCAGCACCAGAGCAGGCAGGCCCGCCTGCTTCCAACGATCCGACAAGCCTTGCGCATCGGCCAGGATGTCGGCCTCGGTCCCTCGGTCCAGCAACCCGGCGGTCGACCACCAGATGAACGATGTCAGGGCCAGGGCACTGAGCGCCAGCAGCACGGCATAGATGACAGCGAACCGGACCCCGGCCGAACGGAGAAACCGCCGGTCGATCATGCGACGTCACGCACGAGCCGGGTCAAGCTCATTGGGCGACTGGTCCTCGCGGCCGCCCGCCGCGTGCCTCTTTGCCAGCGATCCCCCACCGAGTGCAGCGGATCAAACCGGTTCGGCGCGCAGCATGTAACCGGAGTTGCGGACCGTGTGGATCAGCGGCGTCTTGAACGGCTTGTCGACCTTCTGGCGCAGGCGGGAGACGTGCACGTCGATCACGTTGGTCTGCGGATCGAAATGGTAGTCCCAGACGCCTTCCAGCAGCATGGTGCGGGTCACCACCTGGCCGACATGCCGCATCAGATATTCCAGCAGACGGAATTCTCGCGGTTGCAGGTCGATCTTCTGACCGGCCCGCTTCACCTGGCGGGACAGCAGATCCAGCTCCAGGTCCTCGACCTGCAGCTTCGTCACCGGCCCTTCGGACTTGCCGCGACGGGTCAATGCCTCAACCCGCGCCAGCAGTTCGGCGAAGGCAAATGGCTTGGTCAGGTAGTCGTCGCCGCCGGCCTTGAGCCCCTTCACCCGCTCATCGACGTCGGCCAGGGCGGACAGGATCAGCACCGGGATGGCGTTTTTCTGGGATCGCAGGGTTTCCAGGATTTTGATCCCGTCGATTCCGCCGGGCAGCATGCGGTCCAGCACGACCGCGTCGAAGGCCTCGCTGGCCGCCAAGAACAGACCGTCCCGGCCATTATCGGCGTGTTCCACCACGTGGCCAGCTTCCTTCAGGCCACGGACGACGAAACCGGCGACGTCCTTGTCGTCTTCCACAACCAGGATACGCATCGTGCTCTCTCCCCTCCGGCAATCCGCTTGGGTTTACGCACTCAATGCAAAAAAGTCCCGCACGATACGCGCCCCGGTAGGGCAGTCGGGTGAAGAAAGCCTCAGGACGCTGCCCCAAACCCCGCGAGGGGCTTTGCTCCCTCGACCCCCACCAAGGCTGGGCCTTGGATGCCATTCATTGGGTCAGAGGAGAAAGGGGGCCGACACGGACGTTGAAACGCCATGGTTGGCCCCCTTTCTTCCCTGACCCAACCGATCGCGGTCCAGGGGCCGTGCCCCTGGTGGGTTCGAAGGGCGAAGCCCTCGCGGGGTTTGGGGCAGCGCCCCGAGGCTTTCTTCACCCAATTGCCCTGCGCGCTCCGGCGAGCCGCTCTAACCCGCCGATTCGGTCGGCCGCCGTCCGACGGTCACGGGGATTTCGATCTCGCGCCCCTGTCGGCGGACCATGACCCGGGCACTGTTGCCCGGCGCCACGGCGGCGACGGTACGGATTAGGCCGCGCGCGCTCTCGATGCGCTCGCCGTTGATCGACACCACGATATCGCCGGGGCGGATGCCGGCACGTCCGGCCGGACCCATCCGATCCAGGGTAGCGATCAGCACCAGCCCCTCCCGTTCCTCCACCGAAACACCCAGCCAGCCCCGTTGGATCGATCCGCTCGACCGCAATTGCTCGACCACCGCGCGAACGGCATTGCTGGGAATGGCGAATCCGATACCCACCGATGCCCCGGTCGGCGAGACGATCACCGAGCTGACACCCACAACCTGCCCGGCCATGTTGAACACCGGCCCGCCCGAGTTGCCGGGATTGATCGGCGCATCCAACTGCAGGAAATTATCGAACGGCCCCGACCCCAGATCCCGCCCGCGCGCCGACACGATCCCCGCGGTCACCGTTCCCCCCAGGCCAAACGGGTTGCCCGCCGCCAGGATCCAGTCCCCGACCTCCACAGCCCGCGAATCGCCCCAGGTGACCGAGGGCAACCCAGAGACACCGGTCACCTTGATCACCGCGATATCGGTGAGGTCGTCATTGCCAATCACCTGAGCGGGGAACTGCCGCCCGTCGGTCATCTGCACCATGATCCGGTTGGCGCGTCCGACCACGTGACTATTGGTGACGATGATGCCGGACGGGTCGACGACGAAGCCAGACCCGGCACCCATCGTCTGTTCCTTGCGGTTGCCGTAACGGCGCTTGAATTCCCGCCCCAGCGGCGTGTCGCGCAGTTCCGGCGGCAGTTCCGCCAGCATGTCGCGGCCGGACATCTGCTCGGTCACCGCGATATTCACCACCGCCGGCATGACCTGTTTGACCAGCGGCGAGAAACTGTCGGGCGTGCCGCGCGCGATCGCACCGTTCGGCGTGCAGGCGGCGAGGAACAGCAGAAGGGCCAGGGCGATGCCCCGGGCTGGGGATGTTTTCACTGACATGACCAGCAGATGGCATGCCCCATGGCCCGCAACAAGAATTCTCCGCATCAGTTTTGCCCCGGTCGGCCACCATCCTCGGGCCAGTTATGTTTCGGATAGCGGCCACGCATATCCCGGCGTGCATCCGCCCAGGCACCTTTCCAGAAGCCGGCCAGATCGGCGGTCACCGCGATGGGCCGGCCCGCGGGCGACAACAACGCCAGCCGCAAGGCGATTCGTCCGCCCGCCAGCAGTGGTGTCGTTGCCAGTCCATAGTAATGCTGTGCCCGAGCCGAAGCCAGCGGCACCGGTTGCGTGTAGTCCACCGAAGCTCGCCCGCCCGGCAGCGACAGATGGGTCGGCACATCGCGATCCAACCGATTGGCCAGCGCCCAGGGCAGCAACCCGCGCAACACGGCCAGCAGACCCAGACGCGCCACATCCGCCAGCTTGCCGACCCCGTGCAGATGCGGAGCCAGCCAATCCGCCGCCGTCGCGGCCAGGGCGGAGTCCGACATGTCGGGCCAGCCCTGCTCCGGTTCCAAGACGCGCATCAACCCGACCCGGGCCTGGAACTGGCGCGCGTCATCGGTCCAATTCAGCGGACGCAACCCCTGATCGGCCGCCGCGCGGGCCAGTGCTTCGGCCAGTTGCGCGGGATCGGCCTGCTCGGTCCGGTCACTCAGTACTAGACTACCCAGGCGACGACGCCGGCGGGCCAGCACGGTGCCCGACACCGCATCGAACCCCGACTCCATCGTTTCCGTAACCCTTTCGGCCAGTACATGCGGAAGCGCGTCCACATCCAGCGGCGCGGCCATCCGGATGCGGGCCGACGCCTTCACCTCCATCGAGGCAACCACCAGCAGATTGGCATCCGCCAGCTTGTCCGTCCGCGGCAATCGCGCCCCGCCGCCGCCCGAGAGGCGGAACGAACCCGGCTCCCCCCGGCGCTGCGCGATCCGGTCCGGGAAGGCGGCGGCCAGCAGCTTGCCGGGATCGCCGTCCTCGGCCGGCTCGCCCTGGATGCGCAGGCGGCGGCGATACTGCCGAGCGGTCTGGCGGATTCGGGACAGGGCGCCGCGGTCGGCGGTGGCGTCGCCATACGCGATGGCAGCGAGGCGGGAGGCGATGTCGGCCGGCGCATCCGGTGCGCGCAGCGGATCGCGTTCCTCCAACAAGGCGGCCAAGGTCGCGGCCAGGGCGGCCTCGCCAGGCGTTGTCGCTTCCAGCATCATCGCCGCCAGCCGGGGATGCGCGCCCAGTTGCGCCATGCGCCGGCCGGCTGGCGTGATGCGAGCGTCGCTGTCCAGCGCACCCAACTCCGCCAGCAAGGCGGCGGCGGCCTTCAGTGCCCCGGCTGGCGGCTTGTCGAGGAACGACAGCGCGTCCGGCGCGGTGCCCCAGGCGGCGCAATCCAGCACCAGCGACGACAATTCCGCTTCCACGATTTCCGGTCTGTCGAAGGCCGGCAATCCGCGATGCAGCGCCGGCGACCATAGCCGGATCGCCACACCAGGCGCCTCGCGTCCCGCGCGGCCGGCCCGCTGTTCCGCCGCGGCGCGGGATATCCGCACGGTCGCCAGCCGGGTCAGGCCGGTGCTGGCATCCAGCCGCGGCGCCCGCCGCCAGCCGCCATCAACCACGATTCGCACGCCGGGAACCGTCAGCGAGGTCTCCGCGATCGAGGTCGCCAGCACCACCCGCCGTGTCTCCGCCGCTCGCAGCGCGCGATCCTGTTCGGCCGGCGGCAGATCGCCATGCAGCGCCAGCACCAGCGCGCCGCAACGGTCGAGCGCGGTCTGGGTGCGGCGGATCTCCGCCATGCCCGGAAGGAAGGCAAGAATATCGCCTTCATGGTCGGCCAGTGCGGCGCGGATCGCGCGGGCCATCGCCTCGGGCAAATCGCGCGGCCCCTGGATGTCGCGCGGGCTGTGCTGGATCGAGACCGGGAACATCCGTCCGGCGCTCTCGATGACGTCCGCGTTCATCAGGCCGGACAGGCGGGCGCCATCGGCGGTGGCGGACATGGCCAGCAGCCGAAGCTCCGGCCGCAGCATGCGTTGCAGATCCAGGCAGAGCGCCAATGCCAGGTCGGATTCCAGCGAGCGTTCGTGGATTTCGTCCAGCAGCACGGCGGCGACACCGTCCAGCCCCGGGTCGGATTGCAGGCGGCGCACCAGCAGGCCCTCGGTCACGACCTCGATCCGCGTCGCGGCGGACACGGCGGAGTCGATCCGGGTGCGAAACCCGGCGGTGGCGCCGACCTGTTCCCCCAACAGCGAGGCCATGCGGGTGGCGGCGGCGCGGGTGGCGAGACGGCGGGGTTCGAGCATGAGAATGCGTTGGTCGCCGCGCCAGGGGGCATCCAGCAGAGCCAGCGGCACGATCGTGGTTTTGCCCGCGCCGGGCGGGGCGACGAGGATGGCGTTGCGGCCTTGCGCGAGGGCCTCGGCGAGGGCCGGCAGCGCGTCGGTGACGGGGAGGTCGGGGAGAGTGGGCATCGTGGGGGTGGTTATGCCGGGTGTGGGGGATGAAGGCGAATGGAGGTGTGTTACGATCAGCGCGGTGGTTCATGGGGAGAGGCGATCGGGTATGCGGTCTTGCCGTGGCCACGTATCAGGTCCGGCAGGTAAGGCCGACAGCCTCTTACCAGCCGATGGACGAGTGTTGCCAAGCCAGGAGGCGGTGCCGATGGATCAGACGAGCAAACAATCACTGACGGCCTACTCGCGGGGGGATATGACGGCGATCGAACTCCGCCGGCGGCTCGGTGGCGCGACCTATGGCGACGTCTTGCGCTTGCTGAGCGAGGCAGGGTTGCCGCTGCCCCACGCGCCGATGGCCGGGCGGGAGGAGGATATCAAGCGTGCCCGGGCATGGATGTTCCCGAAACATGCCGCGTAATCTCAAGATATTCGTCGTCGATACCGGGCCCTTGATCACCTTGGCGGTGGCCCAATCACTCGATTACCTTCTGTGTGTAGAGGCGGATGTCATTATCCCCGATGCGGTGCTGCATGAAGCGACAGCGGACGCGGCTCGTCTGGGTGCCCAGGATATCATCGAATGGCTGAAGGCCCATCGCACGCATATCGAGATTGCTCTCACCAAGGCCTATCAAATCTTCGATGCGGCACGGTCGAATATTCCCAACCTTCGCGAGCCAGACCTGGGCGAATGAGCCGCAGTCGAGGTGATCGAGGAGCCAGACCGCCTGCTGGGTGACGAGCGCGGCATCCTGCTGTGTTAAGCAACGGCCGTGCTTCGTCGCGTGGTCGTGCGCGACCGCACAAGGATCGTCGAGTTGAGCACACTCGACTTTCTGCGCATTCTGGAACTCGAACACCGGATTCAATCCGCCGAACAGGTGTTTGAGCTCGCTGCCCATGCAGGGAGCTTTCCGTCCCGGACCGAGAATCTACCATCGCATGACGAAGCAACATGTGCCGCCCATTCAGGGGTTGGTAACGCGGCGTGGCTCCGGTGAGCGGTAGAGACAGCCCGTTCCAATTGGCCGGACGCGTCCCTATGAGCGGCACATGGCGCTGTGTTTGCATGTGTTCCAGAAGAACGTCTCCCAGTGAACTGACGATCGCAATACTTGCATCAGCACCTCGCCATACCTGAGCGGCAACCAACAACGCGGAGACACCAACCATGCCAGGACGCTTCAACGGACGGGTCGCGGTCATCACCGGCGGGGTCTCCGGCATCGGCGCCGGCATCGCCCATCGCCTGGCGGCCGAGGGCGCCAGACTCAGCCTCTGGGACATGGATGCAGCCGGCCTGGCCAAAGCGGGTGCCGCCCACACCGTCACCCTGGACGTCACCGACCCGGCCGCCGTCCAATCCGCCGCCGATGCTACCGAAGCCGCGCTCGGCAAGATCGACATCCTGGTCACCTCGGCCGGGATCACCGGGCCCAACCACACCACCTGGGAGTATCCGGTCGCCGCCTGGGACCGCGTGATCGACGTCAACCTGAAAGGGGTCTTCTACTGCAACCGCGCCACCGTCCCGGCCATGCAGCGCAACGGCTACGGGCGCATCGTCAACATCGCCTCGATCGCGGGGAAGGAGGGCAATCCCAACGCCTCCGCCTATTCCGCCTCCAAGGCTGGCGTCATCGGCCTGACCAAGGCGCTGGGCAAGGAGCTGGCGGCGACGGAAATCCGCGTCAACTGCGTCACCCCCGCCGCGGTGAAGACGCCGCTGTTCAGCCAGATGACGCAGCAGCAGATCGACTGGATGCTGTCGAAAATCCCCATCGGCCGGTTCGGCGAAATCGAGGAGGTGGCGTCGATGGTCTGCTGGCTCGCCAGCGAGGAGTGTGGGTTTTCGACCGGCGCGGTGTTCGACATCTCCGGCGGACGCGCGACATATTGACACCGGCCGCCAGCACCCAGGGCGTTCGGTTGAAGGAAGGAAGCCTTGGGGCGCTGCCCCAAACCCGCGAGGGGCGTTGCCCCCTCGACCCCCACCAAGGCTGGGCCTTGGATGCCATTTATTGGGTCAGGGAGGACAGGGGGCCAACATGGTGTTTCAACGTCCGTGTCGGCTCCCTGTCTTCCCTGACCCAAAAGATCGCGGTCCAGGGGCCGTGCCCCTGGTGGGTTCGAAGGGCGAAGCCCTCGCGGGATTTGGGGCAGCGCCCCAAGGCTTCCTTCCTTCAACCGATTGCCCAGCACCATTGACACGGCGAGGCAGGGGCGGTCGGCTGGTATCCTCTAGATTTCGTGCGCAGCCGCCACGCCAGGGCCTGAGCACAGACCAGACGCAAACGGGGACGCAACATGGATTCCGAAACCCTGGGCTTCATGCCCGCGACCGAACTCGCCGAACTGATCCGCACCAAGCAGCTCTCGCCGGTCGAATACATGCGCAGCCTGCTGGACCGCATCACGGCGCTGGAACCGAAGGTCAACGCCTTCGCGTATCTCGCCGCCGACCAGGCGATGGACGCAGCTCGCAAGGCGGAGGCCGACCTGAGCAGCGGCAAGCGAATCGGGCGGCTGCACGGTGTCCCCGTCACCATCAAGGACCTGGCGATCACCAAGGACATGCCGACCCAGAACGGCAGCCTGATCTTCAAGGGCAACCAACCGAAGGAGGACACGCCCGTCGTGCCGCGTCTGCGTGATGAGGGCGCGATCATCCTGGGCAAGACCACGACCTCGGAGTTCGGCTGGACCGGCGTGTCGCACAGCCCGCTGACCGGGATTACCCATAATCCATGGAAGCACGGCTACAACGCAGGCGCGTCGTCGGCTGGTGCGGGCGCAGCCTCGGCCGCGGGGTTCGGGCCGCTGCACCAGGGCAGCGACGGGGCAGGCTCCATTCGCATGCCATCGCATTTCTGCGGCGTGTTCGGATTGAAGCCAAGCTTTGGACGGGTGCCATATTACCCCGTCAGCACCGGGGACATGACGTCGCATATGGGGCCGATGACCCGCACGGTCGCGGACAGCGCCTTGATGATGGAGGTGATGGCCGGCCCGCATCCGCTCGACTTCACAACGTTGGAAGCTGGCCCCGCCAACTACCTGCAACGCCTGCATGAAGGCGTGAAGGGCAAGCGCATCGCCTACAGCCCCGATCTCGGTGTGGCCCGCGTCGATCCAGACGTTGCCGCCCTGGTGAAAGCCGCCGTCGATCGCTTCAAGGACCTCGGCGCGACGGTCGAGCAGGTCGCCACCCCCTGGGCCGCCCCTGGCCCCGATCTGATCCGTTTTTTCTGGTCGGCGCATATGACCCGCCTGAAGCCTTATCTGGCAGAGTGGGAATCTCGGATGGACCCCGGCCTGGTGGCTTGCATCAAGGCGTCGGAAAACGTCTCCATCGCCGACTACCAGGGCGAGCGCGAACGCAAGATGGCCTATGTCGCCAACATCCATCGCTGGTTCCAGGATTGGGACTTCCTGCTCACCCCAGCGGTGTCGGTCGCCGCCTTCCCGGCCGAGAAACTGATGCCCGACCATTGGCCCCAGCATGAATGGGACTGGGTGAGCTGGGCGGAATTCTCCTACCCGTTCAACATGTCGTGGAACCCCGCAGCCAGCGTGCCATGCGGCTTCACCGCCGCCGGGCTGCCCGTCGGCTTGCAGATCGTCGGCCGCCGGTTCGACGATCTTGGCGTGTTGCAGGCCTCGGCCGCGTTCGAGGCTGCGTGCCCATGGGCGGACAAGCGCCCCCGATTGGCGTGAGCGTGGCCGCATCGGGGCGTTCCCGATGCCGTGCGCCCCCGCGTGGGGTGGTGCGGCCCGGGTGCTGTCGATCGGCCACCTTGCACCGAGCCGCCGCGCGTTCCGCGATGGGACGCGTTCCGATCCATGACCGTCGAACCACGGCCCGGCTGGCGCAATATTCCTGGTTATGGCGCGCCGACCCGCCCTTCAGTCGAGCCCGACCACGACGAAAGAAAGCCCGCTGGTCCGAAATGGGCATTGCCACGGTCGGCGCGCGTTGCACCCCGACGCCTCTGCGAACAACGGTGCTTCGCGCGTAAATCCCGGCGTCAGGTGAGCCAAACGATATGCGGCGTGACCCAGGCAAGCTGACGCCCCTGCGATCGCCCCTCTATGAGCGGAGACAATCACCATGAGAATTACCGAGATTCTCGCCCACCCCCTATCCGTTACCTATGCACAGCCGAGCTGGACGGCCCATGAATACATGGACCGGTCGCAACTGATCCTGGTCGAGGTTCGCACCGACACCGGCCTCGTCGGTTACGGCGAGATCGCCGGCGGTCCACAACCCGTGATCTGCGACCTCATCCGCCAATTCTCCCCCGTCATCCGCGGCCTCGACCCGCTCGGCCACACCGAGGTCTGGGCCAAACTGTTCTCCCTCACCTCCCCGAGGCCGGGCGGGCTCGGAGGCTGGGACGGGATGCCGGCCCCGCTGCCGCGTAACCACCGACCGCAGATCATGGCCGCGATTGGCGGCATCGACATTGCGCTCTGGGACATCAAGGGCAAAGCCGCCAACCTACCGGTGTTTCGTCTGCTGGGCGGCACCCGGACCAAAGTCTTCACCTATGCCACCGGTGGTTTCTACGTCGAGGGCGCGCCCCTGAGTGCGGGCGCCGATGAGCTCGCGAGATATGTGGCGCAGGGATACAGGGCGGTGAAGCTCAAGACCGGCGCCCTGTCCCTGGCCGACGAGGTAGCCCGCATTTGCGCCGTGCGGCAGGCGATCGGCCCAGATGTGCTTTTCATGCTGGACATGAACGCCCCCTATGACGTCGCCGGCTGCATCGACTTCGCCAAGGCGGTCGCGCCGTTTGACATCCATTGGCTGGAGGAACCGCTGCACTGGTATCTGCAACCGGCCGATTACGTCCGCCTGGCCGCCGCGTCACCGATCCCGCTGGCGCATGGCGAACGGGAATGGCACCGCTACACCGTGCGGGACTTCATCGATAGTGGCGCGATCCGCTTCATCCAGTTCGATTCCACCCGCCATGCGGGCTTCACCGAATCGCTGCGGATCGCCCATTACGCGGAACAGAAAGGCGTCTCGATCGCGCCGCATTCGGCCTTGCACCTGCATGCGCATCTGGTCTCCGCGTTCGGCGATGCCGCCTTCGCCGCCGAGTCGATCGCCAACCCCGACCGCCATCCGATCCAGGACGCGATCTATATCGGCGGCCCGGAGGTGCGAGACGGCATGGTACACCTGCCGGAAACGCCCGGTTTCGGGATGGAGATCGACTGGGCCGCGGTGGCGCAGTTCCAGGCCTGACCGGCGAGGCAAGGCGTGCGTCCCCGCCCGCATGCCGCATGGCGGGACCACGACTTGTCAAAACCGGGATAAGCACCGATTTTCACCCAGCGAAATGCGCCAAGCGCGCGCCGGGAAGGAACACCGTCAAGATGGCAAGCAAAATCCGTGTCGGCATGGTCGGCATCACGCCCAACCGAGGCTTCTCCTCCATCGCCCATATGCCAGCCCTGCAAGGCCTGCCGGAATTCGAGGTCGTGGCCGTCTGCACCACGCGCCAGGAATCGGCCGATGCCGCCGCCAAGCATTACGGCGTGCCCCTGGCCTTCGCCGATCCGGTTAAACTGGCACAGCACAAGGATGTCGATCTGGTGACGGTGTGCGTGAAGGTGCCCGATCACCTGGACCCCGTGATGGCCGCCATTGAGGCCGGCAAACATGTCTATTCCGAATGGCCCCTCGGCCGGAACACCGAGGAGGCCACAGGGATGTATGAGGCCGCGGAACGCAAGGGCGTTCGCCACGCGGTCGGCTTGCAGGGGCGGGTGTCGCCGTCCATCACCTATGTCCGCGACCTGATCCAGCAGGGCTATATCGGCAAGCCGCTGTCCGGCACCTTGTTCGTCAACGCCGCGAACTGGGGCGCCAGCCTGGACCGCTCCTACCAGGCCAGTTTCGCCAACGGCGCCAACCTGATGACGATCACCGGCGGGCATAACCTGGACGCGCTGTGCTTCTGCCTGGGCGAGTTCCGCGAATTGTCCGCCTTCGCCGTTAGCCAGCGGGACACGATCCATGCCGACGACGCAGGGCGAGCGATCCCGAAGGACGTGCCCGACCAGTTAGTGGTGAGCGGTGTCACGGGCAGCGGCGCCGTTGTCTCCGCCCAGGTTCGCGGCGGCATGGCCCGCGGCCAGGAATTCCTGTTCGAGATCCATGGCTCCGAGGGCGATCTGGTGCTGTCTGCCACCATGCGCGCCTCCACCCAGCGGCAGGAACTGCGGGTGCAGGGCGCGCAAGGCGCTGCCAAGGATCTGACCGACATGGAAGTGCCGGCTCAGTACCGCTGGGTCCCGGCGACTGTCCCCGCCGGCTCGCCCTACAACGTGGCACAGCTTTATGCCAAACTGGGAGAGGGCATCCGCGATGGCAAACCCGCGGTGCCCGGCTTCGATGCGGCCATCACCCGCCACCGGATGCTGGATATGATTGTGCGTGCGTCACGGACCGGACAGAAGCAGATCGCCTGATGCCGGTCGAGGAAGCGGTCAGGGCATTTCTGCTCGCCTTCCCGGCGCTGTTCTCGATCATCAACCCGATCAGCGGCGCGTTCATCTTTCGGGAGGTGACCGCCGGCCGCCCGGTCGAGGAACGGCGGCGACTGGCGCGCCAGGTGGCGATTTATTCGTTCGTCGTCATGATGGTCGCGCTTTGGGCAGGGACGCATCTGTTGCAGTTCTTCGGCATCAGCCTGGCCGCGCTGCGGATCGCCGGCGGGCTGGTGGTCGCGCTGAGTGCCTGGGGCCTGCTGAACACCCCCGAAGTGCGAGAGGCCCAGAAGCAGAAGGAAGCCGCGCCGTCCGCCGGGGAGGATGATGTCGCCTTGTTTCCCCTGACCATCCCTTTCACCACTGGGCCCGGCACCATGGCGGTGGCCGTGGCGCTGGGTTCGGGCCATCCGCAAGCGTTTGTCGGAATGGCGCGCTTCATCGTCGGCGTCAGCCTGGCCGCCGTGGCGATGTCGGTGGTGATCTGGCTGTTCTACCACTCCGCCGATCGGCTGGCCGCGCTGATCGGACCGTCCGGCAGCCGCACCCTGTCGCGGTTGTTCGCCTTCCTGCTATTGTGCATCGGCGTGCAGATCCTCATCACGGGGGTGGAGGACGTGCTGGGTCCCTTGTTCCACCTCGCCTGATGCGGTCCTATCCGCACGGCTCGTTTTGTCACAACAACCGCTGGAGGATCCTTCCATGGCATTTTCGATGTACGACGCGTCGGTGCCCATGTGCACCCAACAACTGGGCGCGCTGGTCACCATCATCGACAAGGCGGCCGCGCATTGCGCCGCGAACAAGATCGAGGAGTCGGCGCTGCTGACCGACCGCCTGTTTCCTGACATGTTCACCCTGGCACGCCAGATCCGCCAGGCGACGGATTTCGGCCGCAACGGCCCGGGCCGGCTGGCCGGCGGGCCGATGCCCGATTTCGCCGCCACCGACGATACCAGCTTCGCCGACGCCAAGACACGGGCCGAACAATCCCTGGCCTACGTCAAAACCCTGACCAGGGCGCAGATCGAGGGCACCGAGGACAAGGACATCACCTGGATGGCCGGCGGCAACCAGCGCAGCATGAAGGGCCAAGCCTATTTGCAGTATTTCTGCCTGCCGAATTTCTTCTTCCACGTGACCACCGCCTACAACATCCTGCGCCATCGCGGCGTGGCACTGGGCAAGCGGGACTTCATGGGTCCGGCCTGAACCGGCCGGACGCGGCGCGGTTCTGATCGAATCGCGTCGCAACGCTGGAACCAGCGACCCCGGAGCGGTCGCGCCGCTTCACCTGAGCTGCCTCCCGGGATGGGGAGCAGGGCGCAAAAACCGAGCGGACCGTCAGTGGCCGAACCGCAATACGGGCGTTTGGGATAATAATCGGCTATTGACCCCGCTTGGCGGGGGCAACGGCGCATTGCTACACTGTTCCCCCGTTCGGCCCGTTCGGCCGCGGCGAACAATCGGCCCGAGCTTCCCGCTCCGGGGTTTGAGGAATGTGACACGATGAAGCTGCAGGCCGACCGTGCCACTCTGCTGAAGGCCCTGGCCCATGGCCAGAGCGTGGTGGAACGGCGCAACACGATCCCGATCCTGGCGAATGTCATGATCGCGGTGCGCGATGGCAAACTGACCCTGACCGCGACGGATATGGAAATCGCGATCGTGGAGGATGTGCCCGCCACCACCACGCGCAACGGCGCCTGCACCGCGCCGGCCTCCACCCTGTATGAGATCGTGCGCAAGCTGCCCGACGGCGCCCAGGTGGAATTGGATCATCCCGGTGGCGACGCGCAACTCGCCTTGCGGGCCGGCCGCTACGCCACCAGCCTGGTCGTGCTGCCGGTCGAGGATTTTCCCTCGATGACCGCCGGCACGTTGGCGCATCGCTTCAGCCTGTCAGCCCAGACCCTGCGCGGGTTGATCGATCGCACCCGTTTCGCGATCAGCACGGAAGAAACCCGCTACTACCTCAACGGCATCTATCTGCATGCGGCCGAAAGCGATGGGGTGCGGGTGTTGCGTGCCGTCGCCACCGACGGCCACCGTCTGGCCCGCGTGGAGGAACCGTTGCCGGAGGGGGCCGGGTCCATGCCCGGCGTGATCATCCCCCGCAAGACCGTGAATGAACTGCGCAAGCTGCTCGATGAGGTCAACGGCAACGTCGAAATCGCGCTGTCCGATACCCGCATCCAGTTCCGCGCCGACCAGATCCTGCTGACCAGCAAGCTGATCGACGGCACCTTCCCGGAATACGAACGCGTGATCCCGCGCGGCAACGACAAGGTGCTGCGGGTCGGCAAGAAGGATTTTGCCGATGCGGTCGGGCGCGTGGCCGCCATCTCCTCCGAACGGTCCCGCCCGGTGAAAATGTCCCTGGCGCGCGACCTGCTTGTGCTGTCCGCCTCCAGCCCCGAACAGGGCACCGCCAGCGAGGAACTCGACGGCGATCATGTCAAATACGACTCGGGTCCGTTGGAGATCGGCTTCCAGGCGCGTTATCTGAACGATATCACCGACCAGATCGGGGATCAGGTGGAGTTCCGCTTCGCCGACGGGTCCGCTCCCACCGTGGTGCAGGACGCCGCCGACGCCAGTGCGTTGTTCGTCCTGATGCCGATGCGGGTTTGAACCGAAGCCAAGCCTGACTTCATGCGGTCGGTCACGCGTTGAAGCGGCCGCGTGGTCTGAGGGTGGCGTATGGGTCTCGCCCGTCGCGGCAAGCATGACCCCGATCGATGACCTGGCGTTACCGCCCGACGTTTCAGTGCGTCGGAGTCGAAACGCCGAGCCGCCGGTGAGGGACCCATGGCGCGCGCCGTCGAACAATCTTTGAAGGTCTATCTGCCGCCCGTTGCCCTTGCCGGTGCCGCCGCGACGGCGTCCAGCAACGGACTCGCCCGCTTCGCCTATGTGCCGCTGTTTCCGGCCATGGTGCAGGCTGGCTGGGTCGATGGCGGGCAGGCCGGCGCGCTCGGAGCGGTTGCACTCGCCGGCTACCTGATCGGCACCCTGGCCGGGGGCCGGGTCGCGCGTGCCTTGGGCGTGCCACGCACGCTCGACCTGGGCATGGGGATGGTGGCCCTGTCCCTGGCAGCCTGCGCCTGGAATGGCGGCTTCTGGTGGTTCGTGCTGTGCCGTGGCGTCGCCGGCGTGGCTGGCGGCCTGCTGATGGCTCTGGCCGGCCCCGCCACCCAGGCCAGCGTCGCACCGGAGCGTCGCGGGGCGGCCGGGGGGATCGTCATTGCCGGCGTCGGCATGGGGCTTTCCGCCGGCGCCTTGCTGGTCCCTGCCCTGCTGCCCTTGGGCGTCGGCGCCACCTGGTTGGGATTGGCCGGGACGGTGCTGGTGCTATGGCTGCTCGCATACCGGTTCTGGCCCGACATGCCACACACCAATCGGACCCATAATCCGGTCCCCCGCGCTCGCCTGCTGCTGCTGACCTATGGACTGAACAGCGCGGGTATGGTGCCGCCGATGGTCTATCTGGCGGACCTTGCTGCCCGCGGCCGTGGACTCGGCATCACCGCCGGCGCCATGACTTGGCTGATTTTCGGTTTGGCCGGCGTGACCGGGGGAATCAGCAGTGGCCTGGTGGCGGATCGGATTGGCGGCAGACTGACCTTGCTGGTCTGGATCGCCATTCAGGCCGTGGCCCTGTCGCTGTGTCTGGTGCCCTATGCCTGGCTCGTGCTGGCCGCCGCCGGGCTCGCCGGCTTCTCGGCCATGGGTGCGACCACGCTGACCCTGACCGTCAGCCGGGAGCTTGCTCCGATGGCCGCGGTCGGCCTTTGGGTAAGGTGCACGGCGGTGTTCGGGATCGTGCAGACCGTGGTCGCGTTCGGCCTGGCCGCCCTGTTCACCGCGACCGGCGAGAGCCATTTGGCTATCTTTGCCGCCGGCGTCGCATTCTCCCTCGCCGCGCTCGTCGTTGCCGCCCTGCTGGTGCGCCAGGTGCCAGGGGCCGGTCAATAGATAACCGGCCGGCCGCCCCGGATGGTCGCGCATAGATGGCGACAGGGAGCATCTGGACACGACGCGCGTTCAGCTTATAAGTAAGCTATAGCAATATGTGTTGAGGGGAGAATGTTATGCGTACGCTCAATCTGATAGGTACCTTCCTGATCGCCGGGGCTGTGGTTTCATGCGGCCCTGAAATCGGCGGTAGGTTTACTAGGGTTCAATTCGGAAAGTACAGCGCGAGTATCCAGGATGTGAAATGTGTTCAGGCGGCGGGAGGGGCCGCACAGACCTTCGATGCAGAAGGAATCGAAATACCAATCCCAGCCGCAATTGTTCCAGGCGGAGTAGTGAAGGTAGGAAAAATCAACGTGCATGCCCAAAAATTACAAGAAGCGTCTCAAGCAGTTCAGGCTCTAAGTATCGCTGCCACTAACGCTTGCCAAGCATTAGTCGTCACTTCGGACCCCGACAAGCGAGACCAACTCGCAGCAGTCATGGTAGCCAACCAACAGTCGTTTACGGGTGCAATGGGTGCGCTGAACGCTGCGGCTAACGGTCCGAATGCAAGTCCGGCAGCGTTCGACAACGCTGTTGCCACCATCAAAAAACCCGCTACTTGAACGCATCGTTGTTCGCATACTCGTCTGTGCTCGACGCGAGCTCGCGTTTTGGATCTCGAGCCGGCAGCAAAGGGAAGGGACCGCGATGGCACGAAACCAGGATCACAATTCTGACAGTCTTTCGATGTTCTGGGCAAAGATGTCTCATGGCGATCAGACAGCAGTGCTGTGCGCCGTCGCCGCCCTTATCCTCGCGGTCGCAGCAGCAAGGGCTTTGCCCGACGGGACCGAAGGGCCGCAGATGCTGGCGGTCCTAATGGCGCCAATTGTGATATTCGCACTGTTGTCGGGGAGACTTTCGGAGTTCAGGGCACCCGGAGGGTGGCAGGCTCGCTTCGTCGTGGCAGCCTCAGCCAAGGTGTCGGACGGCGGCAAATTGAACTCAGCGAAGCTCGGATTCAACCCCCTGCAGAAGGAGACTCCGGAGGTTGTCGAGCAAAAGCTCGCGCTGGTGCCCGAGGAAGCCTCTGTGGTCCTGACGATGACCCTTGGGGTGGGTGCTTACTCGTACGAGGACATGCAAAAGTCGCTCAAGATTTTAAGTCCCGTCCGGAGTTTCCAAGGTGTTGTCGTGCTCGACAAAGAGCATCGCCTCGTCGCGTACGGCCTTGCGCGAGATATGATTCGCCTGTTTCTCGATAATACTGCGGACAAAGCCAGGGCTGATAACGTGATCCAGCAAGTTAAGAACGGTGACGCTGCCGCTATAGTAACATTAAGGCGGGATCCGGCGATGCTGACGGTATTTGTGAGGGAGGGAGTCAGCAGAGCTAAGGCACTGCGGAAGATGGCAAACCTGAATCTGCCCGCCGTCGCGGTGGTGTCGGAGAACAACGAATTCTTGGGCGTCGTCGAGCGAGAGCGCATCATGGCCGACCTGCTGACAGCGCTTGCTGGCGAGGAGTAATAGGAGGTCACCACAGGTACGAAGCAGGAAGACAGACAATCAGATAGGTCCGAATTAATCCGGACGACGCAGCACTGGTCAGAGGCTTTGGCAGACCGACCCGCCCGCAATCGCTTCCTGCACGCGAATATCGGAAAGGTCCACGCCGCTCAGACGGACGGCTGTACCTGCTTCGGTCGCTTCAGCAGCAGGCAATCCGCCACTTCAGCCCCGCGCTGATCCGTACCCTGGAGCAGAATTGGGGGAAGGCAAACCGGGCGGGATGGACGCCTGGGTTGGTGGATGAACACGCGATCACGCGGGGCAGGCCGGACCGGTGGGTCAATCACGCAAACCCGCCGGCCGAACACCCGGGCTCTTGGGCCAAACCCTTGAAGGCGCTATGATCCCTCATGTCCGAGCCCCCGTCACCGCCCCACCGGTTGCGCGACATTCCCCCCGGGATCTGGGCCCTCGGATTCGTTTCTTTACTGATGGACATTTCATCCGAGATGATCCATGCGCTGCTTCCGGTCTATCTCGTGACCGTGCTGGCGACATCCATGGTGACCGTCGGCATCATCGAGGGCATCGCCGAGGCAACCGCATCCATCGTCAAGGTGTTCTCCGGTGCGTTGTCGGACCGGATCGGTCAACGCAAGCTGTTGGTTGTCATCGGCTATGGCCTGGCAGCCATTACCAAGCCTGTCTTCCCGCTCGCGTCCTCCGTGGGATGGCTGGTCGCGGCCCGCTTCATCGACCGGATCGGCAAGGGTATCCGTGGCGCGCCGCGGGACGCATTGATTGCCGATATCGCGCCGGACCATCTGCGCGGCGCGAGTTTCGGACTGCGGCAGTCGCTTGACACGATCGGGGCGTTTCTCGGCCCCGGTCTGGCCATCGGCCTGATGTGGCTGACGTCGAGCGATTTCCAGGTGGTGTTCTGGATCGCGGTCATCCCCGCGTTCCTGTCGTTCGGGTTGATCGTGTTCGCCGTGCATGACGTGGCGCGACCGGACGGGCTGCGCAAGGTTGCCTCGCCGCTAAGCCGGACCGAATTGAAGAACCTGGGGGCCTCCTATTGGGTGGTGGTTGGTTTTGCCACCGTGTTTACACTGGCGCGCTTCAGCGAAGCGTTTCTTATCCTGCGGGCGCAAGCCGTCGGTCTGCCGATGGTGCTGGTGCCCTTGGTGCTGGTGGTGATGAACGTGGTGTATGCCCTCTCCGCCTACCCGGCCGGCGCGCTGTCCGATCGTTTTGACCGCATGACGATGCTGCTGACGGGCTTCGCACTGCTCATCGCCGCCGATCTGGTACTGGCCGCCACGGACGGTCTGATTGGTGTGACGATTGGCGTCATCCTGTGGGGCTTGCACATGGGGTTCACGCAAGGACTGCTCTCGACCCTGATCGCCGACGCCGCGCCGGCGGAGCTTCGCGGCACCGCTTACGGCATGTTCAACCTGTTGGCTGGACTTGCCGCGCTGGCGGCGAGCGTGCTGGCGGGATTGCTCTGGGACAGTTTGGGGGCGAGCGCGATGTTCCTGGGGGGAGCCGGTTTTACGGCGATCGCATTGGTTGGGTTCGTGATCGTGCGTCAACGCATGCCGCACCTTGGCGCATCCCTGAAATCATGAATCCCGGCGAGATCGTCAAGGTTCGCACGCAATCCGGGTAAGGACGCGCGCTCACACCAACCGTGCCAACGCCGCATCCAACCGACCCATCTCCCGCTCATACCCCGCCAGACGTTCGCGGTTCTCCTCCACCACATCCTCCGGCGCCCGCTTCACGAAATCCGCGTTAGACAGCTTCTGCTGGACCTTCCGAGCCTCCCCGGCGGCCTTCTCCCTTTCCTTGCCCAGGCGGACACGTTCAGCGTCGAGATCGATCAGGCCCGCAAGCGGCAGGATCACGGTCGCCTCGTCCAGCACCGCCTGGGCGGACCCCTTCGGCATCTCGCCGTCCAACACCCGCACCTCGGACGCGCGCGCCAGCCGGCGGATCGCATCGATCCAGCGTTCGGCGCGGGATGCCGCCGCGGGCGAGGCATCGCGCAGCAGCACCGGCGCGGGCGTTCCCGGCGGCACGTTCATTTCGTTACGGACCGAGCGGACCAGACCGATCAGCCGCACCACCCAGTCCAGCTCTGCCCGCGCCGCAGCGGCATCGGCGACCATGTCCGCTTGCGGCCAGGCGGTGCCGATCAGACTGCATGGATCCCCGTAGCCGAAACGATCCCATAATTCCTCCGTCACGAAGGGCATCGTCGGGTGCAGCAGGCGCAGGATCGTGCCCAGCACATGAGCCGCCGTCGCTCGCACCTCTGCCGCCGCCACCGGGTCGGCACCGGCCGCCAGGGCCGGTTTGGCGAATTCCAGGAACCAGTCGCAATAGGTGTTCCAGACGAAACGGTACGAAGTCGCGGCGTATTCGTCGAAACGATACGCTTCCAAAGCAGCCCCCGCCTCGGCGACGGCAGTGTTGCTGGCGTCCAACAGCCACCGATTCAGCGGCAGGCGGGCCGAGGCGGGGTCGAAATCCTTGTTCACCACGATCCCGTTGATCTCGCAGAACCGCGCCGCGTTCCATAGCTTGGTCACGAAGCTGCGATAATCCTGCACACGGGACGCACCGAGCTTCACGTCGCGCCCCGGCCCGGTCAGCGCGCAGATGGTGAAGCGCAGCGCATCGGCGCCGAAACTGTCGATCAGTTCCAGCGGGTCGATGATATTGCCCTTCGACTTCGACATTTTCTGCCCACGCTCATCGCGCACCAGGCCGTGGATATAGACGGTGCGGAACGGCACATCCCCCATGAAATGGATGCCCATCATCATCATGCGCGCGACCCAGAAGAAGATGATGTCGAACCCGGTCACCAGCACGTCCCCGGGGTAGTAACGATCCACCTCCCGGGTACGCTCCGGCCAGCCCAGGGTGGAAAACGGCCACAGAGCGGAGCTGAACCAGGTGTCCAGCACATCCTCATCCTGCACCAGGGGTTCGGCCCGCCCATAATGCGCCAGCGCCAGCGCCGCCGCGCCATCTGCGTCCTTGGCGACGAACACCTCGCCGTCCGGACCGTACCAGGCTGGAATGCGGTGCCCCCACCAGAGCTGGCGGGAAATGCACCAGGGTTGGATATCGCGCATCCAGGCGAAGAAGGTGTTTTCCCACTGCTTGGGCACGAACACGGTTTTTCCGGATTCCACCGCCTCGATGGCGGGTTTCGCCAGCACGGCCGCATTGCAGTACCACTGCGTGGTCAGCAACGGTTCCACCGGCACGCCGCCGCGATCGCCATGCGGTACCTGGTTCGTGTGCGGCTCGATCTTCTCGACCAGTTCCAGCCGTTCCAGTTCGGCGACGATGGCCTTGCGCGCGTCGAAACGATCCCGCCCGTCCAGGCCGCGCACGAAATCGGGGGCGGCGATACCGTCCACCGCCGTCAGTTCATCGGCGATTTCCGCCAGCATGACCCGCGCCTGCTTGTCCAACACCGACGGCATCGGCAGGGCGTGCCGTTGCCCGACGCCGGAATCGGTAAAGTCATGCGCCGGC
>Ga0082335_1000812_pt1 | contig 73666 bp, 60 predicted proteins | sample Subgrocontami58m_FD_72375 | JGI IMG/M metagenome (GOLD analysis project Ga0082335, IMG submission 72375) | Subsurface groundwater microbial communities from S. Glens Falls, New York, USA - GMW37 contaminated, 5.8 m (SPADES assembly) (version 2) ... | reverse complement strand
AGAGCGCGCAGCTCGGCGGCGAAGGCGGCCAAGACCCGGCGCGCGTCAAGGCCCCGGGAGATGAGGCGGGCGACGCGGTTGATCGCCTGGACGCGGAGGGCCTGCTGCAGGACGCGCTGATGGGCCAGCGAGTGGTCCACGGCCAGGGCGAGATGTTCCGCGACGGGCTGCAGCAGCTCCAGGTCAGCCGGGGAGAAGGCACCGGCGGTGCGGCTGGCCAGGACCAGAACGCCGAGGCATTCGCCCCCGGCCACCAGGGGCAGCACAGCGTCGGAGCGCACGCCCCGCTCCAGGAACGCATCATCGCGGGGGAAGGACTTCTGGCGCGACAGATCGGAGCGCACGACGGGCTGTCGCGTGCTGAGGACCTCCCCCGCGGAGGTGCCTGCCGGGTCGAACCTCGTCCCCCCAGGGGACCCGCCGATCTCGCCGCCAAAAACGGCGTAGCGCCGCAACGTGGCCAGGCCGGGCTCGCTGAGCACGAGCGTCAGGCGGTCGCACGCGACGGCGGTACGCAGGACTTCGCCGAACTCGCGGAAGACCTGTCGCAGGTCCAGGGAGCGACTGGCGATGGCCGTGAGCCTCAGGAGCAGAGCCAAGCGGTTGCTGGTGCGGTCGCGTTCCTGGCGCAGGCGGGCATTATGCAGCGCCAGGCCGGCCAGGGCGCCAAACGCGGCCAGGGCGCGTTCCTGCTCTTCGTCATAGAGGCCAACGGGCGACGATCGCATGGCCAGGCTCCCCAGCACACGGCCGGTGGTCAGGAGGGGCGCGGCCAGGTACGACTGGGGCGTCTCGTCGGGCACCATGGGGACGTAGCGCGGGTCGGCCTGCATGTGGTCCAGGCGCAGAGGACTGCGGCTCTCCACCACGTGGCGCACGAGGGGGACATCGGCCAGCGGCCGCCGAATGCCCGTACCCGTGTCCGGCGTGAGCCCCCGTGCCACGGCGAGACAGGCCTCATCGCCCTCGACGAGCCAGACCTCGCCCGACTCGGCCGGGATGACTCGATTGGCCAGATCCAGCGCGCGGTCCATGAGTCGCCCCTCGTCCAGCTCGGCGTCCAGCTCAACGGCCAGCCGCTGCAGGGTCTCGGCCATCTGGCGCAAGCGCTGCTCTGTCATCGGGATTCGCCAGACATCTGAGTCACTACCGGCGGAAGACGAGCGCCCAACCAAGCCAAAGTCAACGGCCGTCCGGCCGGTCATCGCCCGCCGGCGTGCCCCGCCGACTTTTTTCCGTTGCGGAAAGCCTTCAGCCCCAACCCACGACCCACGAGCCACGATCCACGAACCACGAATAACGAATCACCAATCACCAATCACGAATCACGGCCTGCACAAATGGATGACTACCCATTTGTGCGGGTGGAAGGCGAGGGCGTACACGAAATTCCGGTCGGTCCGGTGCACGCGGGCACGATAGAGCCGGGACATTTCCGCTTTTCGATCGTCGGCGAGGGCGTGCTGCGGCTGGAAGAGCGGCTCGGCTACAAGCACAAAGGCATCGAGAAACGCTTCGAGCAGATGACGCTGGCGGAAGGGGCGAAACTTGCGGGGCGCGTGTCCGGGGATTCGACCGTCGCGTACGCGTGGGCCTATGCGATGGCCGTCGAGGCGATCACCGGTATCACGCCGCCGCCGCGCGCGTTATGGTTGCGCGCGCTGCTGCTCGAGCGCGAGCGCGTCGGTCAACATCTGTGGGACCTCGGTTTCCTGGGCAACGATGCGGGATTCGGGTTCGGACTCGCGCAATTCTCGCGCCTGCGGGAAGACTGGCTGCGTGCGAGTAACGCGTGGTTCGGCCATCGATACCTGATGGACGCCATCGTTCCGGGCGGAGTTGCGCGCGACATCGACGCCGAGGCTATTGCCGGAATTCGCCGCGAAATCGAAGCCGTCGGCACCACGGTCTCCACTCTGCGGGAGATTTACGTGAACCATGCCGGCCTGCAGGACCGTTTCGTCGACTGTGGCCGGATCAGGCAGGATCAGGCCGCGCGGCTGGGGCTGACCGGACTCGCCGGCCGGGCGAGCGGCATCGCCAGTGACCTGCGCGCGAAGATTCCGCCGGCGCCTTACGATCGCCTGGGCGTAAACATCGCAGTGCGGACCGGCGGTGACGTAGCCGCGCGAGCGACGGTACGCGTGGATGAAATCGTGGAATCGTTGCGGCTGCTCGGCGCGATTCTGAACGGCCTGCCTAGCGGCGGCATTGCCGCGCCCGTTCCGGTCGCGCCCGAAAACGCGTTCGGCGTCGGCTGGGTCGAGGGGTGGCGCGGCGAAGTGCTGATCGCGCTCGAGACCGGCGCCGACAATCGCATTCGCCGCTGCCATCCGCACGACCCGTCGTGGCAGAACTGGCCGCTCCTGGAGCGCGCGGTGCTCGGCAACATCGTGCCGGATTTTCCGCTGATCAATAAGTCGTTCAACCTGTCCTATTCGGGACAGGACTTGTGAACGCGCAAAAATTCCCTCTCCCCCGTTGTCGGGGGAGAGGGCTAGGGTGAGGGGGTACTTTTCCACTTATGTATCAGACGCTGAAACTGATCGTAACCACCGGCATCAAGACCGAGGCGCCGCCGCAGCCTGACGACGCGCTGCGCGTTGCCGGCGAGCGGCTGAAGAGTGAAATCCTGCAGTATTTCGCCGGCGCGCTGACCATACGGCACGTCGATGCCGGCTCATGTAATGGCTGCGAGCTTGAAATCAATGCGCTCAACAACCCTTACTACAATCTCGAAGGACTGGGTATCAAGTTCGTCGCCAGCCCACGCCATGCCGACATGCTGCTGGTCACCGGACCCGTGTCGCGCCACATGGAGGTTGCACTCAGGCGCACTTATGAAGCGACACCGGAACCTAAGCTGGTGGTCGCGCTCGGCGACTGCGGCTGCACCGGCGGTATTTTCGGCGAGAGCTACGCAAGCTGCGGGCGCGTGTCGAACGTAATCCCGGTGGATGTCGCGGTGCCGGGCTGCCCGCCGACGCCGTTTGCGATCATGCAGGGGATACTGACCGCGATCTCGGCCCGGAAGGGCTGAAACCGTCAGGCGAACGTCGAAAAATTCGTCATGCCGGACTTGATCCGGCATCCAGCGGTTCGATCTAACGCAAAAGTTCGCCGCGTATTGATTTGCATCAAGGAGGTCCATCGCATTTTGACTAGCCTTCGGGTGAGAACCCCGGGAAGGTGACACGGTGCGAATCGACACGGCCAAAATCGACCTGACCCTGAAGGTCAATGGCAGGGATTACCAGCTCACGGTGGATCCTCAGCAGACCCTGTTGGGTGTGCTGCGCGACGAGCTTGGCCTCACCGGCACCAAGCAGGGGTGCGAGGACGGCAGTTGCGGCACCTGTACAGTCACCCTGAACGGCGCGATGGTTCGGGCCTGCCGCGTTCCCCTGGAGCGCGTGCAGGGCAATGACGTTCTGACCATCGAGGGACTGGGGAGTCCCGAGCGGCTGCATCCGTTGCAGGAGGCTTTCATCAGGGCTGATGCCGTGCAATGCGGTTTCTGCACGCCGGGCGTGATCATGGCGGCCAAGGCGCTGCTCGACCGGAATCCGGCACCGACCCGGGAGCAGATCGCCAAGGCGCTGGGAAGCAACCTGTGCCGCTGCACCGGCTACAACAGCATTCTCGAAGCGGTCGCTCGCGCGGCCGATCTTGGCAGTGGCATTCCGTTTCCGGAGCCGCGAGTCGCGGGTGAGGCGTACCGCCGGCTCGATGCGCGGAACAAGGTGCTGGGAGCCGCGCTCTATGCCGCCGATCTCAATATGCCCGGCATGCTGCATGGCGCGGTGCTGCGCAGCCCTCACCCTCACGCCGAGATTCTCGACATCGATGACAGCGAGGCGCGCGCGCTGCCCGGTGTAGTGACGGTGGTAACGGCACGCGATGTGCCCGGACTCAATCGCCACGGACGCGCCCTCAAGGATCAACCCGTGCTGGCCGATGGCCGGGTCCGCCTGATCGGGGACGCGGTGGCGGCAGTTGCCGCGACATCGCCGCCGATAGCGGCCCAGGCGCTGTCGCTGATACGCGTGAACTACCGGCTGCTGCCGGCGATCGGGGATCCTGCCGCGGCGCTGGAGGAGGGCGCCCCGCTGATCCACGACAGCGGCAACCTGCTGGCCGAGAAAGAATCACATTGGGGCGATGCGGAAGCCGCGCTGGCACAGGCGGACATCGTGGTGGATGAAACCTATACCACGCCGTTTATCGAGCACGCATACCTCGAACCCGAAGCGGCGCTCGCGTACCAGGACAATGCGGGACAACTGGTGGTGCGATCGGCCACACAGTACGCGCATCTGCACCGCAGGGCCGTCGCTGAAACCATGGGCCTGCCGATGGAGCAGGTGCGCATACAGCCGACTGTGGTGGGCGGCGCCTTCGGTGCCAAGACCGATATCTCCTGCGAGTGCGTCGTGGCCCTGCTCGCCCTGAAGACGGGTCGGCCGGTAAAGATCGTCTACAGCCGGGCCGAGTCCTTCGCTTCCACCACCAAGCGGCATCCTTTCCGCATGCGTTGCCGCACGGGCGTGATGCGCGATGGCCGGCTTACCGCTCTCGCCGCGGAGTTGCTCGCGGATACCGGCGCCTACGCGTCGGCTGGCCCCGGGGTTATGACGCGGGCCTTTGTGTCGCTCGTGGGACCGTACCAGTTTCCCAATGTTGCGATCCACGGGCGAGTGGTCTACACCAACAATCCCACGTCGGGCGCCATGCGAGGCTACGGCGCCACGCAGGTGGCCATCGCCATCGAGTCACAGATAGACATGATGGCCGCGAAAGTGGGCATCGATCCGCTGGAGTTCCGGCTGATGAACCGCCGCAGGTCGAATGCTGCCGACGCGGCGCCTCAGGATATGGAGCAGGAGGCCGCGTACCTGAAGACCCTCGAGGTTGTGCGTCCCTACTACGCGGAGGCGTTGCGGGCGCGGCAGGCCAGCGCTTCCGGTAACGGCCGCTGGCGTCGCGGGGTGGGAATCGCTTCGATGCGCTACGGCATAGGTTACAGCGCGTGGAAACCGCCGGAAGCTGTGGTCGAACTTGAGAGCGATGGCCGCGTGCGCCTGTTTATCGGCTCGATGGACATGGGGCAGGGCACCGACACCGCTCTCGCGCTCATCGCAGCCGGCGAACTCACGCTGCCGCTTGCCGCAGTGACGGTGGTGAGTGGCGACACCGCGCTCACGCCCGATACCGGCGCATCCTCGGGCAGCAGGGTGATCTATACCGATGGCAACGCGGTGATGGACGCCGCGGTCAGGCTCAGGGAGGCCGTGCTCTCCACGGCGTCGGGATTGCTGGGGAAATCCTACGAGAGTCTGGAAATGAAAGACGGAGGCGTGGTTCCGCGCAAGGAAACCGGCATCGTCGGTCCGACGGTATCGCTGTCGGAAGTGGCGCTTGCCAGGCAGTCCGCGGGACTGCCCCTGCGCTTCACGGGAAATTTTCATCCCGTCACCATGCGCGACTCGCTGAGCGGAAATCCGAGTCCGTATCTGGTGTACGTGTCCGCGACTCACTTGGCTGAAGTGGAAGTCGATACGCGGAACGGGACGGTGCGGGTACTGCGGATCGTGGCGGCGCACGATGTGGGGCGTGTCATCTATCCGCAGGGGCTGAAAGGACAGATCGAGGGCGCCGTGTCGATGGGATTGGGGTTCGCCCTCAAAGAGGAATTTCTCCCGGGTAAGACCATGGACTTTACGCAGTACCGCATCCCGACCGCACGGGAGACTCCTGAAGTCGTCCCGTTGATGGTGGAGTTGGGAGATCCCTCCGCGAGCCTCGGCGCGAAAGGCGCGGCGGAGTGCGCGACGGTGGCCGTAGCCCCCGCGATTCTGAATGCGATTGCCGACGCCACGGGAACCCGCATCCATGATCTTCCTGCCACGCCTCCCCGGCTGCTGGCTTTGATGGGTGGGGCACGCGGCCGGTCCTGACTACGGATTTTCGCAGCGCGCCCGATGCGCTGGGAGACGGCGGTTTGATTCAGTCGACGCGGAACTTCTCGACCATCTTCCAGTCGAGCTCGATCCCCAGACCCGGAGCGTCCGACACCTCGACCATGCCGTCCCTAAGTGGCGGGCGATTGAGCCACATCTTCTGCCACACGGGGTCGCGCTCGGGGTCGGCGAAGCATTCGAGGTATGTGCCGTGCGGCACGGCGGTCAGCAGATGCTGCGCGATCTGCGATTCTTCGTGGTGCGCCATGCGCACGCCGGCGCTGCCGCAGATTGCCGCGGCGCGGCGCCAGTCGGTGATGCCGCCGCCTTCGGACACGTCATAATTGACGAAGTCGACCGCGCTGCCTTCCACGAGCCGCCGCACGCCCTGGCTCGTGATCTCGCACTGGCCCGCGGTAACCGGGATGCGCGTTGCCTGCCGCACCTGTGCCATCATCGCGACATCGTCGTACCAGTGGCACGGCTCCTCGAACCAGCCGATATTGAGCGGCTCGACGAGCCGCGCGAAGCGGATCGCGTCGGACACGTTCCAGCCGCGGTTTGCGTCCACCACCAGGATAAAGTCGTCGCCGGCAGCTTTGCGCGCGGCTTCCACGCGCTTCGCATCCTCTTCAGGAGTGAGTCCGCCGACCTTGAATTTGCAGCCGGCCATGCCGGCCTTGCGGTACATTTCCATTTCGCGCGCGTAATCGGCGAGCGTCCTGCCTTCGACGTAATAACCGCCGATCGAAATCAGCGGCAGGCGCGTGCGGTAGCCGCCGAGCAACTGGCGGACGCTTTTCCCCAACGCCTTGCCGACGAGATCCCATACCGCGCAATCCACGCATGCGATGGCTTCGAGCAGGAGTTTCTTGTTGCCGCTCGAATGCGTGAGCGCGAACATCTTTTCCCAGATGCACTCGGTCGCGAAGATGTCTTCGCCCTTGATCAGCGGCGCGAGGGTCTCGTGGATCAGGAGCACGATCTCGCCGCCGTGATCGCGGTTGTCGCCGTTGTAGACTTCGCTGACGAGGCCACCGGCGTGAATGCGGGTAATGACTGTGCACCGCCGCGTGACGTGGTAGGTGCTGCCGCCGAAGTCCTTCGTCAGCGGAATGGAAATCGCGATTGCTTCTATCTTTTCGATTTTCATATCTTACGGTCGCAGGTCAGTTTGCCCGGCGCTCCTGGTGCGACAAACGCCGCGCGGCGGGTGCCCAAATCCGCGGCCAGAGTCAACCCACGACTCAGGCCGCGGATTTACCCGCTGAGCGCGGCGTCGCACAAGTCGCGCCGGGCAAACCGACCCGCTCTTGATCTCCCGCGTCACTTGACCTTCATTCCGGGTTGGGCGCCTGAGTCGGGCGAGAGCAGGAAGATGCCCGGCGCTTCGCCGGAGGCTGCCAGCACCATGCCTTCCGACATGCCGAACTTCATTTTGCGCGGTGCGAGGTTGGCGACGACCACCGTCAATCGTCCGACCAGCGTCGCCGGATCGTAAGCGGACTTGATTCCGGCAAACACCTGACGCGTGCCGAGGCTGCCTACGTCGAGGGTGAGCTTCAGCAGCCTGTCCGCGCCTTCGACGTGCTCGGCCAGCGTAATTCTGGCGATCCGCAGATCTATCTTCGCGAAATCGTCGATCGATATTGTCGACGGCGTCGCAGTTTTGTCCCCCTCTCCCTTGACGGGAGAGGGCTGGGGTGAGGGTGATACGCCGGCCTTTGCCGGCGAAGCCGGATGAGGAGTCGAGGAAGTCACTTTGGCGGGTTCCTTATCGAAGTCGAACAGCGCGTCGAGTTGTTTGGCGTCGACGCGGGTCATCAGATGTTGGTATGGACGAATGGTATGTTCCAGTGCAAGCGGTGCGTCGACATCTTCCCACCGGAGGGGTTTGATGTTGAGGAACACCTCAACTTTCGAGGCAAGCTCGGGCAGAATTGGTTTTAAATAAAGTGTCAATAACCGGAATAGATTGAGGCCCACAGTACATACGACTTGGAGCTCATCTTCCTTGGAAGAATTTTTCGCCAACTCCCAAGGTTTTTTGTCATCTATGTACCGATTGGCGATATCAGCAAGCTCCATAATCAACCGCAACGCTCGCCCAAACTCGCGTTCAGCATATGCCTCCGCAACGGAAAATCCGAGACCGCGGAACCAGCCAAAGATGTCTTTCGTGTCGTAACCCGGTGGATGTTTATATCCACGTCCAATTGGAGGAGTTTCTCCTTTTAGCCGGCTTGTAACGACATCCTTGTTGTGTTCCTCTTGCGCGACTTGGTTTACGTAAGGAGTGGGGTCGATTTTCGGAAGCTGTGCAGCAAACTTTGCGTCAAAGCGCTTGGTAATGAATCCCGCGCACCGACTCGCAATATTGACGTATTTTCCAATCAAGTCGCTGTTCACCCTTGCCAGAAAATCATCGGGATTGAAATCCAGATCCTCGACGCTCGCATTGAGCTTGGCGGCGATGTAGTAGCGCAGCCATTCGGGGTTCATACCGATTTCGAGATAGCGCAGCGGGCTGATGCCCGTGCCGCGCGACTTGGACATCTTTTCGCCCGAGACGTTGATGAAGCCGTGCACGAAGATGTTGTCGGGCACCTTGTAGAACGTGCCGGCGAAGTGCAGCATCGCCGGCCAGAACAGGGTGTGGAAGTAGATGATATCTTTGCCGATGAAGTGAATTTGTTCAGTCTCGGGATCGGCAAGGAATTGCTCGAAGTCAATGCCCTGCCTCGCGCAATAGTTCTTGAAGCTGGCGAGATAGCCGATCGGCGCATCGAGCCAGACGTAAAAGTACTTGCCGGGCGCATCGGGGATCGGGATGCCGAAGTAAGGCGCATCGCGTGAGATGTCCCAGTCGCCGAGCGCCTTGTCGCCGCTGCCCTCCAGCCATTCCTTGGCTTTGTTTGCGACTTGCGGCTGTACGGGTACGACACCTTTGGTTTCTTCACCGGCTAACCATCGGCGCAGGAACTTTACGCACTCGGGATCGGAGAGCTTGAAGAAGTAATGCTCCGAGGTCCTGAGCACCGGCGTTGCGCCGGAAAGCGTGGAGTAGGGGTTCTTCAGGTCGGTCGGCGCGTAAACCGACCCGCACGCCTCGCACGCATCACCGTACTGGTCCTTGGCGCCGCACTTGGGGCAATCGCCTTTGAGGTAGCGGTCGGCGAGGAACATGTCCTTGACCGGGTCGTAGAACTGCTCGACCGGCTTGGCATAGACGAGGCCCGCCGCCTTGAGCTTGCGGTAGATGTCCTGCGACAGCTCGGTGTTTTCCGGCGAGTGGGTCGAATGCCAGTTGTCGAAGGCGATGTGAAAGCCGTCGAGGTATTCCTTGCGTTCGGCGCCGATTCTGGCGACCAGTTGTTCCGGAGTGATGCCCTCGGCTTCGGCCTTGAGCATGATCGGCGCGCCGTGCGCGTCGTCGGCGCAGACAAAATGCACCTCGTGCCCTTGCATTCTCTGGAAGCGCACCCAGATATCGGCCTGGATGTACTCCATGATGTGGCCGATGTGGAACGAGCCGTTGGCATACGGCAGGGCGGTGGTGGCGAAGATTCTGCGTTTCATTTGGCAGGCATGCTGGTTGAGCGGTGAATTGTAACAAATCAGGCGAAAAACCCTCGCGATTGAATGGTTACAGGTCGGTTTATGTAGGCGTTCCGGGATTAATTGTTTAAAATCTTGCCCTCACCGCAAACGACTCAGGATTACCGATGGCGATTACCGAGCAGCAGGTCCAGGCCGCGCTGAAAGAAATCACCGATCCCAACACCGGCAAGGACTACGTGACGGGCAAGGAGGCAAGGAATATCAAGATCGACGGCGACAACGTGTCGCTCGACATTCTCCTCGGCTACCCGGCAAAAACCCAGGTCGAGCCGATCCGCAAACAGGTCGTGGCCAAGCTCAGGACCATTCCCGGCATCGGCAGCGTGACCGCCAATGTGACGATCAAGATCGTCTCACACGCCGTGCAGCGCGGCGTCAAGCTGATCCCGGGCGTGAAAAACATCATCGCCGTTGCCTCCGGCAAGGGCGGCGTCGGCAAGAGCACGACCGCGGTGAATCTCGCGCTGGCGCTGGCCGCGGAAGGCGCCAGCGTCGGCATGCTGGATGCCGACATCTACGGCCCGTCGCAGCCAACCATGCTCGGCATCACCGGGCGCCCCGAGTCCAAGGACGGCAAGCGGCTCGAGCCGATGGAAGGCCATGGCGTCCAGGCAATGTCGATCGGCTTCCTGATCGATGTCGAGACGCCGATGGTGTGGCGCGGGCCGATGGTGACCCAGGCGCTTGAGCAGTTGATCAACGAGACCAACTGGCGCGGCATCGACTACCTGGTGGTCGACCTGCCGCCGGGCACCGGCGACATTCAGCTCACGCTCGCCCAACGCGTGCCGGTCACCGGCGCGATTATCGTGACCACGCCCCAGGACATCGCGCTGATGGACGCCCGCAAGGGTCTGAAGATGTTCGAGAAGGTCAATATTCCGATCCTCGGCATCGTCGAGAATATGAGCCTGCACATCTGCTCCAAGTGCGGCCACGAGGAACACATGTTCGGCGAGGGCGGCGGCGCGCGCATGAGCAAGGATTACGGCGTCGAGCTGCTGGGGGCGCTGCCGCTCGACATCAAAATCCGCGAGCAGGCCGACTCGGGCAAGCCGAGCGTGGTTGCCGACCCCGACGGCCGGGTGGCCGAGATCTACCGCCAGATCGCGCGCCGGGTCGCCGTCAAGATCGCCGAGAAGCAGCAGGACCACTCGGCGGCGTTCCCGAAGATCGTGGTTCAAAATACGTGAGGTAGCTCTCCGTCCAATGAAATTCAAGTTCCCGGTCATCATCATCGACGAGGATTTCCGCTCGGAGAACGCGAGCGGGCTCGGCATACGCGCGCTTGCCAAGGCGATCGAAGACGAGGGCATAGAGGTCATCGGCGTCACGACCTACAGCGACCTCTCCCTGTTCGCGCAGCAGCAATCGCGCGCCTCGGCATTCATCCTCTCGATCGACGACGAGGAGTTCACGCCGGGCCCGGAACTCGATCCGGCGGTGTTGAACCTGCGCGCCTTCATCAAGGAGATCCGCTTCCGGAATTCCGAGATCCCGATTTATCTCTACGGCGAAACCAAGACCTCGCGCCACGTTCCCAACGACATTCTGCGCGAACTGCACGGCTTCATTCACATGTTCGAAGACACGCCGGAGTTCGTCGCCCACCATATCATCCGCGAGACGCGCACCTATCTCGACGGCCTCGCGCCGCCGTTTTTCCGCGCGCTGACCAATTACGCCCAGGACGGCTCCTATTCGTGGCATTGCCCGGGGCACTCGGGCGGCGTGGCCTTCCTCAAGAGCCCGGTCGGCCAGATGTTCCACCAGTTCTTCGGCGAAAATATGTTGCGCGCCGACGTCTGCAACGCCGTCGACGAACTGGGGCAGTTGCTCGATCATTCCGGACCGGTCGCGGCTTCAGAGCGCAACGCGGCGCGGATTTTCAACTGCGACCACCTGTTCTTCGTCACCAACGGCACCTCCACCTCCAACAAGATGGTGTGGCATTCGACGGTGGCGACCGGCGACGTTGTGATCGTCGACCGCAATTGCCATGTCTCGATCCTGCACGCCATCACGATGACCGGGGCCATACCGGTATTCCTGATGCCGACGCGCAATCACTTCGGCATCATCGGTCCCATACCGCTCGAGGAGTTTCGCTGGGAGAACATCCAGAAGAAGATCGCAGCCAATCCGTTCGCGCGGGAGGTGAGCGCCAAGCCGCGCGTGCTGACGCTTACGCAGAGCACCTATGACGGCATTCTGTATAACGTCGACACCATCAAGGAGATGCTCGACGGCAAAGTCGACACGCTGCACTTCGACGAGGCCTGGGTGCCCCATGCGACGTTCCACGACTTTTACCGGGGCATGCATGCGATCGGCCAGGACCGGCCGCGCTGCAAGGAGTCGATCATTTTTTCGACCCAGTCGACGCATAAACTGCTGGCCGGGCTTTCCCAGGCTTCCCAGATCCTGGTGCAGGACAGCGACCAGCGCAAGCTCGACAGCCACAGTTTCAACGAGGCTTACCTGATGCACACGTCCACCTCGCCGCAGTACGCGATCATCGCCTCCTGCGACGTGGCGGCGGCGATGATGGAGCCGCCCGGCGGCACCGCGCTGGTTGAGGAGTCGATACTCGAGGCGCTCGATTTTCGCCGCGCCATGCGCAAGGTTGACGAGGAGTTGGGCAAGTCGTGGTGGTTCAAGGTCTGGGGCCCGGACCAGCTGGTGGAAGAAGGCATCGGCAGCCGCGACGACTGGATGCTGCGCGCCAACGAACGCTGGCACGGGTTCGGCGACCTTGCCGCGGGTTTCAATATGCTCGACCCGATCAAGGCGACCGTGATTACGCCGGGGCTCGACGTGTCCGGCGCTTTCTCGAATCCGGGCATACCCGCCGCCGTAGTGACCAAGTACCTCGCCGAGCACGGCATCATCGTCGAGAAGACGGGCCTCTACTCGTTTTTCATCATGTTCACGATCGGCATCACCAAGGGCCGCTGGAACACGCTGGTGACGGAGCTGCAGCAGTTCAAGGACGATTACGACGCCAACGCGCCGATGTGGCGCATTCTGCCCGAGTTCGTGAACAAGTATCCGCAATACGAGAAAGTCGGGCTGCGCGATCTGTGCACCCAGATACACGGCGTCTACAAGGCAAACGACGTGGCAAGGCTCACGACGGAAATGTACTTGTCCAACATGGAGCCCGCGATGCGGCCAGCGGACGCGTGGGCGCGGCTCGCGCACCGGGAGATCGACCGCGTCGAAATCGACCAGCTCGAGGGACGGGTGACGAGCGTGCTGCTGACACCGTATCCGCCGGGAATCCCGCTGCTGATCCCCGGAGAACGCTTCAACGCGACGATCGTGCGTTTCCTGAAATTCGCGAAATCTTTCAACCAGAAGTTTCCGGGGTTCGACACCGACATCCACGGCCTGGTCTCCGATGAGACCAGCCGGCGCTCGCGCTACTTCGTCGACTGCGTGGCGCAGTCCTAATCTTACAGTGTCAGAAAAGCCGATTCCCTCCCCCTTGATGGGGGAGGGCTAGGGTGGGGGTGACTACTGCCATCGCTCGCAACCATTTCACCCCCATCCCAACCTTCCCCCGTCAAGGGGGAAGGAGTTCCTTTCGAATTTTGCGACACAGTATGACTAGATGCGGTCGTACACCGTCAGCTTGTAATCGTAAGGGTTCTTGTCATCGGCGCTGAACGCCTGCGCTGAGCGCGCGCGCCATTGCGCGAGGTCGAAATGCGGCATCAGCGTATCGCCTTCGATGTCGGCATCGACCTGGGTCAGATAAATCCTGTCCGCGCGCGGCAACGCGGCCGCGTAGAGCTGCGCGCCGCCGATGACAAAAATCTCGTCATCGGCGCCACATGCGGCGAGCGCCGCGTCAAGCGAATCGGCGACGATCGCGCCGGGGACGCTGAAGTCATGCTGGCGCGTGACGATCACCGTGGTGCGGCCCGGCAGCAGACGCCCGATCGACTGCCAGGTATTGCGCCCCATGATGATGTGATGGCCCATGGTGATGGACTTGAACATCCTGAGTTCCGCGGGCAGATGCCAGGGGATCGCGCCATTGGCGCCGATCACGCGGTTTTTCGCCATCGCGACAATGATGGAAAGACGCATCTTGCTCAAACGGCGATCGGCGCTTTGATCGCGGGGTGCGGATCGTAGCCTTCGAGCGTGAAGTCCTCGTACTTGAAGTCGAACAGATTTTTCACCCCGGGGTTGATGCGCATGGCCGGCAACTGGCGCGGCTGGCGCGACAACTGCTCGCGCGTCTGGTCGAGGTGATTGAGGTAAAGATGGGTGTCGCCGAAGGTGTGCACGAAATCGCCGGGCTGAAGGCCGCACACCTGCGCGATCATCATTGTCAGCAGCGCGTACGACGCAATGTTGAATGGCACGCCGAGGAAGAGGTCGGCGCTGCGCTGGTAGAGCTGGCATGAGAGTTTGCCGCCGGCAACATAAAACTGGAAAAATGCATGGCACGGCATCAGCGCCATTTTGTCCAGGTCGGCGACGTTCCACGCCGAGACGATCATGCGCCGTGAATCCGGATTTTTGCGGATCTGCTCGAGCACCTGGTTGATCTGGTCGATGTGACGGCCATCCGCCGCCGGCCACGAGCGCCACTGGTAGCCGTAGACCGGACCGAGGTTGCCCTGCGCGTCAGCCCATTCGTTCCATATGGTGACCCCATTGTCCTGCAGGTACTTGACGTTGGTCTCGCCCTTGAGGAACCACAGCAGCTCGTGAACGATCGATTTGAGGTGGACTTTCTTGGTGGTCAGCAGCGGAAAGCCGGCATTGAGATCGAAGCGCAACTGGGCGCCGAAGACGCTGAGCGTGCCGGTGCCGGTGCGGTCGCTTTTGCGCGCGCCGTGGCTCAGCACATGCTGCATCAGGTCGAGATATTGGCGCATTTGAGCGAGTCGGGATTTCGGGCCAACGGAATTCTAGTCGATATTGGTGCGGTAGGGCTGCTTCGATACTTTTCTGCGGCGCGCCGGGAATGGCGTCCGGAACGATTATAATTTGCCCGGTTGCGTAATCAAAGGACGTTCATGCTTGCCAGGCTGCAACACCACGCGGGTACGCCTACCGGCGCAGCGCTGCGGAAACATTCCCACCTGTTGTTCCTGCTGCCGCAAGCGAAGCAGCCGTCCGGTGATTGGCCGGAACACGCTGCGTTAGCGGCGTTGCTCAAGCGGCGCCGAATGAAAGTGGGCGAGTTGGGCAAGACCCCGCTGGCGGGTAGTCTTGGCAACGGTTCTCTGGCGGCATGGGGCATGCTCGATGCGGACAAATCGCCGTTCGAAGCGCAGACGACGGCGAGAAACGCGCTGCAGTTGCTGCTCGCGGAAAATCCGCGCGAAGTGGCGATTGTGGTTTCTGGTGACGCCGCGCATCGAAAGTATGCAGCCGAGGTCGCGGTGTATTGCGCCTGGGTTAACGGCGCGCTCCTGCCGGAGCGCAAGAAAAAAACCGAGCACCGACCGCTCAAGACGATACACGTGTATGGCCATCGCGACCCGAACGGATATCCCGCATTGCGCGCGCGTGCCGAGGGACTTCTGCTGTGCCGCGAGTTGACGATGCTGCCACCCAACGAGCTGACGCCCGCGAGCTATCGCGGCCGCATCAGGCAACTCGCCAGGCAGCACGGCTGGAAGCACGAGGAATACGATCTCAAGCGGCTCAGGAAAATGGGCGCCGGCGCTTTCTGTGCGGTCGCGCAGGGCAGCGCGGACGACGATGCCGCCATCGTGCATTTGCGTTACCGTCCACGGCGCGCGCGCCGGAGCGTCGCGCTGGTGGGCAAGGGCATCTGCTTCGACACCGGCGGCCATAACTTGAAGCCGGCGCGCTACATGCACGGCATGCACGAGGACATGAACGGCTCCGCGGTCGCGCTTGGCATCCTGCTTGCCGCAACTCGCGCCGCGCTCCCTGTCGATATCGACTGCTGGATGGCGCTGGCACAAAACCACATCAGCCCGAAAGCCTACAAGCAGAACGACGTGGTGACAGCGCTCAACGGCACCACCATCGAGGTCACGCACACCGACGCCGAGGGACGCATGGTGCTCGCGGATACGCTGACGCTGGCAGCGCGCGCAAAACCGCGGCTGATCGTCGACTTCGCGACGCTCACCGGCAGCATGCACGTCGCGCTCGGCGACCGCTACAGTGGAATATTTGCGACCACCGACGAACTTGCTGCGCAGGCAGTAGCAGCGGGTAGGGCCTCGGGCGAGCGGGTGTGCGCATTTCCGATGGATGCAGATTACGACAGCGCGCTCGACAGCAAGATTGCCGATGTCAAGCAATGCACGCTGGAAGGCGACGCCGACCACATACTCGCAACGCGCTTTCTCAAGCGTTTTGTCGGTGATGCGCCGTGGATCCACGTCGATCTGTCGGGCAGCAGCTGCAAAGGCGGGTTGGGTGCGGTAGCGTCGGATGTCACCGGCTTCGGTGTCGCCTGGGGAATGCAGCTGCTCGATACGCTTACCGGCCGCTAAGGCCTCGGGAACCGGGTTCAGCCTCTCTTCTTGTCCCACACGTAGCGCACGAACCGCTGCCAGCGCCCCGGTTTCTGGGCGAGCTTGTTGAGCGCTTTGCCGGAAGCGCGGTCGCGCTCAGCGCTGCGTTTGACGAGTTCGTGCAGCTGCCGCATGCTCATGCCGCCGGGGCCTTTGAGCGTGTCGGGATCGGGTTTGTCTGCCATCGTCATTCCGGGAGTATCGCTTTGCTATGTTAAACTCGTCATACGTTTTTTGCGAGTTGATCGAGGCGCATCATGTCCGGCAGCACTCTCGGCAAATTGTTTTGCGTGACCTCGTTTGGCGAAAGCCACGGGCCGGCGATCGGCTGCGTGGTCGACGGCTGCCCGCCGGGCCTCGGGCTGTCCGCAGCCGATATCCAGAATGACCTCGACCGGCGCAAGCCCGGCACCTCGCGCCACGTCACGCAGCGGCGTGAAGACGATGTCGTCGAAATCCTGTCGGGCGTGTTCGAAGGCAGGACCACCGGCACGCCGATTGCGCTCCTGATCCGCAACGTCGATGCGCGCAGCAAGGACTACTCGAAAATCCAGGACACGTTCCGGCCGGGCCACGCCGATTACACCTACTGGCAGAAATACGGCATCCGCGATTACCGCGGCGGCGGGCGCGCCTCGGCGCGCGAAACGGCGGTGCGAGTCGCGGCAGCGGCGATCGCCAGAAAATGGCTGCGCGAGAAATACGGCGTCGTGGTGCGAGGCTACCTGTCGCAGCTCGGGCCGCACGAGGTGCCGTTCAAAGCGTGGGACGCGGTCAACGCGAATCCATTTTTTGTGGCGGACGCCGGGGTCGTGCCGCAACTCGAAGAATTCATGGACAAGCTGCGCAAGTCGGGGGACTCGTGCGGCGCGCGGATCACGACCATCGCATCCGGCGTGCCGGTCGGGTGGGGCGAGCCGGTCTACGACAGGCTGGACGCCGACATCGCTTACAACATGATGAGCATCAACGCGGTGAAAGGCGTCGAGATCGGCGCGGGCTTCGCTGCCGTCGGGCAGAAAGGCACTGAGCACTCGGACGAAATGTCGCCGCAGGGATTTCTGTCCAACAACGCGGGCGGCATCCTCGGCGGGATATCGACCGGGCAGGACATTGTCGTCAACGTCGCGGTCAAGCCGACTTCGAGCATCCGGCTGCCTCGCCGCACGATCGACAAGCAGGGCAACGCCACCACCATCGAAACGCACGGCCGCCACGATCCGTGCGTCGGCATTCGCGCCACGCCGATTTGCGAGGCGATGCTGGCGCTGGCGTTGATGGACCACGCATTGCGCCACCGCGCACAGAATGCCGATGTCGTGTGTGCCACGCCGAAAATCGCCGCGCAGGCGCCACGCGAGGTGGTCGCACGGTTGCGCAACAGCGCCGCGACGGAGAATCCCGACCCCGACGAAGCGTGACGCGTGGCGCTCTTAGTGCGGCACGGCACCATGCGTGACTTGCCCTACTGGCGGCTTGCCGGCGTCTATTTTTTCTACTTCGCCTATATCGGCGCGTTCGCGCCGTATTTCAGCCTCTACCTGAGCGCGAGCGGCGTTACCGCAGCGGGGATCGGTGTCATCATGGCGCTGCCGCAACTGGTGCGCATTATTGCGCCGCACCTGTGGGGCTGGCTCGCCGATCGAAGTGCCCGCCGCTTGCGCATCGCGCGCATCGGGACTGTCATCGGCACCGCCATCTATTGCGGGCTGTTCGCCGCGCGCGGTTTCGAGGCGCTGTTTGCCATCGTGCTGCTGATGAGTTTTTTCCTGAGCGCGGCGCTCCCGCTCGTCGAAGTCACGACGCTCACGCATCTGGGCGAGCACACGGGGCAGTACGGGCGCATCCGGGTGTGGGGCTCGATCGGGTTCATTGCCGCCGTCTTGCTCATCGGCTACGCGCTGGACTGGCTGCCGATAGGCGCGCTGCTGTGGATCATGCTCGCAATATTGATCGGCGCCGCCGTCTTGCTGATGCTGGTTCCCGAAGCGCCGCACGCGGAGCATGCGCACGACCACACGCCGATCGCGCATGTGCTGAGGCAGCCGCAGGTCGTGGCATTGATGGTCGCGTGCGCGCTGATGGCGGTTGCGCATGGCCCGTACTACACGTTCTTTTCGATCCACCTCGTCGGTTACGGCTACACCAAAGGCGCGGTCGGCTGGCTTTGGGCGGTCGGCGTAATCTGCGAGATCGCAATTTTCTTCTGGATGTCGCAACTGTTCCGCGCGTTCGCGCTGCGCCAGGTGCTGATCGCGAGTTTCGCGCTTACTGTCGTGCGTTTCGTGATCATCGCCTGGTGGGTGGACAGCCTGCCACTGTTGCTGCTGGCGCAGATATTGCACGCAGCGAGTTTCGGCTCGTTTCATGCGGCCGCACTCGGTTACGTGCATCGGTTCTTCCGCGGGCGTAACCAGGCGCGCGGCCAGGCAATATACGCGAGCCTCACGTTCGGCCTCGGCGGCACGCTCGGCGGACTGTATGCGGGCTACGCGTGGGAGCGGTTTGGCGCGGGAATCACATTCTCCGGCGCCGCGCTGTGCGCGCTCGCCGGCATGCTGATTTTGTGGCTCAAGCTGGGCGATCGGAACGTCACTGACGCGGACGCCGCAAACTAATGCTGGCCACGGTCTGCCGATCTATGACATAATTCCACGTTTCCAAAGGCTTACGTAGCAAACCATGGCCTCGAAAACTCTTTACGACAAGTTGTGGGACAGCCATCTCGTCGATCAGGACGCCGATGGCACCGCGCTGATATACATCGACCGCCACCTCGTGCACGAAGTCACCAGCGCGCAGGCCTACGAAGGGCTCAAGCTCGCCGGCCGCAAGCCATGGCGCGTGCAGTCGATCGTCGCCACTGCCGATCACAATACGCCGACCCGCAATTGGGACCAGGGCATCCAGGACCCGATCTCGCGGCTGCAGGTCGAGACGCTCGATCAAAACATCAAGGAACACGGCGCGCTGGTTTATTTTCCGTTCCTCAACGAGCGGCAGGGCATCGTGCACGTGATCGGGCCCGAAAACGGCGCGACGCTGCCCGGCATGACGGTGGTGTGCGGCGATTCCCACACCAGCACGCACGGTGCGTTCGGTTGCCTTGCCTTCGGCATCGGCACTTCCGAGGTCGAGCACGTACTGGCGACGCAATGCCTGGTGACGAAGAGCATGAAGGCCATGCAGGTGCTGGTCGAGGGCACGCTCGGCGCGGGCATTACGGCGAAAGACATTGCGCTTGCCGTGATTGGACAGATAGGCACGGCCGGTGGCACCGGCCACGCGATTGAATTTGCGGGCAGCGCGATCCGTGGTTTGTCGATGGAAGGCCGCATGACGCTTTGTAACATGGCGATCGAAGCCGGTGCGCGCGCCGGCATGGTCGCGGTCGACGATACCACCATCGAATACCTGAAAGGCCGGCCGCTCGCGCCGCAGGGTGCGATGTGGGACCGGGCAGCTGCTTACTGGCGCACGTTGAAGAGTGACGATGGCGCGCAATTCGACAAGGTGGTGACTCTCGATGCGGGGAGCGTCCAGCCGCAGGTGACGTGGGGTACTTCACCGCAGATGGTAACTACCATCGACGGCGCCGTGCCTGATCCCGCGCGGGAAGCCGATCCCGTGAAGCGGGAAGGGCTCGAACGCGCGCTCAGTTACATGGGACTCAAGCCGAACACGCCGATCGTCGAGATCAATCTCGATAAAGTGTTCATCGGCTCCTGCACCAACTCCCGCATCGAGGATTTGCGCGCTGCAGCGGCGGTTGCGCAGGGCAGAAAAGTCGCCTCCAGCATCAAGCTGGCGATGGTGGTGCCGGGTTCCGGGCCGGTGAAAAGACAGGCCGAACAGGAAGGCCTCGACAAGATTTTCGTCGCGGCGGGTTTCGAATGGCGCGAGCCGGGCTGCTCGATGTGCCTCGGCATGAACGAGGACCAGCTGTCATCGGGCGAGCGCTGCGCCTCGACTTCGAACCGGAATTTCGAAGGACGCCAGGGCGCCGGCGGCCGCACGCATCTGGTGAGCCCAGCCATGGCCGCGGCGGCGGCGATCGCGGGGCATTTCGTCGACGTGCGTGGTTTTCACTGACAAGGAGGATGCGATGAGCTATTTAAGATTGTTGGGATTGCTGGTTTGCGTAGCGGTGCTCGCCGCTTGCAATACGGTCGAAGGCGTGGGCAAAGACGTCAAGAAGGCCGGTCAAGCAATCGAGAAGGCTGCGGAAAAGGCGAAGTAATGGAAAAATTTGTTTCACGCGAGGGCCTGGTGGCACCGCTCGATCGCGGCAATGTCGACACCGATGCGGTCATCCCGAAGCAATTCCTGAAGTCGATCAAGCGCACTGGCTACGGCCCCAACCTGTTTGACGCATGGCGCTACCTCGATCACGGCGAGCCGGGCATGGACAACAGCGGCCGCCCGCTCAATCCGGATTTCGTGCTCAATCAGCCGCGCTACCAGGGGGCGCAGATTCTGCTGGCACGCGAGAACTTCGGCTGCGGCTCATCGCGCGAGCACGCGCCGTGGGCGCTGCTGCAATACGGTTTTCAGGCGGTGATCGCACCGAGTTTCGCTGACATTTTTTTCAACAACAGCTTCAAGAATGGCTTGCTGCTGATACGGCTCGATGCCAAGACCGTCGACCGGTTGTTCAAGGAAGTGAACTCGACCCCCGGCTATCGCCTGGCGGTCGACCTCGAGCAGCAGAGCGTGACCACGCCTGGCGGAGAGGTATTCAAATTCGAACTCGATCCGTTCCGCAAACATTGCCTGCTGAACGGCCTCGACGAAATCGGGCTCACGCTGGAGCACGCCGGAAAGATCAAGGCGTTCGAAGCCAAACGGCGCGAACAACAGCCCTGGCTGTTTGGTTAGTCAAATGAAAATCGCAGTACTGGCCGGCGACGGCATCGGCCCGGAAATTATCGCGCAAGCGGTCAAGGTGCTCGAGGTGCTCAGGCGCGACGGCCTCGGGCTCGAGCTCGAACCTGCGCCATTCGGCGGCGCGGGCTATGACGCGCACGGCGACCCGTTGCCTGAGCCGACGCTGAAACTTGCGAAACAGGCGGACGCGGTGTTGTGCGGTGCGGTCGGCGGGCCTAAGTACGATGCGCTGCCACGTCCCCAGCGTCCCGAGCAGGGCCTGCTGCGAATACGCAAGGAACTGGGCTTGTTCGCCAATCTGCGTCCGGTATTCCTGTTCGAGGAGCTGGCGGGCGCCTCCTCGCTCAAGCCGGAACTGGTCGCCGGGCTCGACATCCTGATCCTGCGCGAGTTGACCGGCGACATCTATTTTGGCGCACCGCGCGGGCGGCGTACCAATGAACGCGGCGAGCGCGAGGGCTACGACACAATGCATTATGCGGAGTCCGAAATCCGGCGCATTGCCGAAGTCGGTTTTCAGGCGGCGCTCAAACGCGGCCGGAAACTGTGTTCGGTCGATAAGGAAAACGTGCTCGAGACGAGCCGCCTGTGGCGCGAGGTCGTGATGGACGTCGCCAAAAACTTTCCGCAGGTTGCACTGTCGCACATGTATGTCGACAACGCGGCGATGCAACTGGTGCGCAATCCGAAGCAGTTCGACGTGATCGTCACCGGCAACATGTTCGGCGACATCCTGTCGGACGAAGCGTCGATGCTGACCGGTTCGATCGGCATGCTGTCGTCGGCGTCGCTCGATGCGAACAACAAGGGATTGTATGAGCCGGCGCACGGCTCGGCGCCCGATATCGCGGGCAAGAACATCGCCAATCCGCTTGCCACGATACTTTCGGCGGCGATGATGCTGCGCTATACCTTGAACCGGGAAGACGCGGCGCAACGCATCGAGGCCGCGGTGAAAAAGGTGCTCGCGCAGGGTTTGCGCACGGCTGATATCGGCGAGACCGAAACGCGCCGGGTCGGCACCGCCGAGATGGGCGACGCCGTCGTCATGGCGATGCGGTAAGGCGCGCGTCAACGCGCTCGATGTTCAAGACGTTGAAAATAGTTTCACGGGTACAATCATGATGCGGGTCGGTTTCGTCGGATGGCGTGGCATGGTCGGTTCGGTGCTGATGCAGCGCATGCAGGCCGAGCGTGACTTCGACCAGATCGAGCCGGTGTTTTTTACGACGTCGCAGGTCGGCGGCGCCGCTCCCGCAATCGGCAAGAACGTCGCGCCTCTCAAGGACGCGGGCGACCTCGCTGCATTGAAGACGCTGGACGCCATCGTCACCTGCCAGGGCAGCGACTACACCACCGCGGTTTATCCACAACTGCGCGCCGCGGGCTGGAACGGCTACTGGATCGACGCGGCCAGGACGCTGCGCATGAAAGACGATGCGATCATCATCCTCGACCCGGTCAATCTGGCCGTCATCAAGGGCGGACTTGCAAACGGGATCAGGAACTACATCGGCGGAAATTGCACGGTGAGCTGCATGCTGATGGGCATGCACGGGTTGTTCCAGCACGATCTCGTGGAGTGGATGACTTGCATGACCTACCAGGCTGCTTCGGGCGGCGGCGCGCAGCACATGCGCGAATTGCTGAACCAGTTCGGGCTGGTCAATGCCGAAGTTCGGGACTTGCTCGCCGATCCCGCTTCCGCCATTCTGGAAATCGATCGCCGCGTGCACGCGAAGCAGACCGACGGCACACTGCCGGTGGAAAACTTTCGCGGCGTGCCGCTGGCCGGCAACCTGATCCCGTGGATCGACGCGGATATGGGCAACGGCATGTCGCTCGAAGAGTGGAAAGGCGGCGCCGAAGCCAACAAGATCCTCGGACGCGGCGAGGCATTTGGCAAGCCGGTGACTCCGGTCGAGAGCATTTGCGTGCGCGTCGGCGCGATGCGATGCCACAGCCAGGGGCTGACCATCAAGCTCAAGAAAGACGTGCCGCTGGACGAACTCACCGGAATGATCGCGGCTGCGAACGACTGGGTGCGCGTGATCCCGAATCAGCGCGAGCGCTCCGAGCGGGAACTGACGCCGGCTGCCGTCACGGGCCAGATGCACATACCGGTCGGTCGTTTGCGCAAGCTTGCTATGGGCGGCACCTATCTTTCGGCGTTTACGGTCGGGGACCAACTGCTGTGGGGCGCGGCGGAGCCGCTGCGCCGCATGCTGCGCATTCTGCTGCAAAAATAACCGCGCGCGTCACTTGATCTTATATATTCAAAAACAACAAGATAGAGTATTTATATCGGACCGGTATCCAATATTTTGCTACGCCTGCCGCGATCGTCGTCAGCCAAAATGGCGCGCCACACAATGTTAGAGATAAGGTTAGCTTGCAACTCTAACTATTTGATGTTAATTTGCTTATTCAAGAAGATTACCCATATGGTGAGTCGTGCGTAAAACGCCGTATAAAACATGGCTGTTGGCGGGATTTCTCCTGTTGACGCCGTGGGTGGCCCACGCAGCCGGTTTAGGCAAACTCACCATTGTGTCGGCTTTGGGGCAGCCGCTGTTGGCCGAGGTCGACTTGGTGTCGGTGCAGACCGGTGAGCTGGCGACCCTTACCGCGCGCCTCGCACCGCCCGAAGCGTTCACCAAGGCCAATATTGTCTATAGCCCGGCGCTGGTAGGCGTGCGCATGAGCATCGAGCGCCGCGCCGACGGCCAGGCTTACATCAAGATCATCTCGACGCGCCCGATCAACGAGCCGTTCCTCGACCTGTTGGTCGAATTGAGCTGGGCGCAGGGGCGCTTGGTGCGCGAATACACGGCGCTGGTCGATCCCGCCGGATATGCACCCACGGTGCCGGCTGAGCCGGTTGCGCCGGCAATACCGCCCGTTGCGATTACCCCGCCGGTTACGACTGAATCGCAGCCGATTGCGCCGGCGCCGCAGCCGCCGGTGGCCGTCGCGACGCCGGTCGAAGCCAAACCCGCTGTCAAGGCACTGCCTGTCAAGCCACCGGTCGGCGCCGCCGTTCAAACCGCAGACCGAGCGTATGGTCCGGTCAAGCGCGGCGACACCCTTTTCAAGATCGCTTCCGCAGTCAAACTCCAGGGCGTTACGCTCGAGCAGATGCTGGTCAGTCTGTATCACGCCAATCCCGATGCATTCGCCGGCAACATGAACCTCCTGAAGACCGGCAAGATACTGCGCGTTCCGGACAAGCAAACGACCGTTGCAACCGGTCATTCCGCGGCGCTGAAGGAAGTGCGCGTGGAGACCGCGAACTGGAACGCTTATCGCCAGAAGCTGGCGGAAGCGGCGGGCGAGACACCGGCGGGACCCAAGGCCGCTGCGAGCGGCAAAATCACGACCAAGGTTGACGACAAGGCCGCCGGCAAGGCGGCGCCGAAGGAAGTGCTCAGGCTGTCCAAGGGCGAGCAGGCGGCCGGCAAAGCGCGTCGCGGCAAGGGCGCGCAACGCTCCACACCCAATCGCATACGCATGCTCGAAGAGGAAGCGATCGCGCGCGAAAAATCATTGGCCGAGGCGAACAATCGCATCGCGCAGCTCGAGAAAACCATCAAGGACATGCAGCGCGTGATTGAAATCAAGGCCCAGGCGCCGGTTGCGAAGCCCGCGCCGCAACCGCCAGAGCCCGACCTGCTGGAGCAGCTTATGGACGAGCCCGCCTATCTCGGTGGCGGGTTGCTTGTGCTGATCGGGTTGGGAGGGTATCTATACGTGCGCCGCCGCCGCGCGCAGGCCGTCGATGATGAACCCGCTGACAAGAAGGTTGAACCCACTGCCAAAAAGGTCGAGGTGGATGTCGACAAAGAAACGGCAGCCGCCAGTGTCGGAGGAGTGTTGGCGCTGCTCAGTGGCTATTGGTACGCGCTTCGCCAACGTATGCAGGCTGGCGCTGGCGGGGCAATTCGGGAGAAGACTGCGCCGGGACTCCGCACCATGACCGTTGCCGGCGCAGCGGCGGCACCCGCAGCATTGGCTACGCCGGCGGGGGGGGGCGCGACGGATGTCGACCCGCTTGCCGAGGCCGAAATGTATCTCAACTTCGGCCGCGACGTGCAGGCCGAGGAAGTTCTGATCGCGGCGCTCGCGAAGAATCCCAATCTTGAAGAAGCGCAACTCAAGCTGCTGCAGGTCTACACCGCGCGCAAGGACAAGCCCGCATTTGAAAAAATCGCGCGCACCCTGTATGCCCAAACGAGGGGCGAAGGCGGAAACTGGATCAAAGCAGCGGCGATGGGCTACGCATTCGATCCCAAGAACGCGATGTATGAAGCGGGCGCATCGGCGCCGGTTGCTGCTACGCATGTTGCGGCGGCCATCGACCCCGATCTCGACTTCAATTTCGACCTCGATGCTGCGCCAAACGCCAGCGTTGCCAGGACTGAAGTCAAGGATGCACCTGTGGCGGCAACATTACCCCCGATAAGTGTGCCGCCAGGCAATCGCGAGGGGGCTGCCGTTACTCTGCCGCCTGCCGCGCCGGAAATCAGCAGGGATATCGTATTCAGCTTGGGCGGCAAGCCGGAAGCATCGCCTGTGGCTGCGGTAAATTCAGTGGCGGACGAAGCCGGTGCGCCGATGATCGAACCCGACTTCAGGCTTGACATGGGCGGCAGTGACGCGGCGGTTACGCTTGCACCGGAGTTCAAGTTTGATGACATCAACTTCGATCTCTCCAATGGTCCTGCGGCAGCGGGCGCGCCAGCGGGAGGCGACGCCAAAGACGACCACTGGCATGACGTGCAGACCAAGTTTGATCTGGCCAGGGCGTATCAGGAAATGGGTGAAAAGGATGGTGCGCGCGGGATACTGCAGGAAGTAACCAGGGAAGGCGACGCCGGACAGCGGGCGGAAGCGCAGAAGCTGCTCGATAGCCTGGGCTGATCCGCTTCCCCATTTGTTTACTGCCGCCAGGTCCAGGATCTGCGCGGCAGTTGTTTTTTGGACATACCCGGATTCACGATGCAACGCATAGCGCTGGGGGTCGAATACAACGGAGCCGCATACTGCGGCTGGCAGACGCAGCCGGCAAAGTGCGCGGTCCAGGATGCGCTCGAGGGGGCGCTGGCGGGAATCGCCGGCGAAGAAATCGCGACGGTTTGCGCCGGGCGCACCGACGCCGGCGTGCATGCCCTCGCACAGGTGGTGCATTTCGATACCGGCGTAGAGCGCCCCGAGTCGGCGTGGGTGCGCGGCACCAACGCCTTGCTGCCCGCAGGCGTGGCGGTGACCTGGGCGCGCCCAGTTGCCGATGACTTTCACGCGCGCTACTCGGCGCATGAGCGTTGTTACCGCTACGTGCTGCTGAACCACCCGCTGCGTCCCGCGGTCAACTCCGGGCGCGTGGGCTGGTTTCATTTGCCGCTGGAACTGGAGCCGATGCGCGCCGCCGCACAGCATCTGGTCGGGACTCATGATTTCAACGCGTTTCGCTCGGCGGCGTGTCAGGCAAAATCACCGGTGCGCGACCTGCGGCGGCTCGCTATCCGGCGCAGCGGCGACTACGTGGTGTTCGAACTCGCGGCCAACGCGTTTCTGCATCACATGGTGCGCAACATCGTAGGCAGCCTGGTTTATGTCGGCAAAGGCAAGCATAGTCCGGAGTGGATAGCCGAGGTACTGGCAAGTCGCGACCGCCGCCTTGCGGCGCCGACGCTGGAGGCGGCGGGACTGTATTTGGAGCAAGTCAGCTATGATGCGAAATGGGGGCTGCCACCGGCAGGACGGGATGCATGGGTTACCTGAGACAGGAACATGGGCACAGCGGTAAAAATCTGCGGTATCACCCGCGTTGACGACGCGCTCGCGGCAGCGCGGCTCGGCGCGCACGCGCTCGGCTTTATTTTCTACGGGAAGAGCCCCCGCAATGTGACCGCGCAGCGCGCCGCCGAAATCATTGGCGCTTTGCCGCCTTTCATGACCGCGGTCGGGTTGTTTGTCAATCCGGAAGCGGGCGAAGTCGGACGCGTGCTGGCACAGGTGCGGCTCGATCTGCTGCAGTTTCATGGCGAGGAGACGCCGCAATTCTGCGCGGGCTTCGAGGTGCCCTACGTCAAGGCGGCGCGCGTCAGAGCGGGGCTGGATTTGTTACAATACGCACGCCATCACCGCGCGGCGCGCGGGCTGTTGCTCGATGCGTTTGCCGAGGGCGCGCACGGCGGCACCGGCGCCGTATTCGACTGGAGCCTGATTCCGCGCGAATTGCCGTGTCCCGTGATATTGTCGGGCGGGCTTACTCCCGAAAACGTGGCGCAGGCGATCCGCCGCGTCAGGCCGTGGGCAGTCGATGTCAGTTCCGGCGTCGAAGCGAGTCCCGGCATCAAGGATGCGCTCAAGATCGCAGCTTTCATGAAAGAGGTGCACGGTGCAGATGTATGACCTGCCGGATGACCGGGGGCATTTCGGGCCGTACGGCGGCGCGTTCGTTGCCGAAACGCTGATCGAGGCACTCGATTTACTGAAGGCCGCGTACGAGCGTTACCGCGAGGATCCGGAGTTCCGCGCCGAGTTCGAATACGAACTCAAGCATTACGTCGGGCGGCCGAGCCCGGTCTACCACGCCAGACGCTGGTCAGAGCATTTTGGCGGCGCGCAGGTCTATCTGAAACGCGAAGACCTGAACCACACCGGCGCCCACAAAATCAATAACACGGTCGGGCAGGCATTGCTCGCGCGGCGCATGGGCAAACCGCGCGTAATCGCCGAGACCGGCGCCGGCATGCACGGTGTGGCGGCAGCCACGGTCGCCGCGCGTTACGGCATGGAGTGCGTGGTCTACATGGGCTCCGAGGACATCCGGCGCCAGGTGCAGAATGTCTATCGCATGAAATTGCTGGGCGCGAGCGTGGTGCCGGTCGAGTCAGGCTCGAAAACGCTGAAGGACGCGCTCAACGAAGCGATGCGCGACTGGGTCACGAACATCGACAACACCTTTTACATTATCGGCACCGTTGCCGGCCCGCACCCGTATCCGATGATGGTGCGCGACTTCCAGTCGGTGATCGGCATCGAGGCGATACAGCAAATGCAGGAAATGGCGGGACGCCAGCCCGACGCGGTGCTGGCGTGCGTCGGTGGCGGTTCGAACGCGATGGGGTTGTTCTACCCCTATATCGCCGACGAGAAGGTACGGCTCATCGGCATCGAAGCTGCAGGCCACGGCCTCGAGAGCGGCAAACATGCAGCGACGTTATGCGCCGGCAAGCCCGGCGTGCTGCACGGCAACCGCACTTACCTGATGCAGGATGACAACGGCCAGATCATCGAAACGCATTCGATCTCGGCCGGACTGGACTATCCTGGGGTCGGCCCCGAGCACGCGTGGCTCAAAGACAGCGGCCGGGCCGAATACGTGGCGGTGACTGATGACGAGGCGATTGCGGCATTTCACCAGCTGTGCCGGCTCGAAGGCATCATACCCGCGCTCGAATCGAGCCATGCACTCGCCTATGCCGCGAAGCTGGCGCCGCGCATGAGCAAAGACCGGATCCTGCTCGTCAATGTTTCCGGCCGCGGCGACAAGGACATGCAGACCGTCGCCGAAAAATCGGGACTTAAATTTTAAATGTCGCGCATTGCCGCCACTTTCGCCGCGCTCAAGCAACAGCACCGCAAGGCGCTGATTCCGTTCATCACCGCTGGCGATCCCGATCCGCAGATGACGGTGCCGCTGATGCATGCGCTGGCCGCCGCCGGGGCCGACGTGATCGAGCTCGGCGTGCCGTTTTCAGATCCGATGGCGGACGGACCCACCATCCAGCGCTCGAGCGAGCGGGCACTGAAGCACGGCACCTCATTGCGACTCGTGCTTGGCATGGTCGCGGAATTCCGCCAGACCAACGCAGCCACGCCCGTGGTCCTGATGGGTTACGCCAATCCGGTCGAGGCCATGGGTCATACCCCATTTGCCGACGCTGCGCGCGCATCCGGCGTGGATGGCGTGCTGGTGGTCGATTATCCGCCCGAAGAAGCGGGACCGTTTTCCGCGCTGCTGGCGGAGCGTGAGGTCGACGCGATCTTTTTGTTGGCGCCGACATCCGCCGAGTCGCGCATCGAACAGGTGGCGCAGTACGCGCGCGGCTATATCTACTACGTTTCGCTGCGCGGCGTGACCGGCGCGGCCAACCTCGATCTCGAGGAGATCGCGCGCAAGCTGCCGCAGATCCGTTCGCATATCAAATTACCGATCGGCGTGGGCTTCGGCATACGCGATGCGCAAACCGCGAAGGCGGTTGCCCGCATCGCGGATGCGGTTATCATCGGCAGCCGGCTGGTGCAGGAAATGGAAGCGAGCCCGCGCGCACAGGTGGTGGACAGGATTTCGGTTCTGGTGGAGGATATCCGCAACGCGCTCGACGGCTGAGAGGGTGACTCGATGAGCTGGTTACAGAAACTGCTGCCGCCCAAGATCAAACGCGACACCGGCGGCCCGAAAAAAATCGTACCCGAAGGGCTGTGGAGCAAGTGCGAAACGTGCGAAGCGGTGCTGTATCGCACCGACCTCGAGCAGAACCTGTCCGTCTGCCCGAAGTGCAGCCATCATAACCGGATTACCGCGCGCGAGCGCCTCGACAGTCTGCTCGATGCCGAGGGCCGTTACGAGATCGGCGCCGAGATCGTGCCGGTCGACAGCCTCAAGTTCAAGGACAGCCGGCGTTATACCGAACGTCTCGAGGAAGCCAAAAAGGACACCGCGGAGGACGACGCGCTGGTGGTGATGCAGGGCAGCGTCAAGACCATTCCGCTGGTCGCCGCCGCCTTCGAATTCAGGTTCCTCGGCGGCTCCATGGGCTCGGTCGTCGGCGAGCGCTTCGTGCGCGGCGTACATGTTTGTCTTGAGCAGAAGTTGCCGTTGGTGTGTTTTACGGCGAGTGGCGGTGCGCGCATGCAGGAGGGCCTGCTGTCGCTGATGCAGATGGCGAAGACCTGTGCCGCGCTGACGCAGCTGGCTGCCGAGCGCCTGCCTTTCATCTCGGTGTTGACCGATCCGACGATGGGCGGCGTGTCGGCGAGCTTTGCGCTGATCGGCGACGTGGTGCTGGCGGAGCCAGGGGCGCTGATCGGCTTTGCCGGGCCGCGCGTCATCGAGCAGACCGTGCACCAAACCCTGCCTGAAGGCTTCCAGCGTTCCGAATTCCTGCTGGAGCACGGCGCCATCGACCTGATCATCGACCGCCGCGAGATGCGCGACAAACTCGCCAACCTGATTACGCTGATGCTCAAACTGCCGGCGGCAGCTTGAGCGCTTGCGGGCTGCGGGATTGAGGCACGCGCAACCGCGTACGCTCGAGCAGTGGCTCGCCTATCTCGAGCACCTGCATCCGCAAGCAATTGCGATGGGCCTCGAGCGCGTGCTGGGCGTCAGGCGCGCGCTGGCACTCGACCCGGGCTACCCCATCATCACCGTCGGCGGCACCAACGGCAAGGGCTCGTGCTGCGCGATGCTCGAGGCGGTGCTGCTGCATGCGGGTTACCGCGTCGGCTGCTATACCTCGCCGCACCTGCTGCGCTACAACGAGCGCGTGCGCATCGCAGGCAGGGAAGCGAGCGACGCCGTCTTGTGCAGTGCGTTTGCGCGTGTCGATTCGGCGAGAAACGCAGCAGGGGACACGCTGCTGACTTATTTCGAGTTCGGCACATTGGCGGCTATGTTGACGTTCGCCGAGGCGGACATCGAAGTTGCGATCCTGGAAGTGGGGCTCGGCGGCCGGCTCGACGCGGTCAACGCGTTCGACCCCGACTGCGCGCTGGTGGCCAGCATCGATTTCGATCATCAGGGATACCTCGGCGACACGCGCGCGGCGATCGCGTTCGAGAAGGCGGGGATATTCCGCGCCGGGCGGCCCGCAATCTGCGCCGACGCCGACCCGCCCGCGACATTGTCCGCGCATGCGGCCGCCATCGGGGCCGGGCTGATGCTGATTAATCGCGATTTCGGTTATGTGGCCGACCAGACCCAGTGGCGCTATTGGGGGCCCGGGGGCGAGCGCCACGGCCTGCCGTATCCGGCGCTGCGCGGCTCTTATCAGCTCGCAAATGCCGCGGCGTGCATCACGGCGCTTAACTGCCTGCGCGAGCGCCTGCCGGTGACGGCACAGGATGTCCGCAGCGGGCTGTTGCTGGCGGATCTCGCCGGGCGTTTTCAGGTGCTGCCGGGACGGCCGACGGTGATCCTCGATGTGGCGCACAATCCGCACGCGGCGCGTGCGCTCGCCGCCAATCTCGCGAGCATGCCGAGGTCCACGCACACGCTCGTTGTCTTCGGCATGCTCGAGGACAAGGATATCGAGGGCGTGGTCGAGGCGGTCAAAGGCAGCGTGACGCAGTGGTTTGTTGCGAGCACCGGGGGGCCGCGTGCGGCGAGTGTGGCAAGGCTGGTGACCGCACTGAGGGGCGCGGGAGTCACCGCCCCGGTTACGCAGTGCGTAGATATTGCCGCTGCGTGGAACGCGGCCTGTAATACCGCGGCCGAAGATGATAAAATTATCGTTTTCGGATCGTTTCTTACCGTCGCTGCAGTGATGCGCGAGCGGCAGCGCAGGGTCTAGACAGCCATGGCGAAATCGATTAGCGAAGAAGAACTGCAGCTCAGAAAACGCGCGCGCCGGCGGCTGATCGGCGCGATAGCCCTGGTGACGATAGTCGCGGTGTTCCTGCCGATGGCGCTCGATCACGAGCCGAAACCGGTCAGCCAGGACATCACCATCCGGATTCCCCCTTCGACTGCGGGCGTTTTTGCCCCCAAACTTGCGCCGGTGCCGGAGCCGAAACCGGTTGTGAAGCCTGCCCCCTTGACTCCGGTTCAACCCACGCCGTCGATGGCAGGCAATGCGCCGAAAACAGACGCAGCACTTGCCGCGAAGCCCGCTGTAGCGGCGCGTGCCGCCGATACCGAAGCGGCGCCGCCGAAGCAGGCTGAGGCGGTTCAACCCAAGGCGCAAGCGAAGCCCGTGGCCAAGCCCGCCGCCAAGAGCGCACCCGAGACCAAGGCGGCGGATCGCGCCCAGCCTGCGGCGCAAAGCGCAGGCGGTTACGTGGTGCAGGTTGCCGCCCTGAACGATGCCGACAAAGCGAAACAGATGCAGCAGCAAATCGCGGCGGCCGGCGTCAAGTCGTATACCGAAGTGGTGCCGGTCGTGAAGGGCCAGGTCACGCGCGTGCGGGCTGGCCCGTTCGCGTCGCGTGACGAGGCCGAAAAGATTCGCGAGCAGTTGAAGGGCATGGGATTGAGCGGCAACGTTGTTGCAAAATGACCTGGTTCGATTATGCGGTGCTGGCCATCGTTGGAATCTCCGTCCTGTTGAGCATCCTTCACGGTTTCGTGCGCGAACTGCTGGCGCTGGCGTCGTGGGTCATTGCTTTCCTCGTGGCGCAACTGTGCGCCGCGGATGCCGCACGGCTGCTGCCGGCGGCAATGTCGAGCGAGCCGTTGCGGCTGCTGGTGGCGTTTCTGGCCGTATTCCTGACGGTACTGCTGGCGGCGACGCTGCTTTCGAATGTGCTGTCACGCCTGTTCAAACGTGCGGGTTTGGGCGCGGTCGATCGCATACTCGGCGCGGGTTTCGGGCTGGTGCGCGGATTCGCGATTGTGATGGTGGTAGTGCTGCTGGCGGGACTGACCGCGCTGCCGCAGCAACCGGTGTGGCGGGATGCGATGCTCAGTGCGCCGCTGGAGGCACTGGCCAACGCGATCAAGGTCTGGCTGCCCTATGACTTGTCGCCTTACATTAAATACGGATAGAGAGCCTCATGTGCGGCATCCTCGGTGCGGTAGCAAAAAACGCGGTTAACCAGCTGCTGTATGACGGCCTGCTGGTGCTGCAGCACCGCGGCCAGGATGCGGCCGGCATTGTCACTGCCGAGGGCGCGACCTTTCACATGCACAAGGGCGGCGGCATGGTGCGCGACGTGTTCCGCACCCGCAACATGCGCGCGCTCGCAGGCACGTGCGGTATCGCCCATACGCGCTATCCCACGGCCGGCTCGGCGTGGTCGCAGGCCGAGTCGCAGCCGTTTTACGTCAATTCGCCGTTCGGCATCGTGCTCGGTCACAACGGCAATCTGACCAATACCGACAAGCTCAAGAGCGAACTGTTCCGGCAGGACCTGCGCCACGTCAACACCAATTCCGATTCCGAAGTATTGCTCAATGTGCTGGCGCATGAGTTGCAGGAGGGAGCCGCCAATTACAAGCTCGATCCGGCGACGATATTCGCGGCGGTTTCCGGCGTGCACCGGCGTTGCCGCGGCGCCTACGCGGTGGTGGCGATGATCGCCGGCTACGGCCTGCTCGCGTTCCGCGACCCCTACGGCATCCGGCCGTTGGTGTTCGGCAAGATCGAGACTTCAGCCGGCACCGAATATCTGGTCGCGTCCGAATCCGTCGCGCTCGATGCGCTGGGCTTTCAGTTAGTGCGCGACGTTGCGCCCGGGGAGGCGATCTTCATCGATGAGGACGGCAATTTCTACTCGCAGCAATGCGCGTCCGGGGCGACGTTGAATCCGTGTATTTTCGAATACGTGTATCTGGCGCGGCCGGATTCGGTGATCGACGGCATCTCGGTCTACGAAACCCGTCTGCGCATGGGCGAGAGCCTCGCCGACAAGATCAAGCGCAACTACACGGGTCTCGACATCGACGTCGTGATCCCGATTCCCGATTCGAGCCGCCCTTCGGCGATGCAGCTTGCCAACCGGCTCAACCTGCCGTATCGCGAGGGCTTCATCAAGAATCGCTACATCGGCCGCACCTTCATCATGCCGGGGCAGGCGATACGCCGCCGCTCGGTGCGCCAGAAGCTGAACGCGATCGGCATGGAATTCAAGGGCAAGAACGTGCTGCTGATCGACGATTCGATCGTGCGCGGCACCACCAGCCGGGAAATCGTGCAGATGGCGCGCGAGGCGGGCGCGCGCAAGGTGTTCTTCGCCTCGGCCGCGCCCCCGGTACGCTTTCCCAATGTCTACGGCATCGACATGCCGACGCGCGAGGAATTGATCGCCACCGGCCGCAGCGATGAGGAAATCGCGCGCGAGATCGGCGCCGACCAGTTGATCTACCAGGACCTCTCGGCGCTGATCGAAGATGTGCACTCGGTCAACCGCAAGGTCGTGAGCTTCGAGGCATCGTGCTTCAGCGGCAGCTACGTTACCGGCGACGTCACGCAGGAATATCTCGACGGTGTCGAAGCGCAGCGCCGCGACAGCAACAAGCAGGCCGAAGCAGCCGCCTCGCAGCTCGACCTGAATCTGGAGGTGGTTGATTAGCCGTGCCGCAGCCCGATTTGACAAGTCACTCCCGAACGGGTAACTTTCCAACTGCGCCGATTTGAAATCAGCTTGCGGGCGCCTCCGGTGAAAGCCGGAAGACAAATAAATACGGCTAAAGCGAGCCAGTAACCCGGTCCGCGCAAGCTGATCGGGTTTTTTTATTGGGAAACTGTGCCATGAAAAACGGCTTTACCACGACAATCCTGCATTCGGATCTCGAGTCCCCCATCGAGCATTTTTCCGTGCACAAGCCGATGCACACTGCGGTGGCATTCGGTTATCCCGACGCGCGGGATCTGGCGAAGGTGTTCAAGGGGGAACTTCCCGGCTATGCCTATGGCCGCCAGGGCAACCCCACCACGACCGCGCTGGAAGTGAAAATCAGCAAGATGGAAGAGGGTATTGCCACCGCCTGCTTCAGCACCGGTATGGCCGCCATTGCCGCTACTTTCGTCGCATTGTTGCGCGCCGGCGATCACGTCGTATCGAGCTCGTTTCTGTTCGGCAATACCAACAGTCTGTTCGGCACCTTCAATACGCTGGGCTGCGAGATCAGCTTTGTCGATGCTACCGACGTCGCGAACGTGGCCCGGGCTCTGCGGCCTAATACCCGGATGGTATTCGTGGAGACCATCGCCAACCCGTGTACCCAGGTCGCCGATCTGGCGAGAATCGGCGAACTTTGCGCCAGCCACGGCTTGCTCTACGTCGTGGATAACACCATGACTTCCCCCTATCTGTACCAGCCGAAGCGGGACCAGGCCGGACTGATCATCAATTCATTGACCAAGTACATCGGCGGTCACGGCAATGCGTTGGGCGGCGCGGTGACCGATACGGGTCTCTTCGACTGGACGCACTTTTCCAACATTTACGACAACTACAAGAATGCGAAGCCCGCCCTCTGGGGAATACTGCAGATACGCAAGAAGGGATTGCGCGACGTGGGCAGCACACTGGCCGCCGAACCCGCGCATCGCCTTGCGATTGGCGCCGAGACACTGGCGCTGAGGATGGATAAGTCCTCCGACAATGCGCTGCAACTCGCGCGCTTCCTGGCCGGGCATCCCAAAGTGACAAGAGTGTTTTATCCGGGTCTCGAAGATCACCCGCAGCACCAGCTTGCCAAGCAACTTTTCAAAACCTGCGGTGCGCTCATGAGCGTGGAGCTCGCGGAGGGTATCGACTGCTTCGATTTCCTCAACCGGTTGCAGCTCGTGATTTCATCCAGCCATCTGGGCGACAACCGGACCCTTGCGATCCCGATCGCCCATACGATCTATTGGGAGATGGGAGCGGAGCGCCGTGCTGAAATGGGCATCGCCGAATCGCTGATCCGGCTGTCGATAGGCATCGAGGACTTCGACGATCTCAAGGCCGATTTCGCGCAGGCGCTGGGTTAGCATGTAGGATGGGTTGAGGCCGTCAAGGCCGATACCCATCAATCAAACGGCGGTGGACGATGGGTATCGTTCCTCAACCCATCCTACAGTGGGGAGTATCGTGCAGCGTAGGATGGGTTGAGGCGCGCAGCAACGATACCCATCAATCAAACGGCACGATGGACGATGGGTATCGTTCCTCAACCCATCCTACGCTCAGTCGTAGACGGTTTGCGAGTAATGCGCGGGATCGACGACGGCCTCGATGACCGTAGGGCCGTTTGCCGACAGCGCTTTCGCGAATTCGTGTTCGAGTTCTTGCGGCGTGCGCACGCCGATTGCAGGCACGCCGAAGTAATGCGCCGGCGGCTGTGCGTAAGCGTCCGGCAGCAGTTCGGTGCCGTAGACGTCGAGACCGCGGCGTTCCTGCTTGATTTTGATGAGGCTCAGCCAGCGGTCGTCGAGCACGACGAACGGGATGGCGAGATTGTGCCGCCGCGCCACCGCAAGCTCGCCGCAGGTCATCTGGAAGCAGCCGTCGCCGACGATGCAGACGACCGGCAGAGCGGGGCGCGCGAGTTTCGCCGCGATCGCTGCCGGAATGCCGAAACCCATCGAAGACCAGCCGTTGGTGATCAGAAAGGTCCGCGGCGCGTGTGCGGCCCATTGGCTCGCGATCTGGTGGGTGTGCGCGCCGACATCGAAGGCCAGCACCCCATCCCGCGGCAGCAGACGGCGCACGACGTCGATTGCCTGGTGCGGGCTGAATCGAGTTGTGGAAGGCCGCAGCGAGCGCTGGAAGCTTGCGCGGTGCAGCGTGAGGACTTCCGGCAGCCATGCGTTACGCATCGCGGGCAACGCGGCAAGGCGGGCGACCGAAACATCGAGATCGCCGACGACTTCATGCACGAGGTTGACCGTGGAATCGGCATCGGCGAGTTCGATGTCGACGTTCAGTACCGGCAGATGGCCGGTCCACGCCTCATACTCGACCTCGATGGCGTCGTAGCCGAGGCCGATGATGAGATCCGCGCCGCGCAGAAACGCGCGCTGTACTTGGCGGCTTGCGCGTTCGATGCAACCGATAGCAAGCGCGTGATCCTCGTCGATGAGGCCCTTTGCCATTGTCGTGGTCGCGAACGGAATGCCGTGCCGCTCGACGCAAGCGCGCAGCAACGCGGGCGTCTTCATGCGCATCGCCGAGGCGCCGATAATCGCGACCGGCCGCTGCGATTTCCGGATCAAGTCTGCAGTCCGTGCGATTGCTTCATTCGCGGCCGGCGCTAGCGGTTCCGGCTCAGGCAGTGCCGGTACCGGCTCGGTCGCGGGGGCAAGGGCGACATCCTCCGGCAAATCAAGATGCACCGGGCCTTGCGGCTCGCTCAGCGCGATGCGCAATGCCGCGGCGAGCGTTGCCGCGACATTGCCGGGCCGCAGCGGGAGCGTCGCCTTGGTGATGGGTTTGAACAGCGCATGGTGGTCGATCCCCATCTGCAGACGGCGCCCGAGCTGCGCGCGGTTGAGATTGCACGTGATCGCGATCAGCGGCGAGCGGTCGAGGAATGCGCAGCCGACGCCCGTCGCCAGATTCGTGGCGCCCGGCCCGAGGGTTGCGATGCACAGCCCGGGTTTGCCGGTCATCCGTGCCGTGACGTCGGCGGCAAAGCCCGCGGAGCCTTCGTGGGCGGTCAGCACGAATTCGATGCCGCCCGTACGCATCGCCTCCATCAGCGGCAACACGTTTCCGCTCGGGACGCCAAAGCCGTGCGTGATGCCTGCCGCGCGCAGCGTGGCAACGATAAGATCGGCGTTATTCATAGCTTGACCGCCCGGCAACCCTGAGCATCGCAGTGGAGGTAGCTGCCGCTGGTGTACCAGTCGGCAAGCACCCAGCGCTCGCAGCGCCGGCCGTCGACGGTGTGGTGATGAATTGCGGGCCGGTGGGTATGACCGTGGATCAGGCGGGGATAGGCGTGAATGCGCAATTGGGTTTCCACTGCCGCAGCCGTCACGTCCATGATGGCCTCGGGCTTGATTTTCTTGGTCGCTTCGCTTGCTGCGCGCATGTTTTCGATCTTCCGTTTGCGCTTCGCGAGTGGTTGCGCGAGGAACTCCCGCTGAAAATCCGGGTTGCGGACCTGTAACCTGAATGTTTGATACTCCAGATCGTCGGTACACAGCGTGTCGCCGTGCATCAGCAGCGTTGAGGTGCCGTAGAGGTCGAGCCGCGTCGGATCGGGAAGCAGCGTGGCGCCGCACGTGGTGGAAAACCGGCTGCCGATCAGGAAATCACGGTTGCCGTGCATCAGGTAGAGTGCGACGCCGCGGCCGGCAAGTTCGCGCAGCGCGGCCGAGACCGTAGCGTTGAAGGGATCGTCGTCGTCGTCCCCGGCCCAGTATTCGAACAGGTCGCCAAGGATGTACAGCGCTTCGGCCTGCGCCGCCGGCGCGCCCAGGAAGTCAAAGAAAATCCGGTTGATCGCCGGGCGGGTGGGACAGAGATGCAGGTCGGAGACAAAAATGCTGTGCATTTTTGGTGACCAGTCGCCTCACGAGCTCAAACGACTTCCGCCTTCTGGATCACCACATCTTCCACCGGCACGTCCTGGTGGCCGGCGCGGGTGCCGGTCTTCACGCCCTTGATCTTGTCGACCACCTCGGTGCCCGCAGTGACTTTGCCGAAAACGCAGTAGCCCCATCCCTGGGGGGTGGGCGCGGTGTGGTTGAGGAAATTGTTGTCGGAGACATTGATGAAGAATTGGGCGGTCGCGGAATGAGGATCCGACGTGCGCGCCATCGCGACCGTATAATTGTCGTTTTTCAGTTTGTTGTCCGCTTCATTCTTGATCTGCGCGCCCGTCGGCTTTTGCTTCATGCCGGGCTCGAAGCCGCCGCCCTGGATCATGAAGCTGTCGATCACGCGATGGAAAATCGTGTTGGTGAAATGCCCGCTCTTGACGTAACTGAGGAAGTTCTCGACCGTCAGCGGCGCCTTCGCCGCGTCGAGTTCGAGCGTGATGACGCCGTGGGTGGTGTGCAGTTTGACCATAAGTGAGTGAAGGAGTGAAAGAGTGAAGGGAATGCGAACCGGAGGTCTATTTTACGGGTTTTCCCGCGTGAGGGAGTATCTTCGCGTCTTCAATTACGATGGGCTTGCGCGGCACGTTCTGATGTCCTCCCACGGGGCCGGGGCCGGTTGCGACCGCCTCGATTTTTTTCACGACTTCCATGCCTTTCACCACCCTGCCGAACACCGCGTAACCGGCATTGCCTGGCGCAAAATTCAGTGACTGGTTGTCGCCGACGTTGATGAAGAACTGGGCGGTCGCCGAATGCGGGTCGCTGGTGCGCGCCATGGCGATGGTGCCGGTATCGTTCTTGAGCCCGTTCGTGGCTTCATTCTGGATCGGCGCGCGCGTCTTTTTTTGCGCGAAGTCCACGTTGAAACCGCCGCCCTGGATCATGAAACCCGGGATCACGCGGTGAAAAATGGCGCCCTTGTAGTGCCCGTCGCGCACGTACTGCAGGAAGTTTTCGACCGACTTCGGCGCCTTGTCGGGGTAGAACTCGAGCGTGATCGTTCCCAGGTTGGTTTTCAGTTCGACCCGCGGGTCCGCCGCCACCGCATGGGTACACAGCAAAATTCCCGCAAGAAAAGCGCAAAGTTCCAGTTTCATAAGATCTCTCGTCATTGATGCGGGAGTCTGAACTCGACGACTTGCCGAGCCTCGAACCAAGTTGTTCGAATCACGAATTACGAACCACGCAGTGCCTCACGCCCCGCCTTCGTAAAGAATACGCCAGGCGCCTTTTTCGTTGATCCAGTACTGGCGCTTGGTCATCTGATTGGTGAGGTTGCTGCTCGCGTAGTTCTGATCGAAGGTAACCACCGCGAGATCGTTGCGGCCGGGATAAAGGAAAGCGCTGATGCGCGCGATCTTGAGCTTGATCCAGGATTTGCCGGAGTTGACGTGGCGCTTTTGCTGCGACCAGGCGGCAAGATCCTGCTCGCCGGACGAGAACCCCGGTGCGTAATGCTTGAGGTAGGACTCGGTATTGAGGCTTTCCCAGTCGCGCCGCCAGTTTTCGACGCTCTGCAACAAGCTGCGGCGCGAGCTTTCAAGCGCATCCGGCGTCACCCAGTCGATGCCTTCGGTGATGATGACCGGCGTGACCCCAACGCGCAGGTTCTTGCCGATCGCGTCGAGATCCTCGTTGGTCAGCGCGACGCAGCCATCGCTGGAGCGCGGCGGGCGGCTGTAGGTGTCGCTTGGCGTGCCGTGCAGCCAGATGCCGTTGCCGTTGCGGCCCTCGCGGCGGTCCAACTCGTTCGGGTAGCTGATCGGAAATGCGCCACTGCCGTATAAGGCGCCCAATTTCTTGCGCGGCAGGTTGTCGGTGACGTGGTAGACACCGAGCGGTGTTTTGCGGTCGCCATTCTTGGTCTTGTCGGTGCCGTTCTTGCCGCTGGCAATGTAATAGTCCGCGACGTATTGCAGCACGCCGTCATGGTGTTCGAATACGTACAGCGTCGACTGCCGGGTATCGACGATGAGCGCGTGTTTCTGTTCGGGATTGAGCTGCAGCAGGTAGCGCGGCACGCGGTCGGCCGGACGCTCGAACTGGTAGCGGGCGAGCCGCACCCGCGCCTCGTCGCGCAGGTCATCGATGCGGTCGCGCGGTGCGTTCGGGGCTTCGCCGAGCCCGCGCAGCGGCCGCGAACGCGCCAGCAGCAGATCACCCTTGATCAGCTGCGCCAGCCGGAAATTCGGGTAGTTCTGCACGACTTTCTCGACTTCGGCCAGCGCCATGTCGAGCCGGTTGTTGCGGATCTCGATCAACGTCTTGATCAGCATTGCCTCGGGTTCGATCTGGGACTGGCCGGTGGCCGGCTTCGAGGCCGGTTGGCGGCCCATTGCCGCAACGTGACAGGCGCAGGCAGTCAGCGCGACGGCTGCGATTAGCCGCAGTGGCAGGCTAATCCTGGCAGCGCGGAAAAATGTCATCTCGCGCATCAGTTGCTGGAGCGTTCCTGCTGGATCAGCCAGCGGTCGCCACCCTTGACCATCATCAGTGTCTTGGCGCTGGTTACTTTCAGGGTCGGGGAGCGGTAGTCCTGCCTGAAGGTGACGGTGGCGTGATTGTTATCAACGAATTTCACTTTTGGCGAACTGATGCGCACTTCGATTTTCTTCGGCTTGGCTATGCGCTCCGTGCGCATGGCTTCCCACTTGCTGCGCGGTTCGCCGTTGGGCGTCTGAAAATCGGGTGCATAAAAGCCGAGGTAGCCGCTGATATCGTTGCTCGACCACGCCTTGGCCCAATTGCTGATGGTGGCGAGTACTTCGCCGTCTGCGTTAGCCGCCGGAGCCGCCGCCGGAGCAGTCGTTGCAGACTGACGTGGTGGCTGAAAGGTGGGAGCGGCTCCGCCCTGAAGTGGTGGTTGAAAGGGTGCAGCAGCTCCCGCCTGTAGCGGTGGTTGAAAGGGAGCAGCGGCCGTAGCCGGGCGCGGTGGTTGAAACGCGGGAGGAGTGGGCGCAGTGGGCGCGGTTGCGGCAACCACTGTCGACGCGGGCTTGGCGCCGGTCTCCGCCCTCGCCGCGGTTGGCTTGGCGCCGCGCGTGCCGCTGGAGAACAGCTCCTTGATCAGTTCGAGTTTGGTTTGCGCGGCGGCATTGCTCTTGTCGAGCTGCAACGCCTTGTCATAGGCCTGGGATGCCATCTTGGCGTAAATGTCGCCGAGATTTTCGTGTGCCGTCGCGTAGCTCGGGTGAGTGCGGATCGCCATCTCGAGCGCGGCGCGCGCCTTGTCATATTGACCTTGCGACGCATGCAGCACCGCGAGGTTGTTATAAGGTTCCGGCAGCTCCGGAAAGTCCTCGGTCAGGCCGGTGAAGATCCTGATCGCGTCGGTCGCTTTGTTCTGTTCGGTGAGGATCAGTCCCTTGAGGAAACGCGCGCGCGCATCCTTGGGATTGGCCTTGAGAAAACTATCGACGCGTTCGAGCGCTTGCGCCTGCTGGCCGGAACGAAACAGCCGCGAGGCTTCCTGATAGTCATCGCTTTGCGCGCCGGCACCGGGTACGATCAGCAAGCTGGCGAGCAACAGCACGGTACGGATGATCGGGACCATGGGGGTCATTATGTTATACTTTTCGAAATTTCAGGGTGTTACTTCGCTAATCGGACGAATTCTACCAAGAACTCCGGCCAAATTAAACACGTATTGCCGAAGCCCTGACCGGGCCCCCCGTTCCGGCGTCTTTTGACTGCTGGCCGGGTGCAAACCCCCGCTCGCGGCGGGGGCGGGTCCCGAGCATGGCGGAAGCCGGTTTCCCGCCATGCTCAAGCTCTATAACACGCTAATCCGAGAAAAACAGGAATTGAGGCCGATCGTACCCGGCCAGGTCCGGATTTACGTCTGCGGCATGACGGTCTACGACTATTGCCACCTCGGCCACGCGCGGGTGATGGTGGTATTCGACATGGTCACGCGCTGGTTGCGCACCGCGGGTTTTGACGTGACCTACGTGCGCAACATTACCGATATCGACGACAAGATCATCAAGCGCGCTGCCGAGAACAACGAGCCGATAGATGCGCTGACCGCGCGCTTCATTCAGGCGATGCACGAGGACGCTGCCGCACTCGGGGTGCTCAAACCCGATTGCGAGCCGCGCGCGACCGAATACATCCCGCAGATGCTGGAAATCATCCGTTTGCTCGAGAACAAGGGACTGGCGTACGTGGCGCCCGATGGCGACGTTAATTACTCGGTGCGCGATTTCCCGGGCTACGGCAAGCTGTCCGGAAAGTCGCTCGAGGACCTGCGTGCCGGCGAGCGCGTCGGGATCGTCCAGGCGAAACGCGACCCGCTCGATTTCGTGCTGTGGAAGCACGCCAAGGCGGGCGAGCCGGCGTGGGACAGCCCATGGGGAAAGGGCCGGCCGGGCTGGCACATCGAATGCTCGGCGATGTCGAGCGCGCGGCTCGGCCAACATTTCGACATCCACGGCGGCGGCCAGGACCTGCAGTTCCCGCACCACGAGAACGAGATCGCACAGTCCGAGGGCGCGCACGATCACGCCTTCGTCAATTACTGGATGCACAACGGCTTCGTGCGCGTCGACAACGAAAAGATGTCGAAATCGCTCGGCAATTTTTTTACCGTGCGCGAAATTCTCGCCAGGTATGATGCCGAGGTGGTGCGTTTCTTCATCCTGCGCGCGCACTACCGCAGCCCGCTCAATTACTCCGACCAGCATCTCGACGACGCGCGTCAGGGGCTGAGCCGGTTTTATGTCGCGCTCAAGCAGCACGATCCGGCGCCGGCGCCGGTGGACTGGAACGAGCCGCACGCGGCGCGCTTCCGGGACGCAATGGAGGACGATTTCAACACGCCCGAGGCGGTGGCAGTGCTGTTCGAACTCGCCAACGAGGTCAACCGCAGCGGTTCGCGCGATGCAGCGGTGCTGCTGAAATCGCTCGCTGGAATTCTCGGCTTATTGCAGCGACATCCAACCGAGTTTTTGCAGGCTTCCCCGCATGTAATTCGATCGTCCGGTATTCCATCGGAGGAAGCGATCGGTACGCCGACCATCACGGTTGGTTACCTGCCTGAACAAATCGAGCAGTTGATCGAGGCGCGCGCGCAGGCGCGCAAGACAAAGAATTTTGCCGAAGCCGACCGCATCCGCAAGGAACTACTGGACGCCGGCATTACGCTCGAAGATACGCCGCAAGGCACGATTTGGCGCCGCAGTTAGCGCCGATGCTGCTGTTTGCTGGAAGGGTAGCGCAGGATGACCGGTCAGGCTTGGGCGCCGGGTCTTTATTGGAGCGGCCGTGGAGCTAGCGTTGCAAAGCGCGTTCGGGTTTGTCGCAATGCTGTTTCTCGCGTGGTTGATCAGCGAGCAGCGGCGTGCGATACCGTGGCGCACGGTGCTGGCGGGCATCGTTTTGCAGGGGGTGCTGGCGGCGGCGCTGCTCAAACTCGAAGTCTTCAAGTTGTTCTTTCTCGCGCTGAACGAGGTGCTATTGTCGCTGGAGAAAGCGACGCAGGCCGGCACTGCGTTCGTGTTCGGCTATCTCGGCGGCGCGCCGCTGCCATTCGCGGAAACCGGAGCGGGATCGAGCTTTACGCTGGCATTTCGCGCGCTGCCTCTCATCCTCGTCATCAGCGCACTGTCGGCGCTGCTTTTTTACTGGCGCGTGTTGCCCTGGATCGTGCGCTCGCTTTCGTTGCTGCTGGAGAAAACGCTGGGGGTGGGCGGCGCGGTTGGGCTTTCCACCGCCGCCAATATTTTCGTCGGCATGGTCGAGGCGCCGCTGTTCATCCGTCCCTATCTTGCGCAGCTTTCGCGCGGCGAACTTTTCGTCGTGATGAGCTGCGGCATGGCGGGCATCGCGGGCAGCGTGATGGTGATTTATGCAAGCATCCTCGGCCCGGTGATACCGGATGCGCTTGGGCACATCCTGATCGCATCCATCATCAGCGCCCCGGCGGCGATCGTGGTATCGGTGTTGATGGTGCCGATTACCGGCGCCCCGACGTCCGGTCAGCTGGTGCCCGCACAGCAGGCCTCGGGCAGCATGGACGCGGTGACCCAGGGCACGCTCGACGGGCTTGCCTTGTTGCTCAATATCGTCGCACTGCTGATCGTGCTGGTGGCGCTGGTGACGCTCGCCAACGTGATGCTCGAGGCGCTGCCCGCAATCGCAGGCAAGCCGGTCACGCTGCAGCGCGCACTCGGTGTCGCACTCGCGCCGCTCGCCTGGCTGATCGGCGTGCCGTGGAGCGAAGCGCCTGCCGCCGGGGCGCTGCTGGGCACCAAGACGGTGCTCAATGAGTTCATCGCCTATCTCGACCTTGCGCGGCTGCCGGAGGGCACGCTGTCGCTCAGAAGCCGCATGCTCATGACTTATGCGTTGTGCGGCTTTGCGAACTTCGGCAGCCTGGGCATACTGATCGGGGGGCTCGCGACGATGGCGCCGCAGCGTCGTCACGAAGTTGTCGCGCTGGGATTCAAGTCGATCATTGCCGGCACGCTGGCCACCTGCATGACCGGCGCGGTGGTCGGCGTGATGTGGATCGATTAGGCAGGCCTGCGCCGCCATCAAGACGTAGGTTGGGGTACGCACAGCGTTCCCCGACATCCACGTGGCGTCAGGTAGCCGCCACTGCGGCAACCTGACCTACGTGTTGCGTTCCCGGCACCACGTCACCCACATTTCGCGAAACGCGTTTTCCAGATGGCGCGCGCAGCTGCGTCCGTCGGTAATCGGTGATTGCACCATCATTCCGCGCAGGCGCGCGCGCATTTGCGCCAGGTCGCGCGGATTCTCGGCCAGGCGAGTTGCGATTTCCACGTAATCATCTGCACTGTTTGCAACGAGCTGCGGCAGGCCGGCGTTGCTCAGCATCGAAACGTCCGCGCGCGAGGCGTGAGTTGCGCCTGCCAGTACTACCACCGGCAGCCCCATCCACAGTGCAAAGCAGGTCGTCGTGGCGCCATGATAGGGGAAGGTGTCGAGCGCGATGTCCACCGTCCCGAACTCGGCCAGGTATGCGTCGAATGACAGCCTCGGCAGAAAGTCGAGTCGCTCGGAAGCTATGCCCATGCCAGCAAACAATTCCCGGACATGTCGCCGCGCAGCCTCGCTGCTGATGGCAAGCAGCTTGAGTCGGGAACCCGGCACTTGTCCAAGAATGCGCGACCATAACGCCGCAATCGTGGGCGTGATCTTGAAGCAGCTGTGAAACGAGCCGAAAGTAACGTAACCGGATTCCAGCGCCGGGAGCAGGCCAACGTCGGGGGTGTGTTCGGGTGGACGCCATGCCATGTAAATGCCGGGCAGGCGCACCAGTTTTTCGGAATTCAGGTGTTCGGTAGTGCCGGGTGGATCGCACCAGGCATCCGTAATGCGGTAATCCATGCTGGCCATGCCGGTGGTGCTCGGAAAACCCAGCCAGTTCACCTGGATCGGGGCCGGTCGCCGCGCAAACGTCAACAGCCGGTTATTGTTGGTGTGTCCGCTCAGGTCGACCAAAATGTCAATCGCGTCATCGCGGATGAGTTGCGCCAGTTGCGCGTCGCCCAATCCCACCGTCTTGCGCCATTGCGCGCCGTATTTCCGTAACCGCTCCGAGTAGTCGTCCGGTTGTTGCACGTCGGCGTAGAGAAAGATCTCCAGGGTTTCGCGATCGTGATGCTGGATTACCGATTCCAGAAAGAATGTCACGGCATGCCGTTGGATGTAGGGCGATACGTAGCCGACCCGCAGCCGCCGCGCCGGGTCCGGCGCGTTGGCATGCGGCGACGCGGCGATCTCGAACGGCCGCGCATGGCGGTCGGCCCATGCACGGTGCTCGCGGAATACGGCGACCGGATCCTGAGAATCGGCGTAGTTGAGCATGCGCAGCAGCTCGCTGTGCGCCGCCGGCGCGTCAGGATTCAGCGCCAGCGCGGCGCGGATTTCGACCATCGCAGCGTCAACGCGGCCCTGCTCGAACAGCACGCCGGCAAGCGTGCGATGCAGCGTGGCATGTCCCGCATCGGCCTGCAGTCCGGCGCGGCAGCAGCTTTCCGCTGCGTCGTAGCGCGCGAGCGCTTTGAGCAAGGACGCAAGCTTGTTCCAGACATCGGAATCGTTCGCGCGCAGCCGCACCGCGTGCCGGTAATTATCGATCGCGCCCTCCGCGTCGCCCGTGGCGGCCAGGACATCGGCGAGAGTGACGTAGGTATCCGCGACATTTGGCGAAAGTTCGATGACCCGGCGCAGGCACGCAATGCCCTCGACGGATACGCCCTGCGCGAGCAGTGCCGCCGCCAGAAAATTCAGTGCGTCAACGTCGTTGGGCTGGCGCGCCAGCACCGAGCGGCTGAGCGTGACGAGTTCCCGATTGCGTGCGCCTTGCTGCAGCCGCAGGGCCTCGCTCAGCCAGTTGCTGCCGGTTGGCTCCCGGGCGGCAGGACGGCGCAGCAGATGCCTGAACAGGTTGCCGAGCATCTTATCAATCCGGAAATCAACTCTTGATGATGACGGATTCGCGGTGGCCCAGGCTGACAAATGGGATATCGTGCCTGGTGCAGAATTCAACCCACGCCGTCTGCGCGCCGGGACAGAAGATCGAGCCGTCGCACAGGATCACGCCGCCCGGGTTGAGGCGGGGGTAGAAGTATTCGAGACTGGCAAGCGTCGGCTCATACAATGTCAGGTCGAGGTGCACGAACGCCCAGTCGCGCTCGGGCAGCGTCGCAAACACCTGCGGAATCCACCCGGCGCAGATTTGCACCTGCGGGAAATCGCCGAAAAAGCCGCGCACCAGTGCGGCCGTAGTGTCGGTCTTGCCAGCCGGGAAGAATGGTTCCATGCGCGTCGTGCCGTCGGCGCCGCGCACCGGTATCAGGTCGTGCTCGCTGGACGCGCTGGTGCCCGAAAAGCTGTCGATCAAGTAGAAATCGTCGCCGCGGAAATCGGCTTGGCGGCTGCGCCACGCGTGGCACAGCAGCAGCGCAGTCGCGCCGCGGTAGACCCCGCACTCGGCGCGCGCGCCGGGCACCGGCAGCGTGGCGAGCAAGTACTGCACCAGATCGAGGCGGGTCTGAAAGCGCTGGAATATGTTGAACGGCGTTACCGCAGTGCCGGTATGCGTGAGACAGCGGCGATAAAGATCGGTAAAGTTTTCGCTGCCCACGCGGATGTCACGGAACAGGATATCCAGATGCCGGTTTACCCCTGCCCGGCGGTGCAGCGCATTGGCTTTTTCCTCGGTCTCAAGCGGGTATTCAACCGCGTCCGCGGCGCGGTGGAACAGCATCGAGCGGATGGCCGCTATGAGTTTTCTGAATATCATGGCAGGTGCGTTGATCGTGGATCGTAAAACCGGTTTCTGGTTACGTACCTCGATCATCGTACCACGTACCACGTCCCACGAACCACGGCCTCACTGGGCGCTGATCGCGTGCTCGCGAATCACCTTGCCCCACTTCGCGGACTCGTCGCGTATCCACAACCTGAATTGCACGGGCGTGCTGCCGACGGTTTCGTAGCCCTGCTGGGCGAAACGCTCCCTCATTTCGGGCATCGCGAGTATCTTGATCAGTTCAGCGTTCAGTCGCAGGATGATGGCGCGCGGCGTCGCGGCAGGGGCGAGCACCCCGACCCACGATTGTGTCTCAAAGCGCGGATAGAACTCGCTCACCGCAGGTACACCCGGCACCAGCGCGCTGCGCTTCATCGAGGTGACCGCAAGCGCGGTAAGCCGTCCGCTCTTGACGTGCGGCAACACCAGTCCCGCCGAGGCTATCATCGCTTCGACGTGACCGCCCATCAGATCGTTGAGCGCCGGTCCGCCGCCTTTGTAGCTTACAAGCGTTGCGCCGAGTTTGGTGGTAGTTTTGAACAACTCCACGGACAGCCGGCTCGAGGTGGCGGGCCCAGCCGTCGCAAAGTTGATCGGTACGCTGCGGGAATTCGCGAGCGCGACGAATTCAGCGAATGTCTTCACGCCGAGCTTGGGGTGCACCACGAACAATTGCGGTCCTCGTATCAGGAGCGCGATCGGCGCGAAATCGATGATCGTGTCGTACGGCACTTCGTTGAATACGAACGGGTTGGAAATGAAGCTGTCGAACACCGCCAGCAGCGTGTGGCCATCCGGCGCTGCTTTGGCGACCGTGTCGGTGCCGATGATGCCGCCCGCGCCGGCGCGATTGTCCACCACGATCGACTGTCCGAGCGCTTCACTCAGTTGCGGCGCGATGGTTCTCGCCACGATGTCGGTCACGCCGCCGGGCGCGGCCGGCACCAACATCCGGATCGGCTTGCTTGGATAGCTCTGCGCAATTGCGCTCGTGCCGAGCATGGCGGCGGCAACGCCTGCGAGTATTAAAGCCCACCGCTTCATCGTTGGCATCCGTCTGATCATCCGGCCCGCGCGCAGGAAGCCCGCCCGCCGGTAGCAGTCAAAGCGGGCAATGATACCTACAATGATGGATTTGTGCAGTCACCACGGCTGCCTGCGACCGCTACGCGAGAGTTTTTCCGGCCGGTAGCGGGTAAGATACTGGACCTGACTCAGGGAGACGGCTCTATGGCATTCATAGGCATCGATACAGTCGTGTTCGGCGCGCCCGACGTGAGGCTCGCGTGCAAGATGTTTGCAGACTGGGGGCTCAACAAGCGGCGCGCGGGCCGCGCCGGTGCGGTGCTCGAGACCGCGATCGGCAGCCAGGTGGTGGTGCATCAACAGGACTCGCCGCGGTTGCCGCCGAGGATGTCCGGAGACTCTAACTTCCGCGAACTCATCTGGGGCGTCTCATCCCGCACGCACCTCGACGCAATCGCGCAGGAACTCGCGCGTGACCGCGACGTGTGCGCGGACAAGGACGGCACGATTCATGCGGTCGACGATTGCGGCATCAATATTGGCTTCCGGGTCTGGACCCGCAAGACGGAGCGGCACAGCCGCGGCACGCCTTTCAACTCGCCAGGGCACCGTGAGCGGGTGGATGCCATGGCGACGGCCTATGAGCGCGCGCATCCACATCGCATGGGACACATCGCGTTCTTCGTGCCCGACGTAAAAGCGGGCGAAAAGTTTTACCGGCGTCTGGGGTTCTGGCTCTCCGATCGCTATGCGGGCGGAGCGGCGGTGTTTCTGCGCAATGCCGCGAAGAGCGATCATCACAATCTCTTCCTGCTCAAGAGCCGCAGCGGCACCACCGATCTGCATCACATCGCATTCGAAGTGCACGACGTGCACGAAGTCTTCGGGGGAGGGCTGCATTTTACGAAATCCGGCTGGGCGACCGCCGTCGGACCGGGAAGGCATCCGATCTCGTCGGCGTATTTCTGGTATTTCAGGAATCCGCTCGGCGGCATGATCGAATATTTCTGCGACCCGGATTTCGTCACGCCGAAATGGAAGCCCACCAACTACCGCGTCAACCGCTTTTCCGAATGGCACCTCGCGGACGGCATCAACCAGGTCGACGACGGGCACCTGCGCCCGTCGCTTGCGACGGCGAAGACGGGAAGCTAGCCGAGAGGCGACGGAGCGTAGGGTGGGTTAGCGCAGCGTAACCCACCGCTGCAATCGAAACCGAATGACCGGCGAGTTTGCCGCCGATCGTGGCCCTATCGCGCAGCGTCCATGTTGACCGCTGGGTTGGGCACTTGCGCTGGAATAGTCGAGGAATACTGTTGCGCCTCAAGTTTGGCTTTAAGTCCCGGCCAGTTTCTCTCGCCATTAGGAATGCGTCTATCAGGGCCTCCGCCTGTTCTCCACCATGCGTTCTTTACCCCGGTACTGCGGCCCTTATTGCCATCTGGAAAAAGGTAGAGCTTGCCGTCAATGACTTCAAACTCCCCATTGACGGGTCTGCCGCAGATACAGTTCTCGGATACGCACCACGGACAATGGCCTCCGTATTGCGGCGCGTATTTTTCCGGATTCGTCTTGAATAGTTCCATGTTTTGCTGGCTCGCAAAGAGCCACTTCGCGTCCATCCATTCAACGCGGTACTCCGGCCGGCCCTGCAATGCTTTCTTTTCCGTGAAGAACGCCACGGTATCGAAGCCGCTGATAGCGACCCCATCCGCCGATCCGCTGGTGTTGACAAATGATGCCGCCACGGATAGCTGTGCAAAAAGCGATAGCAAAGCAACACCAAATATCTTGTTCCAGCTCATTTGCATGTTTCCTGCGGGAAATCTTGCTCCGACCCTGTTGCTCCAGTGCGTAGGATGGGTTGAGGCCGTCAAGGCCGATACCCATCGCGACGAATGCATGATGGGTATCGCTGCGCTCAACCCATCCTACACTTGCCCTTTCACGCCTTCACCCGACATGTGCTCGTTGAACTTGGTAAAGAAATTCTCGGCGAGTTTCTTCGCCACGCCGTCGACCAGGCGGGACCCGACCTGCGCGAGTTTGCCGCCGATCGTGGCCTTGGCCGTGTACTGGAGGCGGGTGCCTTCGCCGTCGGGCGAGAGCCGGACATGGGCCTGGCCCTTGGCGAAACCGGCGACACCGCCCTGGCCCTCGAATACCAGCGTGTAGGAATTGGGCGCATCGACGTCGGTGAGCGTGATCTTGCTCTTGAACTTGGCGCTGACGGGGCCGACTTTCGCGCCCATCACCAGATCGAACTCGCTGTCCGAAATCTTGTCCATCGACTCGCAGCCCGGGATGCACACCTTGAGCACCTCCGGATCGGTGAGCGACGACCACGTCACGCCCTGCGGGCGGGGAATCAATTGTTCGCCGACGAGTTCCATGCGTTAGTCCTTTGTTCTGTATTGGTGGGTCAAGCCGCGCGCGCCGTTTCGTTGCGGCGTGACGGCTGGGCAATGGCTGCGGCGAGTTCTGTCAGACTTTCAAGATTATGCACCGGCAGAAACCGGTCCACATGCGGCAGCATAATGCGGATGCCAGTGGGTCTCGCTTCGAATCCCGGGTAACGCAGCAGCGGGTTGAGCCAGATCAGCTCCCTGCAGGAGTCGTGCAGCCGCTGCATCTGCGCGGCGAGGCCTTCGGCGTTGTCGCGGTCCAGCCCATCGCTGATCAGCAGCACGCTCGCGTTCTGTCCGAGCACGCGGCGCGACCACTCGAGATTGAACGTCTTGAGGCACGCCCCGATGCGCGTGCCGCCCGACCAGTCGGCGACCGCCCGGCTGACGGCGGCCACCGCCAGGTCCGGGTCGCAGTGCCGCAGGTGGTGGGTGATGTTGGTGAGCCGGGTGCCGAACACGAAAGCGTGGATGCGGCGTGCGTCGTTGGCGAGCGCGTGCACGAAATGCAGCAGCATGCGCGAGTAGCGGTCCATCGATCCCGAGATGTCGCACAGCACGACGAGCGGCGGCTCCACCAATCGCGGTGCGCGGTGTTTCAGCGGGATCACCCCGCTGCCCGCGCGCAGCGCGGCGCGCAGGCTGGCGCGCGCGTCGATCGCCCGGTTGCAGGTGGTCGGCTGGTAGCGGCGCGTCGTGATGCGCGGCAATTGCAGCCGCAGCGCGGCGACCGCTGTCTTGGCCTGCAGCCATTCGGCGCTGGTCATCTGCGCGAAATCCTTGCGGGCGAGCAGTTCGCGTGGCGAGAAGGTGAGCGCGGCATCGACGGCGAGCTCATCCTGCAATGCTTCGCTGCGGGTGCGCGTGCCGGGCTTGCGTCCGGCGAGTGCCTCGGCAAGCCGTGGAGCGGCCTCCGGCGGCCGTGGGGCCACGCCGCGCCCCTCGATGCGCGGCAACAGCAGCTGCATTACGCGCCCGAGTATGTCGGGATCGCGCCAGAAAATGTGGAACGCCTGATCGAACAGCTCGCGCTGCTCGCGCCGGTCGAGAAATACCGCGGCCAGCGCCCAATAGAAGTCGTCGCGGCGCGCGAGGCCGGTGAATTCAAGCGCTCGCAATGCATCGATCACGCGCGCGGGATCGGCCGGCAGTCCGGCGTGGCGCAGCACGCGCGCGAAATGCATCACGTTTTCAGCGAGTTTTCCGGCTGTTTGCATGAATCAGAATCTGCCGCGGAGGCGCAAAGCCGCAAAGGGTTTGGGAAATTTCAGGATTGCCCTTGGCGTGAGAGTTGCTCAGGCCGCTGCCAACTCGGCCTTGACTGCGCCGAGTATTCGCGCGGCTTCGCTGCCGTGAACGCGCGCAATGTCGTCCTGGTATTTGAGCAGCACTCCGAGCGTGTCGTTGACGGCATCGGGGTCGAGTGCGATCCGGTCGAGCTCGGCGAGCGCGCGCATCCAGTCTATCGTTTCGGCCACGCCCGGCAGCTTGAAGAGATCCATGCCGCGCAGCTTCTGCACAAACGCGACGACTTCGAGCGACAGTTTTTCCGCTGCGCCGGGCGCTTTGCGCTTGACGATCTCCAGCTCGCGCGCGGCGTCAGGGTAATCGACCCAGTGGTAGAGGCAGCGCCGCTTCACCGCGTCATGGATTTCGCGCGTACGGTTCGACGTGATGACGACGATCGGCGGCTCGGCTGCCTTGATCGTGCCGAGCTCGGGAATGGTGACCTGAAAGTCCGATAGCACTTCGAGCAAGTACGCCTCAAACGGCTCGTCGCTGCGGTCGAGTTCGTCGATCAACAGCACTGGCGCCGCACCGCGCTCGCCTTCGAGCGCCTGCAGGAGCGGGCGTTTGATCAGGAAACGCTCGCTGAAAATGCCCTCGCCGATGGTTTCTTTCGGCTTGCCGGCCGCTTCCGCTAATCTGATTTCGATCATCTGGCGCGGGTAGTTCCATTCGTAGACCGCGGATGCGATATCGAGGCCCTCATAGCACTGCAGCCGCACCAGCTTGCGGCCGAGCGTTTGTGCGACAACCTTTGCGATTTCGGTCTTGCCGACACCGGCTTCGCCTTCCAGGAACAGCGGCTTGCCCATCTTGAGAGCGAGGAACAGCGCGGTTGCCAGCGCCCGCTCGGCGATGTAATCCGCGCCCGCGAGCAGCGCAAGCGTGTCGTCTATCGATTGCGGCAGCGGAAGGGTCAAACGAACTGTCATTTTCCGGAGAGCGCAGCTTCGACCGCGCGCTGCGCGAGCACGGTGATCAGGTGCGAACGGTATTCCGCGCTCGCGTGCAGGTCAGAGTTGAGCTTGTCTGCCGGCACTTTGATGCGGGCGATCGCTTCGGGCGCGAACTTTGCCGCCAACGCCGTTTCCATATTCTTTACGCGGAACACGCATGGCGCGGCGCCGGTTATCGCCACGCGAACGCGGCCGGCGGTCTCGGACACGAATACTCCGACCAGCGCGTAGCGCGATGCCGGATTGCGGAACTTGATATACGCCGCGCGTTTTGCCATCGGAAATGCTACCGAGGCGATGATTTCGCCGGGCCGCAACGCGGTTTCGTACAGGCCGGTGAAGAATTTGTCCGCGGCGATATCTCGCTTGTTGGTCGTTACCGTCGCGCCGAGTCCGAGCAGCGCGGCGGGATAATCGGCCGCCGGATCGTTGTTGGCGATCGCGCCGCCGAGCGTTCCCATGTTGCGCACCTGGCGGTCGCCGATGCCGCCGGCAACTTTCGCCAGCACCGGCAGCGACATCTGGACGTCCTTCGACGCTGCAACTTCGGCGTGACGCGTCGCCGCGCCGATCACGATATTGGTGCCGACGACGCTGATGCCGCGCAGCTCGGGCAGATTGCCGAGGTCGATCATTGCGCTGGGCTTGGCGAGCCGCAGCTTGAGCGGCGGGATCAGGCTCTGGCCGCCGGCCAGCAGTTTCGCATCCGCGTTTTTACGCGCGAGCGAGGCGGCTTCCTTGAGACTCGAGGGGCGAAAGTATTCGAATGAGTACATGGCTGTCTCCTCGCTTAAACCGATTTCGCGCTGGTTTTCGCCGACTGTATCGTCTGCCACACGCGCTGCGGCGTGGCCGGCATCTCGATATCCCTGACACCGAGCGGCGCGAGCGCATCGACAATCGCGTTGATCACCGCCGCGGGTGCACCGATCGCGCCGGCTTCGCCGCAGCCTTTGACGCCGAGCGGGTTGTGCGTGCACGCGGTGACTTCGGTGCCGACCTTGAACGACGGCAGATCGTCGGCACGCGGCAGCGCGTAGTCCATCAGGGTGCCGGTCAGCAACTGGCCGCTGGCACGGTCATAGATGCAGCCTTCAAGCAGCGCCTGGCCGATGCCCTGCGCGAGCCCGCCATGCACCTGGCCTTCGACAATCATCGGATTGATGATGTTGCCGAAGTCATCGACCGCGGTGAAGCTGACGATTTGCGTTGCGCCCGTGTCGGGATCAACCTCGACTTCGCAGAGATGGCTGCCGGCCGGGAAGGTGAAATTGGTGGGGTCGTAGAACGCGGACTCGTTGAGCCCCGGCTCGAGTTTGTCGAGCGGGTAGTTGTGCGGCACGTAGGCGGTCAACGCAACCTGCGCGAACGGCACCTGCTTGTCGGTGCCAACGACCGTGAACTTGCCGTCCTTGAACTCGATGTCGGCATCCGAGGCCTCCATCAGATGCGCCGCGATTTTCTTGCCTTTGGCGATCACCTTGTCGAGCGCTTTTACGATCGCCGTGCCGCCGACCGCAATCGAGCGCGAGCCGTAGGTGCCCATGCCGAACAGGATGCGGCCGGTATCGCCGTGCACGATGTCGACATCATCGACCGCCACGCCGAGACGATCCGCGACCACCTGCGCGAACGTCGTTTCATGGCCCTGGCCGTGGCTGTGCGAGCCGGTGAACACGGTGACCTTGCCGGTCGGATGCACGCGCACCTCACCGGCCTCGTACAGCCCGGCGCGTGCGCCGAGACTGCCGGCGACATTCGACGGCGCGAGTCCGCACGCTTCGATGTAGGTCGAGTAACCGAGGCCCCGCAGCCTGCCGCGTGCAGCAGCCTCCTTCTTGCGCGCGTCGAAACCTGCCACGTCGGCGAGCTTGAGCGCCGCGGCCAGCGTCGCCTCGTAATTGCCAGTGTCGTAGCACAGCGCGACCGGCGTCTGGTACGGGAACTCCTTGATGAAATTGCGGCGCCGGATGTCGGCCTCGGCAATCTTCATCTCGCGCGCCGCGGTCGAGACCAGCCGCTCGACGACGTAGGTCGCTTCCGGGCGGCCTGCGCCACGGTAGGCATCGACCGGCGCGGTGTTGGTGAATACACCTGTCACTTCGCAGTAGATCGCCGGTGTCGTGTACTGGCCCGCGAGCAGCGTTGCGTAGAGGATGGTCGGGACGCTCGAAGCGAACGTCGAAAGGTACGCGCCCAGGTTGGCGGTTGTAGTCACGCGCATCGCGAGAAACTTGCCGCTCTTGTCGAGCGCGAGCTCGGCGCTCGTCAGATGGTCGCGGCCGTGCGCGTCCGTCAGGAATGATTCGCTGCGCTCGGCGGTCCACTTGACGGGCCGGTTGACCTGTTTCGATGCCCATGTCAGCACCGTTTCCTCGGCGTAGAGAAAAATTTTGGAGCCGAAACCGCCGCCGACATCCGGCGCGATCACGCGCACCTTGTGTTCGGGCAGTCCCAGCACGAACGCCGTCATCAGCAGCCGCGCCACATGCGGGTTCTGGCTCGTCACGTACAGCGTGTAGCTGTCGTCGGTGCGCGAATAGCTCGCGACCGCGGCGCGCGGCTCGATCGCGTTCGGAATCAGCCGGTTGTTGATAAAATCGAGCTTGGTGACGTGCGCGGCCTTGGCGAACGCGTTGTCGACCGCGGCTTTGTCGCCGAGCGCCCAGACGTAGCACGTGTTGTCTGGCGCGATATCGTGCACGGCCGTACCGGGCGATTTGCGCGCGTCGGCAACGTTGACGATCGCAGGCAGCACCTCATAATCGACTTCGATCAGCTCGGCCGCGTCTTTGGCCTGATCCAGCGTCTCGGCGATCACCACCGCGACCTGGTCGCCGACGTAACGTACCTTGCTCTGTGCGAGCAACGGGTGTTTGGGTTCTTTCATCGGCTGGCCGTTGACGTCGGTAATCAGCCAGCCGCACGGCAGCCCGCCAACGCTGTCGGGCAGATCGGCGCCGGTATACACGGCGACGACGCCGGGCGCCGCCGTGGCTTTTGAAGTATCGATGCGGTTGATTTTCGCGTGCGCGTGCGGCGAGCGCAGGAAATACGCGCAGGTCTGTCCGTGCAGCGTGACATCGTCGGTGTAAGTGCCGCCGCCGGTGAGAAAGCGATAGTCTTCCTTGCGTTCGACGCGTGCGCCTATGAGCGGTGCATTCATGGCTATCCTCCGTTACGCTTTCATCGCGGCGGCACCTGCTTTTACCGCCTTGACGATGTTGTGGTAACCGGTGCAGCGGCACAGGTTGCCCTCGAGCCCGGAGCGAATTGCTGCCTCGGAAGGGTTGGGATTTTGCTTTACGATGTCGAGCGCGGTCATGACCATGCCGGGCGTGCAGAAACCGCATTGCAGGCCGTGGTGCTGTTTGAACGCGGCCTGCATGGCATGCAGCTCGCCGTTGGTGGCGGCAACACCCTCGATGGTCACGATCTGTGCGCCTTGCGCTTGCGCGGCGAGAATGTTGCAGGCCTTCACCGCGCGGCCGTCGAGATGCACGGTGCACGCGCCGCACTGACCGGTGTCGCAGCCGACGTGGGTGCCGGTCAGCCGCAACTGTTCGCGCAAAAATTGCACCAGCAGCGTGCGTGGTTCGAGTTCTGCCGTGACCGCTTTGCCGTTGACGGTCATCGAAACGGAGATGCCCATGGTTTCCTCCGGAAGGTAACAAACAGGGTTGGTCACTGCGCCTGCCGCGCGGGGTGATTATCGGGAATGCATGGCCGGACAGGCGTATTTTTATTGATGCTAGCCGAACCGTGCCGGGTTAGCAATAACACCGCCGCTGTTTCTCTCCGAATTGAGTGCGCACGCGCATTGAAGAGCCGTTATCATCACGACTGAAACGCAACCGTCACAAAGGCCTAACGTGCAAAACCTTGAACTGCTCTTCAATCCCCGCGGCATCGCGGTCATCGGCGCGAGTCCTGATTTCGGGAGGCCGGGCGGGCAGACCATGCAGGTGCTGACCGAGCGCGGTTATCAGGGCGGCATCTACCCGGTCAATCCGAAATACCCCGAGATTGCCGGGCACCCGTGCGTTGCCACGATCGAGTCCGTGCCTCAGCCGTGCGACGTGGCAGTCATCGCGCTGCCGGCCGCGCAAGTGCCGCAGGTTGTCGCCGCGTGCGGTGCGCACGGCGTGCGCTATGCGGTCGTGCTGGGCGGAGGGTTCCGGGAAGGTGGTGAAGGCGGACGCGCACTCGAAGCCCAGATGCTGCAGAACGCACGCGCGCACGGCATGCGGCTCGTCGGCCCGAACTGCCTGGGGCTCGTCAACGTTCACGCACGCGCCTACGCCGCATTCGGGAGCGTGACGAAGCCACCGTATCTCGAACCGGGCGCCGTCTCCGCCGTCATCCAAAGCGGCGGTTTCGGCAACAGCCTCGTCATACACTGCGCGGCGGCAGGCGTCGGTTTTCGTTATGTGGTGGCGAGCGGCAACGAAGCGGACATCACCACCCCGGAGCTGATCGACGCGTTCGTGGACGATCCGCAGACGCGCGTGATCCTTGCCTATCTCGAAGGCTTGGGCGACGGCCGCGCATTTCTTGCCGCCGCGCGGCGCGCGCTCGCAGCCGGCAAGCCCATCGTGGTCTGGAAAGCGGGCAATACCAAGCAGGGCATGCGCGCCGCCGCTTCGCACACCGCAAACATGGTGGGCACCTACGACATCTATCGCGCGGCTTTTCGCGAGGTGGGCATCATCGAGGTCGGCGATATGGAAGAGGCCGCGGATTTCGTCCGCACGCTGCTGGGACAACCGCCTGCCGCGGGCAAGAACGTTGCCGTGATGGGCGGCACCGGCGGCTCCGCGGTGGTGTTTTGCGACGCGGCGGATGCGTATGGCCTGACGCTGGCGAGTCTGGCGCCGGCCACCATGCAGGTATTGCGGGAAAATCTGCCCAACGTGGCGTCGCTCGACAACCCGGTCGATTACGCCGCCGGATTCATCAACGACAAGACCGCGCAGCGATTTCAGCGCGCCGTGGAGGCCGTGCTTGCCGATCCCGGGATTGATCAGCTCGGACTGTTGTTTGCGACGGTAATCGGCCGCGCCGGGTGCCTCGGGGCCAAGGCGCTTGCCGAGGCATCGCAACGTTATCACAAGCCGACTTTCATGTTTTCCTCGGTGCCGCGCGAGATGGCGCCCGAAATGTTCGAGGTGCTGGAGCAGGCGGGCATTCCCAACCTGCGCTCGGTAAATCGCCTGGCGAAAGCGATGAGCATGCTCGCCGATTACGCGCATGCCCGGCAGCGGAGCACGCAAACCGGGGCGGAGCCCGCGGCACCCCCGCAAACCATGGTGCTACCTATGGCAAGTGGCGTGCTTGACGAGCACGCGGGCAAAGAACTGTTGCGCGCATTCGGCATACCAGTCACCGCCGATCGTCTGTTGCCCGCGGAACCGGTTACTCCGGAGAATGCCGCAGGACTCGTCTTTCCCGTGGCTTTAAAAGTGGTGTCGCGCGACATCGCGCACAAGAGCGACATCGGCGGTGTGCTGCTCGATATCGCCGATGCAACACAATTCGTTGCAGCGAGTGTGGAGATGCTGAAGCGCGTGCGTCAGTCAGCACCACAGGCTGTGATCTCGGGTCTGCTCGTGTCGCCGATGGTGAGCGACGGGATCGAAACTATCGTCGGCGTGGTGAGCGATCCGGTGTTTGGACCCGTGGTTGCGTTCGGCATGGGCGGTGTTTACGCCGAAACGCTCAAGGACCTGACCTATCGCCTCGCGCCGTTCGATGTGGAGACTGCGCGAGCCATGATCGGGGAGCTGCGCGCCGCGCCGATCTTCGGCGGGCTGCGCGGGCAGCCTCCGCGCGATGTCGACGCGCTCGCGCACGCGCTTGCCGCCGTGTCTCAGATGGCATGGACGATGCGTGACCGGCTTAGCGAACTGGATATCAATCCGCTGCTCGTGCGGCCACGCGGTTCCGGGGTCGTTGCTGTGGACGCGCTGGTGGTTCTGCGTTAATTTGCACAACACTGATTATGGGAGGTTGCATCGCATGCGTTACGCGGTTTGCGCTGTGCTGTTTGGCACGTGTCTGATGTGGGGTGCAGGGAGCGCAACGGCGCAAGCGCCAGCGAAGCGCGCTGCCGGCGGGTATCCTGAAAGACCCGTGCGTGTCGTCGTTCCGGTTGCTGCCGGGGGCGGCACGGACATCATTGCGCGTGTCACGATCGGTAAGTTGAGCGAGCAGCTCGGCATCTCGTTCGTGATCGACAACCGCGCCGGTGCGGGTGGCGTGCTCGGCAATGAAATCGTCGCCAACTCCCGCGCCGATGGCTACACGCTGTTGTTCACGTATGCGGCGCATACCATCGTGCCTTTCATCTATCGCAAAGTTCCATACGATGTCTATAAGGACTTCACGCCGATCACACTGGTCGGATCGCAGCCGCTGCTGCTGGCGATCAACGCCTCGGTTCCGGCAAACAGCGTGCAGGAGTTGATTGCGCTCGCCAAGGCCAAGCCGAATTTCCTGAACGTCGCGCTCGCCACGCCGAGCAGCTCTGGCGCGCTGGCCGCGGAATTGTTCAAGATCATCACCGGCACCGCCATGGTATCGATCGCGTTCAAGGGCGGCGCGCCGGCGCTGACCGCCCTGGTCGGCGGGGAAGTGCAGTTGATCTTCACCACGCCGCCTACCGTCATGCCGTTTCTGAAGAGCGGGCGTGTGAAGGTGCTGGGCACCTCGGGCAAGGAGCGGGTTTCGTATCTCCCGGACGTGCCTACACTCGCCGAGGCGGGCGTCAAGGATTTTGAAACCGCGCCCTGGCAGGGGTTGCTGGGGCCCGCCAAACTTCCTGTTACTGTCGTGGACATGCTCTACCAGAATGTGAAGGCGGTTCTCAAGCTTTCAGATGTGCGGGAGAGATTCTTGGCCGTGGGAACCGATACCGTCGGCAGTTCGCCGCAGGAGTTCGCGCAGCACATCAAAAAAGAACTCGCGCAGAACGAAAAGGTGATCAGGGCCGTCGGTATGAAGGCCGACTGAACAAGTCCCGCATGCGTGCCGCTCTCAGTGCGCCGCGTCGCGCGCCTTGCGCACCGCGGGCGCGATCATGACGAACAGGATCAGCACGGTGGCGATCATGAACGCGAGACTGATCGGGCGCGTGAAGAACACGGCCGGATCTCCGCGAGAGATCAGCAACGCGCGCCGCAGGTATTCCTCCATCAGCGGCCCGAGCACGTAGCCCAGAATCAGCGGCGCGGGTTCGCACTCGAGCTTGGCGAGGATGTAGCCGAGCACGCCGATGAGCGCGACCAGGTAGACGTCGACCGGGTTGTTGTTCACGCTGTAGTTGCCGAGCGCGCAGAACATGATGATCGAGGGAAACAGCCACCGGTACGGCACCCTCAAGAGCCTCACCCAGATCCCGACCAGCGGCAGATTGAGGATGACGAGCAGCAGATTGCCGATCCACATGCTGGCGACGAGGCCCCAGAACAGTTCAGGTTTCGCCATCATCGCCTGCGGGCCAGGCTCGATGCCCTGCATGGTCATCGCGCCCATCATCAGCGCCATCGTGGCGCTGGTGGGAATGCCGAGCGTGAGCATGGGGATGAATGAGGTCTGGGCAGCAGCGTTGTTGGCCGCCTCCGGCGCCGCCACACCTTCGATCGCTCCCTTGCCGAAGCGCGACGGGTCCCTGGCGACCTTCTTCTCGAGCATGTAAGCCACGAACGACGATAGCGCCGGCCCGGTGCCCGGCAGCACGCCGAAGACGGCGCCGACCGCCGTCCCTCGCACCGTGGGCCAGGATGAGTCTTTAAGGTCCTTGGCGGTCGGCATCAGGTGGAGGATTTTGCGGGTGAATACCTCGTGGGTTTCCTTGATCTCCAGGTTAGTCACTATTTCCGCCACCGCGAACAGCCCCACCGCAATCACCGTGAAGCCGATGCCGTCGGTGAGCGCGGGGACGCCGAACGAGTAGCGCGCCATTCCCGAATTGACGTCGGTGCCGACGATGCCGAGCAGCAGCCCCAGCACCACCATGGCGAAGCCCTTGACCGTATCGCCCTGGGTGAGCACGGCGGAGGCAACCAGCCCCATCAGCATCAGCGAGAAGTACTCGGCAGCGCCGAACTTGAGCGCCCATTCCCCGAGCTCCGGCCCCGCGAGCGCGATCAGCAGGGTACCGATGCAGCCGGCGAAGAACGAGGCGAGTGCTGCCACCGCGAGCGCCGGCCCGGCGCGTCCCTGGCGCGCCATCTGGTAGCCGTCGAGGCAGGTCACCGCCGAGGCCGTCTCGCCCGGCAGGTTGAGGAGGATGGAAGTGGTGGAGCCGCCGTACTGCGCCCCGTAGTAGATGCCGGCGAGCATGATGAGCGCCGGCACAGGGGGCAGGTGGAAAGTGAGCGGAAACAGCATCGCGATCGTGACCAGCGGCCCGATGCCCGGCAGCACGCCGACCAGCGTGCCGAGCAACACGCCGATGAAGCAGTACGTGAGATTCTGCAGCGAAAACGCCACCGTGAAGCCGAGAATCAGATGATTCAGTACGTCCATCAGTAATCAGTAGTATCCGGGGAACAACTGATACGGCAGTTTGAGCCCGTAGACGAAGACGCCGACGGCGAAGGCGCTCATCAATACGGTGAGCAGCAGTACCTCCTTGAAGCGAAACCCGGGGCCGGCAAGCGCGGCTGCGAAGAACACCACGACGAGCGCCGGGATCATGCCCAGGCGGTCCATGAGGAAGCCGAACAGCACGATCGAGAGCGTGATCAATGCGAGCGGCCTCCAGCCCCATACACCCTTGACTTTCGCGCTGGAGCGGATGCCGCGAAGCATCACGTAGACGCCGAGCAGGAACAGGATGCCGCCCAGGATCGCCGGGAAATAGCCTGGGCCCATGCGCATCGCCGAGCCCATCGGATAGTCGCGTGCGACGACCACGGCCAAGGCGCCGATGAGGATGAACAGCAGCCCGGCGAGAAAATCCTTGTTGCTGCGCAGGTCGAATTTCATGTGGGACCTTGTGCTCGGATGGTAGACCACTTTCGGCGGCTTGGCGAGCCGCTGCTTAACGCCGTTTCCGTGACGCGCAACAACGTTGACCTTCCTCCTAAGGCAGCTTAACCTATGTTTCATCCCGCCACCCCGCACGTTCTGCTGAGCTAGCGAAAACGCCTCTACGGTGGCCAGCCCCTGCGCTGGAGAATTCTGATGCCTATCGTTTCCATGACGGTCAACGGACAGCTCGTCAGTGCCGATGTCGAAGGGCGGACGCTGCTGGTCCGGTTCCTGCGCGAATTCCTGCATTTGACGGGAACTCACGTCGGCTGCGACACGAGCCAGTGCGGCTGCTGCACGGTGCATGTCGACGGCAAGGGGGTGAAGTCGTGCAGCGTGCTCGCATTGGCGTGCGATGGCGCGACGATCACCACCATCGAAGGGCTTGCCGTGGACGGGAAACTGCATCCGATGCAGGAAGCGTTTCACGAACACCACGGGCTGCAATGCGGATTCTGCACACCCGGCATGATCATGTCGGCGGTAGATATGGTGAACCGCAAAGGCAACGACCTCGATGAGCATACGATACGCAAGCAGCTCGAGGGCAATATCTGCCGCTGCACCGGCTATCACAACATCGTCAAGGCCGTGCAGGCCGGCGCCGCCGCGATGAAAGGGGCGGCAACGCCGCTGACCGGCAAGCGCTCCCGCATCGGAGAGCCGGTACGGCGCAAGGAAGATTTGCGCCTCATCACCGGCCAGGGTTGCTTCAGCGATGACGTCAACATGCCGCGGCAGGTCCATGCCGTCATGGTGCGTTCGCCGCACGCGCATGCGCGCATTGTTGCAATCGATATCCAGCGCGCGCTGGCAAGTCCTGGTGTCCTCGCTGTGTTGACCGGACGCGATATGCTCGCCGACGGCTTGCAGCCCATTGCGCACCATCCGTTCTCGCTTCATCCCGCGGAAATCCGACTCGTCAACAAGGACGGGTCGCCGATCTTCGCCGCGCCGCACTACCCGCTGGCCCATGACAAGGCGCGCTATGTCGGCGAAGCGGTGGTCATGGTGATCGCGGAAACGGTTGCGGCCGCGAAGGACGGAGCGGAGCTCGTCGACGTCGACTACGCGGCTCTGCCTGCGGTCACCAACACTGTCGCAGCAGCGCAGCCGGATGCGCCGCGCGTGTGGGACGAAGCAGCATCAAACGTGTGCGTAGATGCGGAAGCAGGCGACCGGGAGGCGACCGAGACTGCCTTCGCCCGTGCAGCGCATCGCGTGAGATTGGAAACGTGGGTGCAGCGGGTCACGGGCGTGCCGATGGAACCGCGTGCCGCGGTCTGCGCCTATGACACGGCAACGCAGCGCTACACGCTGCATGCCGGAAGCGGGGGCGCCGTTCGCCTGAAGAACGATCTCGCAACAGTGCTCGACGTACCCGCCCAGAGCGTGCGGGTCGTGATGGGTGACGTGGGCGGCAACTTCGGCACGCGCGGAATGATCTATCCCGAGTTCGCCCTGGTCGCGTGGGCGGCGCGCCGTGTCGGGCGCCCGGTCAAATGGACCTGCGAGCGCACTGAGGCGTTCGTCAGCGACTACCAGGGTCGCGACCTCGCGGTGGAAGCGGAGCTTGCGCTTGACGCCGACGGAAATTTCCTCGCGATGCGCAGCTCGAACATCGGCAATGCCGGGGCGCACACCACGAATTTCTCGCCCTTGCAAAAGGGCGTCGAGATCATGTCGAGCATCTATCGCATGCCTGCTGCGCATTGCCGTGCACGCGCCGTCGTGAGCAACACCACGCCGACCCGGCCCTACCGGAGTGCCGGCCGGCCGGAAGTCATGTTCGTCATGGAACGGCTGATCGATCTGGCCGCGCGCCAGTGCGGCTTCGACCGCGTCGAGTTGCGGCGGCGCAATCTGATCTCGCAGGCGGAACTCCCGTACACCAATCCGTTTGGCATGATCTACGACAGCGGCGCCTACCACGGTGTCATGGAAACCGCGCTCGAACTCGGTGACTGGCCGGGCTTTGCCGGGCGCCGCGAGGACGCGATTCGCCGCGGCAGGCGGCGGGGAATCGGCGTCGCTAACTACGTCGACACCGCAACCGGAGTTCCGCGCGAACGCGCCGAGGTCACGGTGCATCCCGAAGGCCGGGTCGACATCGTTATCGGGATCGTTTCGAGCGGGCAAGGCCACGAGACGAGCTTCGCCCAACTGGTTAGCGAATGGCTCGGAGTACCCATCGCAACCGTGCGGATCATTGCGGGAGACACGGACATCGTAAAGGTCGGCGGGGGCACGCATTCCGGACGCGGCATGCGCCTGGGCAGCATCGTCATCTGGAATTCCGCGCAGCGGATCATCGAGAAAGGAACGCGGCTTGCGGCGCTGTTGCTGCATTGCGAGCCGAGCGAAATTAAATTCAAGGACGGCCGTTTCACGGTGGCCGGCGGGGACCGCTCGCTGGGCCTGTTCGAGGTCGCGGCAGCGCCCGGGCTGCTGAACGATTTGCCTGACGATTTGCGCGGCCCGCTGGCGGCTAGCTCCGACGAAACCGTCGACGTCGCAAGTTTTCCCTACGGCAGCCATGTATGCGAAGTCGAGATCGATCCGGAGCTGGGGACGGTCGAAATCATCCGCTATGCGGCGGTGGATGACGTGGGTCGTGCCGTCAATCCGCTGATCATCGATGGTCAGGTGCATGGCGGCATCGCGCAAGGCGTCGGGCAAGCGCTGCTCGAGCAGTGCTTCTATGAGCCCGACACCGGCCAGCTGCTATCGGGATCGTTCATGGATTATGCGATGCCCCGGGCGCACAACTTGCCGTTTTTCACGACCCGGATCAGCGAGGTGCCTTGCACCACGCACCCGCTCGGCATGCGTCCGGCGGGCGAGGGTGGCACGACCCCCGCGCTCGGTGTTGTCATCAACGCGGTCGTCGATGCGCTCGCCGATTATGGTGTGAAACACATCGAGATGCCGGCGACCCCGGCGCGCGTCTGGCGCGCGATCCGGGGAGACACTTCCGCTCACGGTTGAGGGACTTATGAAGCAGGCAATCATCGCATTGGCGTGGCTACTTGCAGCAGCGGCACCGGCATTCGTCTCGAATACCGCGTCCGCCCAAGTTTACCCGGGCAAGTCGATCCGGTTGATCGTGCCGTGGCCTCCGGGCGGGGGGACAGACAGCGCCGGGCGCATCATGGCGCAGGCGCTCTCCGATGGTCTGGGCGGGCCGGTCGTGGTGGAGAACCGGCCGGGCGCGAGCGGCCGCATCGGCACCGAGTTCGCGGCGAAAGCGCCTGCAGACGGCTACACGCTGTTGATGGGCAGTGTCGCGCCAAACGCGATTCTCCCGGGCGCCTATCCGAAGCTGCCGTACGATGCGGTGAAGGACTTCGCGCCGATCAGCCTGATTGCAACCTCCGATTACATTCTCGTCGTGCATCCGTCGCTGCCGGTGAAGTCGGTCAAGGACTTGATCGCGCTCGCCAGAAGCAAACCGGGGCAGATCAACTTCGCTTCGGCCGGCAACGGTTCCGTAGCGCACCTTGCGGCCGAGCTCTTCAAGCAGCTCGCCAAGGTCGATTTAGTGCACGTGCCGTACAAAGGCGGCGGCCCGGCCGTCACCGCCACCTTGACCGGCGAGATGTCGTTGTATTTCGGCAGCGGCCCGTCCGTGGTGCCGCTCGCGAAGGCCGGCAGGTTGCGACCCATCGCCACTACCGGCGCAAAGCGCTCGGAAACATTCCCGGGATTGCCGACCGTCGGCGAAACCGTGCCCGGCCACGAGGCCACCCAGTGGTTCGGGATGCTTGCGCCCGCGGGCACGCCGCTGGACATCGTCTCGAAACTGCACGCCGTGATCGTCAAAGCGGTCGGCACTGCGAGGATGGCTCAACAACTCGCAGCCGTAGGCGCGGAACCCATCAGCAACTCCCCCGAAGAATTCGCCGCGAAAATCAAGGCCGACATCGCCAAGTGGGGCAGGGTGGTGAAGGCCTCCGGCGCGTCGCTTGAGTGACGGCACTTCCAACAGTTCGTCATTCCGGGCTTGACCCGGAAGTACGCTGCTGGCGCACGCGCAGAAGATCACTCGAGTTTCAGGTTGGCTTTGCGCGCGACCCGGCCCCATTTGTCGATCTCGGCGGCAATCAGTTTGCTGAATGCCGCGGGCGTCGTGGTTTGCGGCTGCAGGCCTTGCGCGAGAAGCGCGTTGCGTACCTGGGGCGTGCCGATGGCGGCGGTGAATTCCCGGTGCAGGCGTTCGACGATTGCGTGCGGTGTTCTGGCGGGCGCAAACAGGCCGAACCAGAGCGTGACCTCGAAATCCGGAACGCCGGCTTCCCTGGCGGTGGGTACGTCGGGCAGCGCCGGTGAGCGTGCAGCACCGGTGACCGCGAGCGGGCGCAGCGTGCCCGAACGCACATGCGGCAGCACCGGCGCCATGGTGCCGAACTGCAACTCGATGCGGCCGGCGATGGTGTCGAGCACGGATTGCGCGGAGCTCTTGTAGGCGATGGGCGTCATCTGGATGCCGGTCAGCGTCGACAGCAGTTCGCCGCCGAGGCGCGCCATGCTGGCATTGCCGACGGTCGTGTAGCGGATCTGGCCGGGCTTCGTGCGCGCCAGTGCAATCAGTTCCTGAAGGCTCGCTGCCGCCACGGCCGGGTGCACTGCGATGATGTAGGGCAGGTGCCCGATCAGCGTGATGGGTGCGAAGTCGCGCAGCGGGTCGTAACTCAGGTGCGGATTCAGCGCTTTGGCCAGCGCATGGGTACTGGTGGTGCCGCCGGAGAGCGTGTAGCCGTCAGGGGTGGCTTTGGCGCCGAGTTCGGCGCCGATTCCTCCACTGGCCCCGGCGCGGTTGTCGATGACGATGAATTGTCCCAGCGCATCGGCCACGCGCGGCGTGATTACCCGCACCGCGGCATCCACGGAACTGCCAGCGGGGAAGGGCGCAATCAGGCGGATGGGGTGACTGGGCCATGCATCCGCGGCCTGCGCCGGCGGCATGCCGCCGAGCAGCGCTATGACTGAAGCAAGAAGGGTCCATGTGGGCACACGCACATGGTAGCGCGATTGATCGTCCGCAGACAATCATGGCGGGAGTCTATTCCAATAGGCAATTAGCCGGAGCGATAACCGGCAATTGGACGGTTGGAGGGTTTCAAATAGCCGAGGGGTAAAGTTGCAATCAGCCGGGCATCAGACCCGGGAGCTCGCCGCCCGGATCGCCGCCGGCGGCTATCCGGCCGCGCTGGCGCGCGGCGCCGCGCGCCGGCGGGCGAGCTGGTACCGCGATTACGTCGAGACGATGGTCCAGCGCGACGTTCGCGATCTGGCGCGCATCGCTTCCCTCGAGACCTTGCCGCGGCTCCTCAACTTTGCCGCCGGGCAGACCGCCCGGCTGATCAACATCAGCGATCTGGGTGCGCCGCTGCAGTTGAGCCGGCCGACAATCCGCGACTACGTGACCTTGCTGGAAGGAATCTTTTTGCTCGAGGAGCTGCCGCCCTGGCACAGCAACCGGCTGAGCCGGCTGATCAAGACGCCGAAGCTACACGTGGGCGACACCGGAATCGCCTGCGCCTTGCTGAACCGGGACGCCGCGGCGCTCTGGGAAGATCGCGCGCTGCTCGGGCAGATGCTGGAGACGTTCGTCTGCCAGGAATTGCGACGGCAGGCGAGCTGGCATGAGGACGAAATCCGCTTTCACCATTTTCGCGACCGGGATGGGTTCGAAGTTGACCTCGTGCTGGAGCGCCCGGGCGGACATCTGGCTGGTGTGGAAGTGAAGGCGGGAGCAACGGTGACCGTCGCCGATTTTCGTGGCCTGCAAAAGCTCAAGGACGGGACCGGGAAGCAATTCAGGGCCGGCGTCGTGCTCTACGACGGCGAGGTGGCCGCAAGCTTCGGCGAGGGAATGTACGCCGTGCCGCTTTCGGAATTGTGGGCGAAGTGAGAACCTGACGGCAACCATTCGGCGGCGCCCTACGCAGTGGAGTTCGTCGCCGGTGAAGGGCACAGGGATACCGACGCAGCTTGACCCCTTGCGCTGCGATGCACTAATCTAACTCCTGAGAGCGCGCTTCCTTCCCTCACCCCTAGCCCCTCTCCCGAGAAGGGAGAGGGGAACGTCGAGCGGAATTGGTCTGCCGACCATTTCCGGAATATTCGGTTGGCGCGCTCCAAATACCTAAAGAGGCTCAACGTGGATAGCGTCGATACCGAAGTACTGAAAACCGCAGTCGCGTGGCTCGATGCCGGGCACCAGGCGACGCTTGCGACCGTCACCCGGACGTGGGGCTCGGCGCCGCGCCCGATTGGCGCGATGCTCGTCATCCGCGGCGATGGTCACGTCATCGGCTCGGTGTCAGGCGGTTGCGTCGAGGACGATCTCATCGAGCGTGTCAAAGCGCACCAGATGACAGGCGGCAAGCCGGAAGTCGTGACCTACGGCGTCACCGCCGATCAGGCGGCACGCTTCGGGCTGCCCTGCGGCGGCACGCTGCAACTCGTGCTCGAACCGGTGAAGGCGGAGTCGCAGTTCAGGGAACTACTGGCGACGATCGAGCGGCACGAACTGGTCGCGCGCTTTCTCGATCTCGAATCGGGGCAGGTGACGCTGCAATCCGGCCGCTGGTCGGACCTGCTCGAATTCGACGGCAAGCTGCTCAAGAGCATCCACGGCCCGCGCTGGCGGCTGCTGATCATCGGCGCCGGACAGACCTCGCGTTTCCTCGCGCAAATGGCGCAGGCGCTCGACTACCAGGTCACGGTATGCGATCCGCGCGAGGAGTATGCTGACGAATGGAACGTGCCGGGCGTGACACTGGTGCGTGGCTATCCCGACGACGTGGTGCTGGAGATGAATCCCGATCCGCATTTCGCCGTGGTGGCGGTGACGCATGACCCCAAGCTCGACGATGCGGCGCTGATGGAGGCGCTCAAGTCACCCGCGTTTTACGTCGGCGCGCTCGGCTCGCGGCTCAACAACCAGAAGCGCCGCAAGCGGCTTGCGGAATTCGACCTTTCGTCCGCAGAGATTGCGCGGCTGCATGGGCCGGTCGGGCTCAAGATCGGCAGCAAGACGCCGGCGGAAATCGCGGTGGCCATAGTGGCCGAAATGACTGCCGTGCGCCGCGGCGTGAAGCTCGAATCGATAGGCGTACCGGCTGCCGTGCCCGCCACGCCGAACACCGATCCGTTTGCCTGTAGCTCCTAAAACACGATAAAGAGGTTAACCGCCGATAAACGCCGACTAACGCCGATAAGTAGGGTGCGCTTGCGCACCGATTGCCGGATGGTGCGCAAGCGCACCCTACAACAATTGCAATTCCCGGTGGCTTGCCGCAGGGATCAATAGGGTTTTGGGTTTATCCGTGCTCATCTGCGTTCATCGGCGGCTTCGTCAGGTTTTCAACATCGCTGCGAACCGCGCCATGCGTTCTGCTTTGCCGATGCTGGTTGCTATCGTATTTTTGCAGGTAACGTCTGCGCACGCGGCCGACACTACGCTTGCCAACGGCGTGTTTCTGGTCGCGAAACCCGAGATGTTCGATCCCAATTTCCGCGAAACGGTGGTGCTGATCACCCAGCCCGAGGTCGGCGGCGGACCGCTTGGGGTGATCGTGAACCGGCCGCTCGATGCGCGCCTGAGCGAAGTGATTCCCGGCGCGACCCAGGTGCCCGAGCAGTTCGACCGGATCTACCGCGGCGGGCCGGTCGAGCCCAATGGGTTGCTGTTGTTGGTGCGCAGTCAAGTGCGGCCCGAGCACAGCCTGCAGGTGCTCCAGGACGTCTACCTGAGCGGCGATGGCGGGTTGATCGAGCAGATCGTGCGTGGCGAGGCGTCGGTAGCCGCGTTTCGTGCTTACGCGGGCTACTCCGGCTGGGCGCCGGGACAGTTGCAGGCCGAGCTTGCGCGCGGCGGCTGGTATTTGATCCAGGCCGATGCGGACATGGTTTTTACGGCTGATGCGTCGACCATGTGGCCGGAGCTGATCCGGCGCATCGCCACCAAACGGACCTTGCTACTGCGCGAAAAATAGCGGACTTGTTCCGATTTTTTGCTACTCTGCAAAAAACTCCTTGACCTTGTCCATCCACGACTTGGCGCGGGGGTTGTGGCGGCCGGAGTCGTTGACGTTGATCGATTCCAGTTCGGCCAGCAGTTCGCGCTGGCGCGGCGTCAGGTTGATCGGCGTTTCGATGACGACGTGGCACATCAAATCGCCCGTGGTCGATGAACGCACGCCCTTGATGCCTTTGCCGCGCAGCCGGAACACTTTGCCGGTCTGCGTTTCCGCAGGCACCTTGATCTTGGCATAGCCGTCGAGCGTCGGGATTTCGATTTCGCCGCCGAGCGCGGCAGCGCTGTAGCTGATCGGCATTTCGCAATGCAGGTCATTGTGATCGCGCTGGAACACTGCATGCGCCTTGAGATGGATGACTACATACAGGTCGCCGGCCGGGCCGCCGTTGACGCCGGCTTCGCCTTCGCCCGAGAGCCGGATGCGGTCGCCTTCGTCGACGCCGGAAGGGATCTTCACTGACAGCGTCTTGTGCCGCTTGATGCGGCCCGCGCCGTGGCAGGCCACACACGGCGACTGCACGATCTTGCCGCTGCCGTGGCATTTGGGGCACGTCTGCTGGATCGAAAAGAAGCCCTGCTGCATGCGCACCTGGCCGTGGCCGCCGCAGGTCGTGCAGGGCGTGGGCTGCGTGCCGGGCTTGGCGCCGTTGCCGTGGCAGGTCTCGCATTCCTCCATCGCCGGAATGCGGATCTTGGTCTCGGTGCCGTGGGCGGCTTCCTCGAGCGCGATTTCGAGGTTGTAGCGCAGGTCCGCCCCGCGATAGACTTGCGAGCGCTGCCGGCCGCCGCCGAAGATGTCACCGAAGATGTCACCGAACGCATCTGAGAAATTGCCGAAACCGGCGCCCGCGCCGGCTGCGGCCGAAGCATCGACGCCGGCGTGGCCGTACTGATCGTACGCCGTGCGCTTCCCCGCGTCCGAGAGGATCTCGTAGGCCTGCTTGGCTTCCTTGAATTGCTCCTCGGCTTTCGGATTATCCGGATTGCGGTCCGGGTGGAATTTCATCGCAAGCTTGCGATACGCCTTCTTGATCTCGTCATCGGTGGCGTCCCGGTTGATGCCGAGCACTTCGTAAAAGTCTTTTTTTGCCATGGCGTTATTTCACCGCGTCGACGCGAAGGCGCAATACAAAACGACGCAAAGAGAGCGTTTCATCATGCACGCTCCCTTTGCGTCTTTGCGCCTTTGCGGTTGCCGTAATTATTTCTTGTCCTTGACCTCTTCGAACTCCGCATCGACGACGTTGCCATCGTCCTTCTTGGCGCCCGCTTCGGCTTTGGCCTCGGCGCCCGCCGCCTGCTGTTTCGCCTGCTCCTGCGCCTGCATCTGCTCGGCGAGTTTGTGCGCCGCGGTGGCGAGTGCCTGCGACTTGGCGTCGATCTGCGCTTTATCGTCGCTCTTCAGCGCCACTTCGGCTTCCTTGAGCGCCGCCTCGATCTTCGACTTATCGTCGGCGCCGAGCTTGTCGCCGTATTCCGCGAGCGACTTCCTGACCGAGTGTACCAGAGCGTCGCATTGATTGCGCGCGGTAACGAGTTCCACCGCCTTCTTGTCCTCTTCGGCGTGCGCTTCGGCGTCCTGCACCATGCGCTTGATCTCGTCCTCGGTAAGACCTGAATTCGCCTGGATCTTGATCTTGTTCTCCTTGCCGGTCGCCTTGTCCTTGGCCGACACGTGCAGTATGCCGTTGGCGTCGATGTCGAACGTGACCTCGATCTGCGGCATGCCGCGTGGCGCCGGCGGTATATCCGTGAGGTTGAACTGGCCGAGGCTCTTGTTGCCGGAAGCCATTTCGCGTTCGCCCTGCAGCACGTGGATGGTCACGGCCGACTGATTGTCATCGGCGGTCGAGAACACTTGCGACGCCTTGGTCGGGATCGTGGTGTTCTTCTGGATCAGCTTGGTCATGACGCTGCCCAGCGTTTCGATGCCGAGCGACAGCGGCGTCACGTCGAGCAGCAGCACGTCCTTGACGTCGCCTTTGAGCACGCCGCCCTGGATCGCGGCGCCGACTGCCACTGCCTCGTCTGGATTAACGTCCTTGCGCGGCTCCTTGCCGAAGAACTCCTTGACCTTGTCCTGCACTTTCGGCATGCGGGTCTGGCCGCCGACCAGGATGACGTCGGAAATGTCGCTCAACTTGACACCCGCGTCCTTGACGGCGAGTTCGCACGGCCCGATCGTTTTCTCGATCAATTCCTCGACCAGGCTTTCGAACTTGGCGCGCGTGACCTTGATCGCGAGGTGCTTGGGACCCGCCGCATCCGCCGTGATGTACGGCAGGTTGACCTCGGTCTGCTGCGACGAGGAGAGTTCGATCTTGGCTTTTTCCGCGGCGTCCTTCAGCCGCTGCAGCGCGAGCATGTCTTTCCTGAGATCGATACCCTGTTCTTTCTTGAACTCGTCGCACAGGTAATCCATCAGGCGCTGGTCGAAGTCTTCGCCGCCGAGGAACGTGTCGCCGTTGGTCGACAGCACTTCGAACTGGTGCTCCTTGTCGACCACCGCGATTTCGATGATCGAGATGTCGAACGTGCCGCCGCCCAGGTCGTAGACCGCGATTTTGCGGTCGCCTTCCTTTTTGTCCATGCCGAAGGCGAGTGCCGCCGCGGTTGGCTCGTTGATGATGCGTTTGACTTCAAGCCCGGCGATTCGGCCGGCGTCCTTGGTCGCCTGGCGCTGCGAGTCGTTGAAGTACGCGGGCACCGTGATCACCGCTTCGGTGACCGGCTCACCGAGGTAATCTTCGGCGGTCTTCTTCATTTTTATCAGCACTTGCGCCGAGATTTCAGGCGGCGCGATCTTTTTGCCGCGCACTTCGACCCAGGCGTCATTGTTTTCGGCCTTGATGATCTTGTACGGCATCAGGCCGATGTCCTTCTGGACTTCTTTTTCCTCGAAGCGGCGGCCGATCAGGCGTTTCACGGCGTAGAGCGTGTTCTTGGCGTTGGTCACCGCCTGCCGTTTGGCCGAGGCGCCGACCAGAACCTCGCCGTCGTCCGCATACGCGATGATCGACGGCGTCGTGCGCGCGCCTTCCGAATTTTCTATAACCTTCGGCTGGCCGTTTTCCATGATCGCCACACACGAGTTGGTGGTGCCCAGGTCTATCCCGATAATTTTTGCCATGTCAGAACCTCTCTTATGTTTCCCTCCCCCGCTTGCGGGGGAGGGTCTGTTTCTAATATGGGGATAACCCGCTAGCTTTCAACCGTTTGCGCAGGCGCCTTGGCCACCATCACCAGCGCGGGGCGGATCACGCGGTCATTGAGCAGATAGCCCTTCTGCAGCACCTGTACGACCGTATTGGGTTCGGCGTCGGAATCGACCACGCCGATCGCCTGATGACGGTGCGGATCGAATTTC